>TARA_B100001057_G_scaffold253669_1_pt1 | contig 11175 bp, 15 predicted proteins | sample TARA_B100001057 | Tara Oceans TARA_B100001057 (sample SAMEA2621839) | marine metagenome | biome: marine biome (ENVO:00000447); feature: surface water layer (ENVO:00002042); material: "saline water (ENVO:00002010), including plankton (ENVO:xxxxxxxx)" | depth 5 m | reverse complement strand
TTAATAGCATCAACAAGTAATTCATGTCCTGTTGTAGCAGGATTAAGTCTACCTAGTGCAAAGGATGCCTGCTTACCAGGAGCTTCAAATAACTCTCTCAAAAACATCAGTATTCACCTGCTTCAATCCTTGGTATTTCTTCTGAGTAGATTTTATCATATAGGTCCTGACGCTCTTGAGGACGAAAGACTTCTTCAGGATGTCTACCAATTTTGTATTGTTTACAATATGCATTGCAACCTTTTTCAATCATAGGTTTTATAATTGATGCCATGTCAATTTTTTTGCCTTCTCTATGAGCATCTTGGCATTTAGTCATTGTAGGAAAAAAGTGTTGACGATAAAACATAGGATTATTACGCATATAAATTGCGGCATCTTCTACTATATCATAACCTAATTCAGCATCTGCAAATTCATTTATCTTTACCATTTTCCTCTAACCTTTTTTTTAGTTCCTCGATCTCTTTTTCAAGCTCATTAATCTTTTCGTTAGCCTTTTTTAATTCTTCAAGGCCTCTATACCCATATTCTGTATAACCACCTTCTACCATTTACGGCAGCTCCAATATCTTGCTTTTGTTTTAGGTCCTGGATTATCACAGTTATGTCTTGCTCTAAAACTTTTTCGTCTTTTAGGATTTGATTTTTTGATACGCATATTAGGATCACCAAAGTTTACTTTAACAATATTACCCTTAGGATTCTTAACATACACTTTGAATTTTTTTACATCGCCTTGCATTGGTTTGTTTAATTTTACTTTACGACCTCTATACTCTGCTTCCCAAAGATCTAAATCTTCGTCTGGAGAGCCTATCCATCCGTAAACTTCATAAAAGTCATCGCCGTCGTATGTTTCTTCAAACATTCCATGAGTAATACTTTCACGTACACTATACTTTACTTTTATTTCATCTGGTAAAACATCAGTCACATACTTTTTAAAATCTCTTCTATTAAGTTCTCTTCGCAGATCGTCTAGTAAATCTCTATCAAATTCATCTTCATATGTTTTTTGTAAGTCTAACCATTCTTCTTCACTGTTTATTTTACTAAGTGCATCTTTTATTTCGTCTTCTGTAGTGCCAATGCCTTTCATAGCACCTCTAAGATCTTTTGCTAAAGGTTTTACAGCAACTTTTACATCTTTATTATCATCTTTATTTGAAGTTTTTCTATCTTTTTCTTGATTAGCGGCACTCATTGAATCGTTATCTGTATCTGTATCTGCTTTATCTTTTGCAATTTTATCAACTGTATCTTTTATGATTTTTACTGCTTTGCTAGGATCAGTAAACTGACTCATTAAGCCTTCTTCTTGTGCTTTTTTAACAATTACTTCCATACTACGTTTAGCAACATCTTCTGGAGGTATCTTATCCCTTAATCTTGCAGGTATAGCTTCCGGATAAGTTGATATTACAAATTTTTCTAATGCAGCCTGTAAAGCCTTTTCATCGGTTCCTGCATCTGCTACATCAACAGCCAACTCTGCAGGGGCGATAGCCGACCTTACTTGAGGATTATTTAATTCTTCAGGATCAACTAATTGGATTATTTCTTTAGATATTGCGGCTTTTTGTTGTGGTGTTAATTGATTAGGCATGTTTGCTAAACTTGCGGCTGCTATTTGTGCAATTTGTGCTAGGTCACCACCTTCTCTTGCTTTTTCTATTGCATCATTACCAATCTTAATAACATCTTTTGGTGTTTTCACTCCTTTAAAGTCTGCAATACTTTTTGGAAGATCTAATTCTGGCCCAGTCATTTTTGGCATGTCGCCAAATCCTGCAATATCGGTTTGTACCTTCGGTGGTACGTCACTCAATCCTTTTTCTTTATCTTTAAATACTGCTGGTCCGCCCATAGCTTTATCTGCTTGTGTTTGATTATCTGCGGCAGATGTATCTTTTACAGCATTTAACATTGCCTTTAGTGTGTTAGGGCCGGGATCTCCGTCTACTTTTAATCCTTTTGATTTTTGAAATGCCATCACTGCTTTTGCAGTATTTTTTCCAAACCAACCGTCAGCTTTGCCTGCTTTGAATCCTAACTGGTTAAGTGCTTGTTGTATTGTTTTTATCTCTTTGCTATTAACACTACCTTGCTTTGCTTTCTTCCACATGCTTCCTTGGCTGTTAATAGCTTTTATAGCGGCATTTAGTTTTGCATCTAATGCTTCGTCTAAACTTGTTTCTATTTCAAAATCGTCATATCCCATCTCAAACATACGTTTAGCAAAAGACTCTGCAAATCCATCGCTTTCATCGTCATCTAATTCATATGGAGTTTCTAATCTTAGTACAATGTTATCATTATCACTTTCAAACAGGCCATATTGATTAACACGTTCTGCTAAAGGAGCATCTAAAGCACCTAGCATTGCTTCTATAATTGCATTTTCATCTAGGTCTTTTGTTTTTAGTATGACGCTTACAAAGTTGTCCATCTTATTTCCTTAATGATTTAATGTTATGCTATCTACATTTCCATCTGTCCAAGTATGTATTTTTGCTCTTATCCACACGTAATTTCCTGTAAAATTGTAAATGAAACTACCATCTTTTGCATTACTACTATCTTGGAAAGTACTTACATGTTGTGCAGATGTTACTATAAAGTAATCATCTTCTGTAGGTGTTGTTGCTAGTGTTGCTTCTATGTCAATGGTTCCTTCAAAACCGTCAACTGTATATTGAACAGTGTGAAGTCCGTCACTGCGTCCATAATAACCATCACCTTTAAACTTGTCACCAGTCACTGTTTGAGTGGTGCTGTCTCCTGGATGGTTCTGATTTGATAAAATTGTTTCACTTGTACTCGGCATAATGTTATTTATCAAGATCTGACTTGGAGACAAGTTTATCTATTCGCTGAATATTGCCTCCAATAATCATCTTAACTAATAACAACACCTTTTCATCTTTAACCCAAAAGTAAAATCCTCTTAGATAACCATTATTTTCAATTTGTCTTTTAAGTGTATGTCCTAATTTAATTTTATCTTGATTACCTACAGCCCATTTTGCAAATCCAGGCGTGGCTTTATCACTTAGATATACTTTGTATCTGTATTCAGGAGCTTCATCTACTATTTGTATGTTACTATTAAGAAAATTAATTGCAGATGGATCGGGTTCATGAAACTCAGTAACAGTCTGTAACTTACTAGAAAGGAGCACAAGGTCTTCTTTTGTATTTGAGTATATGCTAAAATTAGGACCTTCGATTCTAAATAAAAAATCATCCCATTTTGGACATATATTATATATTATTTGGCAGTCGGTAAAATGTTCTGTAGGAATTTTCCATTCTTTGCTCCAAGTCTTACGTCTTAGAGGTAAACCTTTTTCATAATCTTGTTGTAAACTGTCTAATACTTCTCCGGCAGTAGTAAAATTTTTGCCGCGAAAAATTATACCTAGTACATTCATAAGTGTAATCTTGTAGAGATATTTTCCAAAAAATAGTTTTCTAGTCTCTACTTTCTTCACTCACTACCTCCTTAGATGTTACAACCTTAAGTTCATCTTTTACTACATCTACTTTAACTTTTCCGCCTTTAAGTAGTTTTCCAAACAATAATTCTCTTGATAGCGGACGCTTTATTTCTTTATCAATCACTCGCTGTAATGGTCTAGCACCCATTTTCTTGTTGAATCCTTTTTCAACTAACCAGTCAAGTGCTTCATCGGTTATTTCCATGGTAACATTTTTGTCTGTAATCATATTTTTAAGTTCTAATAAAAACTTACCTACAATTTTTAGCATAATTTCTTTGCTTAAATTAGCAAATGTTATAGTAGCATCTAATCTATTTCTAAATTCAGGTTTGAAATACTTGTTCATTTCTTCATCTTCGTATTCTTTTTCTTGACTGTCAAACCCAATACTATTTTTTTCTGCTTCAACTGCACCAAGATTTGTTGTAAGTATCAAAATACAATTACGTGCATCTGCTTCTTTTCCGTTTGAACTAGTAACTTTACCATTGTCCATAACTTGTAACAAAATTTGTGACACATCTGGATGTGCTTTCTCAACTTCATCTAAAAGCAACACACAATTAGGATATTCTTGTAGCTTTTCTATTAGTATTCCGCTTGTATCTTCGTGACCTACGTATCCCGGAGGCGAACCAATAAGTTTTGCTACACTGTGTTTTTCTTGGTATTCACTCATATCAAAACGAACCAATTCTACACTTAACGCACTTGCTAACTGTTTGGCTGTTTCTGTTTTACCAGTTCCTGTTGGCCCCATAAATACAAAACTTCCTACAGGTTTGTCATCTGGTTTCAGTCCTGCTTGGGCAACAAGTATTTTGTCAACAATATTTTCGATTGCTTCGTCTTGTCCGTATACTACTCCCTTAAGATTTTTCTCAAGATGTTTTAAATTTTGTGTTTCTTTTTGTGCTATTTGTTCTGCATCAATTTTAACAATTTTACTTAATTCAAATTGTACGCCTTCAGCAGTAACAAGTCTTTTTCGTGCCTTAGTACCTTTCAATTTGAATCTTGAACAAGCAACATCGATTAGATCTATTGCTTTGTCAGGCAGTTTTTTATCTGATTGGTATTTTACACTTAGTTTGATTGCTTCATCAATGGCTTCATCAGTAATTTTTGTCTGATGATAGTCTTCATAGTACTTTTTAATACCTTGTAATATATCTTTCGTTACTTCGATAGTTGGTTCGTCGACGGTTACACGCTGGAAGCGCCTCATCAATGCACGATCTTTTTCAAAGTATTTTCTATATTCTTCCCAAGTTGTAGAAGCAACAACTTTGATGTTGCCTTTAGCAAGTGCTGGTTTAAGCATATTAGCAAGATCGTTTGCACTGTTTCCGCCACCTGCTCCTGCACCACTTATCATATGTGCTTCGTCTATAAACATAATAGTTTTGCCTTTACCACGCAATCCGGCAAGCACTAATTTAAAACGTTCTTCAAAATCACCTCTATATTTAGACCCAGCGAGCATACTTCCTATGTCTAAATTATATACTTCATATTCCTTTAAAAACTCTGGAACATTATCGTTAACAATATTCCAAGCCAAACCTTCAGCAATAGCAGTCTTTCCTACTCCAGGATCTCCAACCATTAGAACATTATTTTTACTACGCCTTCCTAATGCTAAGGCAATACTTTCTAACTCATCTGCTCTACCTATTACCGGATCAACTTTTTCTTTTTGAACTTCATCATTTAGATTGGTAGTAAAAGCTCTTAATGCCTTTGCCGCTTCTCCAGTAAGTTGTCCATCTTCTATATCAACACTTTCCCCTGTAACATATTCTGCAAATGCTTCTTTTTCTACACCACCTTTTTGTAGGAAAAAGTTTGCATGTGTTTTTTGTTCGCTCAGGATACTCAATGCAACATCAACAAGTTCAATATTGCTTCTACCGTTGAATAAAACCTGTGTAAAAGCTCTGTTTAACACACGTTCTACAGTAGCAGTTTTCTTTGGCTTGTACTTGTCTTGTTGTACTTTAATATCTTGTAAATTATTCTTTAGGAAGTGTTCTAAATTACTTTTGATATACTCAACATCTGCACCGAATCCTTTCATTAATTTAAAAAAGTTTTCGCTACACATCATAGAAAAAAGTAAATGCTCAAGAGTCACATATTCATGTTGCAACTTCATAGCATCTTTAATTGCTTTATCAAATACTAATTGTAGTTCTTTACTCGGTTCTACCAATTTACGGTCTCCACTGTATTAATTTTATATAATATAACACTTTTCTATTAATTTGTCAAAGGTTTATTTGTTCAATTCTTGTTGTATTGCTCTTATTTGTTTCACTATGCTTTTACTTTTTATTCTTGGAGTTTTTGTTTTAATTTTAACGTATATATTGCCTCTTTTTCCTGTGCTTACATCAGGCAAGCCGTAACCTCCTATGCTCAACACAGTGCCTGCATTAGTAGCTGGCGGAATATTTATACTTAATGAGCTCCCATCTAATGTTTTTAAATCTACTTTGCCCCCTAAAATACAATCAAAAATATCTACTGCTATAACACACATTAAATTATTATCGTCACGTTCCCATTTTTGATGTTTTTTTACACGTATTTTTAAAATTAAATCTCCCCTAGGAATATTTGGAATGCTATCGTCACCATAACCTCTAAAGTTAACAACATCGTTATTTTTTACACCTCTTGGTATGTTTATTTCTAAAGTTTCTGTACGACCTGACTGTAAATTATATTTTGTAATAACGCTTTTGCCTTTAAACACATCTTCTAATTCTATTGTGTGCGAAATTTGAACATTCCGATTTTGCATTTGTTGTCGTCTATTGAATCCAAACTGTGTAAACAAGTCTTCAAAATTTGGTGGCATATCACCAGTCCTAAAATTAAAGCCTTGCGGTTGAGGATTATCATAAGCAGATTTACGTTGAGGATCTTTTAAAACTTCATATGCTTCGTTAATTTGTGCAAACCTTGCACTATCACCTCCACGGTCAGGATGGTGTTGCATTGCAAGTTGTCTGTATGCTGATTTAATTTCAGAATCAGATGCTGTCCGGTTAACACCTAAAATGCTATAATAGTCCATACTATTACTTAGCGGGTTTATTTTGAGGATTTATCAGTTCCGGTGTACAAGCCAAACCATGCCGCGCCTGCGCCAACAACTATGCTGATTAAGCCTGACTGTTCCATTGTTGGGTCTGGCAGTGCCATATACCATATTACACATCTATATAATAAAATAATATAAACTGTTAAGAAAAGTCTTGGAAAGATTCTCCAACTGTCTACTGCTTTTGCTAAATGGATAATTTTAGCATATGGATTAGGTCCTAAGTCTTTTACACTTGTGTCCACTTCTAAATCAAGTTTAACTTTTTTAGTTGCCCCTACACTACTTGCTGGGACAGCAACTTGAGCATCTGGTTTTGTTTCTACTTCTTTATCTAAATCTTCTAGCTTTTTTCGTGGCATAGTATTATCCCTCTTTTGGTGTTGTGCCTAACACATTTTTCTTTAACGGGCCACTTCCTCTACCAACAATAGAGTCAACTTTTATCTTAGCCTGTGTACCCTGCGTTTTAGCAAGATCAATCTTTGTTAAAGTAAAGGTATGTCCTTTATCTACATGCTTGATTTTTTTCATTTTGACTCCAATTTTTTGATTCTTTCTTCTAGCTCGTCAATTTTAGAAGTTATCTTAGGATATTTAACACGCCACGCATTTGGATCATTTTGTAACCAAGTCCACCCCCAACGTATTACAAGGTATTCTAGTGTTCTATCAAATTTGGCAACAGCCCATGTTGCCATTCTTGTGTCTTTAAACCAAAACAAGAAAGCCGCACCAAATAATGAACCTGCCAACGCTGTGTAGATCCATAAACGATCAGTTGCCATGCGTTCTACCATTTCCCACATATTAACTCCTTATAAAGTATTTATGCAGAAATTATTGATTATTTGTTGGGTGTTGTTTTTTCTTCAGGCTTTAGTGCATTTTCATAATACACTATTACTTCGTTTTGTTGCTCAAGAAATCGTCGGAGATCTGCTATATTCAAAGCAAGATTTTCATAGTCTTTCATAGACAAAACTACATAGGCAAGTTCGCCATGTTCTTCCGTAAACTCTTTAACAAAAGCGTCATAGTTTTCTTTAGTTACAACGTAAACTCTAGTATCAACTAGATCAACGGGTTTCGGTCGAGCTACTATCGGTACTGTTGTCTTCTCTATCTGCGTTACTATCTTTACTTCCTGTTCCGGAATCAGACTGCAACCAGTTAGGAAGAGGAGTGTCCCCGTTACCACCAGTAACGTCTTCAAGCTCACGCCATAATTTAGCTGTGGCACCATTCATCCTTCCTTCTAAGTTTGAACTATCTCTTATAGCATCTTGTACTAAATCTAATTCACGCAATCTATTGCGTAAGTTATCTCCGTACTGTTCTGCTCTTTGTAAATCTTTTTGTAATTTTTTTGTAAGTTCTGCACTTTTTTCTGCATCTGCTTGCAAAGTAGCAATACTAGATTCTGCTGTATCTACAGCAACTTCTAATTTTGCATTGTTTTGTTGTAATACTGCAATTCTTGCTTGTGTTTGTTTGTAGTACCAACTACCAGCACCAGCCATTGCAAGCATTAACATAAAAAACACTATTGCTAACTTTGCACCCATAGCACCTATCCTAACAACTTTCCCAATGTTTTTGGCCCAACAATACCGTCAGCAGTAAGTCCATTTGAACTTTGCCAATGCTTTACAATTTTTGCAGTACCTGGACCAAAGATTCCATCTGCAGGTGAAATATCAAGTTTTTCTTGTACTTCTGCTACTAATGGTCCTCTTGAACCTTGTCTAATAGTTTGATTGTAGTCTACTTCTGGTTCTTCGTAATCACCACCTAGCACATCAATAGCATGTAAATAATGTTTTTTACGATCATCTAAACCTATTGTGCCTCCGTTAATACGTTTGGTTGCACCAACAACGTCCATTGCATCACACCATTTGTTTATATTGTTAGTATCCCAAAACCAACAAGCACTATCTAATGCTCCTTTTTTTGTTCTAACGTAGTCGACTGCGTCTTCTGATGACATGTCGACTGCTTCTCCAAATTTTGTATAATTATATCTACCGGTAAGTTGTAATATGCCGCCACCTCTATACATCCAGCCGTCACCGGAAGCGGAGTCACCATTGTCCATCCTGTTCGCGTAGATGACGTTAGCAATTTTTTCAGGTTGCCTATGATATTCATTAGCGTCCCTCCCTGCTCTTCTAAAGTATTTAGGAAAAATAGTGTTTAGAGCTTTCGCACTATAGTTCAAGTTTTCACTTAGTACTCTAAAGCCGCCAGATTCGTGTCCGCATTGTGCAACGAACATAGCAACTCTTTCAATTGTATCTACTTCCCATAGCGGAAGAATTTCCAGCATTGCATTATACCAATCTCGCCAGTCATCTCTATGGATTAGTTCTTCGGCCATCCAGGGTTCGAAATCAAATTTAAAGTGTTCTTTAGCCATATTTAGGTCCTTTTAACTACTAGGGCAAAGCCCTTATTTTCTAAGACTAATTTGTCTCCATATTTACTTATATTGTAGTCGCCTATATACTTGGTCAAAAAGAGTATTTCTGGAAAAGCATTTACATTAAATGCTTCATCGATACGCAGGTTTTTGCTTTCTGTAAAATCTATAAATTCCAATACAACTGTATCTGCAAAGGCTTTTTTGATGTACAGTGTATCGCCTTTCATATAACTTTCTTCTAAGTAACTTTTACTGAAGAAATTTTTATAATTATTCATGTTTGATTCTGTTGCAGTTATTCCATATGCATCAGGATCAGTTGGCACATCATTTGTTAAATTTTCTAATGTAAGTTCTTCACTTTTAAAATTTTTGTAGTAACGATATCTAAAACCTTCATTAGAAGAAAGTTTAGTAACACCGTCCATTATTTCTAAGATATTATCAGCCGCTTGTCTATCTCTTTCTATCTCAACAAATACACGGTACATGCCGTCTGCTTGTTCGCCCACTGTAACATCACTATCTAAAACAAAATTGTAGCCTTTTTCAATGAATTCATTTAAATCATCTGCCGCTTGCTTATTTTTAACACTAAAACTTACAGTGATTATATTTGCATCATCACCCATTTTACTTTTGTAACTATCTATCTCTAGCACACTGTCTACTAAATGCACTAAATCACCTGCTTGTAATGTCATTAGATTGCCTCCGGTGCTGGCGCCGCCGCATCAGGAGCCGCCGCAGCATCTGGTACCGCAGCCGCATCAGCTGGTTGTTCACCTTGTGGTTGTGTTGGAGCTGGCGGTGCTGTCATATATCCTTCAAACATATCGCCAATCAATTTCTTTGGCATCATTATTTCAACAAGCCAAATTGGCTTACGATCTAATTTACCTTTTTTTGTACCAGGACGAAAGTCCTCTTGTTTGCGAATTTTTCTTGGAACAATTAAATGATCTTTTTTATATGTTACTTTACAGTCATATTCTAGTAAGCGTTTTCCGCCCATAGGATCCGGCATTTCAGCTCTAGGCCACATAAGTCCTAAAGTTACCCAATGTCTTTCTATTTTGGGTCCATATGCTAGTTCGCCGTTTGACCAGTTTTCATAAACATATAGATCAAGTTCATCAAGCACTCTTTCACTATCTTTCAATATTTGGAAGTTAGTATTGCTTTCGTAAATTTGTTCTACATTTTTAATAACTTCATAAACGTCTTGCATTTTTTGTTCCTTTTTACTTATGTATTTAGCTCAATTGTAATGTTAGGTGATAAATACTGTGTAGGGCAAACGCCCTTAGGGGACACGCTCTACAGGACCATTCCATAAAAGGAGGAATCTTAATGGGTGCAAAACGGAAACAACGCAGTCGCGTAAATCCAAATTATTCAAACATAGTAAATTTTCCAAAAAAACAACAAATAGTACAACTAATTCCAAGAAACAAAAATCAAGAACATTACATACTAAAACTTTTAAGCCAAGAAAAAGACATAGTCTTTGGTATTGGGCCTGCAGGTACGGGTAAAACGTTACTTGCAGTACAAGCCGCAGTAAAGTATTTTAAAGAAGGCAAAGTTGATAAAATTATAGTAACAAGGCCAGCAGTATCTGTAGATGAGAATTTAGGTTTTTTACCAGGCACATTAGAACAAAAAATGGCACCATGGACAAGACCAATATTTGATGTCTTTAGAGAGTATTTCACAGCACAAGATATAGAAGGTATGATAGAAGAAGGCATTGTCGAAATAGCACCACTTGCATATATGCGTGGTAGGACTTTTAAACAAAGTTATATCATAGCAGACGAAATGCAAAATGCTACACCTAGTCAAATGAAGATGTTATTAACAAGATTAGGTGAAGACTCATTTATGGCTGTTACAGGAGATCTTGCTCAAGCCGATAGAATCAAAGATAACGGTTTAATTGATTTTACAAAACTACTTGAGAGAAAAAATAGTACGCACCTAGACATAGTCTATTTTAACCAGGGAGACATTGAACGACATCAAGCGGTCAAAGAAGTTCTTCAAGTATATGGAGATGAATAAATTGTAGGGGGTTACTCCCCTACTTTTTAAAAACGTATACGCCTTCGTATTTTTCACGTCCT
>TARA_B100001057_G_scaffold482827_1_pt1 | contig 11178 bp, 7 predicted proteins | sample TARA_B100001057 | Tara Oceans TARA_B100001057 (sample SAMEA2621839) | marine metagenome | biome: marine biome (ENVO:00000447); feature: surface water layer (ENVO:00002042); material: "saline water (ENVO:00002010), including plankton (ENVO:xxxxxxxx)" | depth 5 m | reverse complement strand
AGTTTTGAAGATTTCCAGAATGCTAACCCACAGGCTGCTGGTTTTGCTTCTAAAATAGCAGGCGGATTTGGAATTAATTTAGCAGATCCAGCCTCATCACGCTTAGGTGGTGCTGGAATATCAAAAGGTGCAAATCCTTTTAAAGCCGCTAAAACAATGGCATCAAGTAATCCTGCTGCAGGCGCCAGTGAAATGGACCATCGAGTAAGGATTAGTTTACCATATAATAGTAAGTTATTGTACAAAGATTCTTATATTCCAAGTTTACTTCGTCCGTTAGTCGCAACCAACGGAGTTGTATTTCCGTTTACACCAAACATTATATTCAATCAAAACGCAGACTACACTCGTGTAGCCCCTACACATAGTAATTATCCTCTTAATTTTTACAATAGTAGCGCCGTGAGTGATATCACAGTATTTGGACAATTTGTTGCTCAGGATGGAGCAGATGCTAGTTATGTAATGGCAGTGATAACATTTTTAAGAGCAGTTACAAAAATGTATGCTGGAATGGATTCACTTGCAGGTAATCCACCACCAGTTCTAAGATTATCAGGGCATGGACAGTACATGCTTCCAAGTGTACCTTGTGTGGTTACAAACGTTAGTATTACACTGCCAGCAGATATTGATTATATTACTATTCCAACTCCAGGCGCACCTACCGCAGGTAATTATGCACCTCCAGGAGCACCAGCAACAACAAGAGTGCCAAAGCGTACAGAAATTAGTGTTAACTTAACACCAGTTTACAGTAGAGAAGCATTGAAATCGTTTAGTGTTGATAAACTGGCTGATGGTAGAGCAATTAGTAAATTCTATGGAGGATTCATCTAATGGCAAATTATAACATAACCAGTCCTTATTCTGAAACTGGAATGTATGGAAATTACCTTGATGTATTAACACCTCGTGTAATTACTCCAGCACAAAGTGATCAAGTAATGACTATTAATTTAACATATCAATATCGTCCAGACTTACTTGCAAACGACTTATATGATAATAAAAATTTATGGTGGGTGTTTGCCGCTCGTAATCCAAATACACTTATAGACCCTATATTTGATATGAAGTCAGGGATAGAAATATTTTTACCAGAGCAAGGCAGATTATTCAAAGACTTAGGATTATAATCCAATGCTAGGACGTTTAGGACCCAAAGACATACAAGAAATTGGAAAGCGTAAACTTGGCGATGCACTTGACATGGGTGCTATCAGCGATGACGGAATGCTTGCCAATAAGTTAAGTGGAGCATTTTCAGGCCTAGAAGGTATCAAGCCTCCACAAATAAAAGCTGATGCAGGCCAAGTTAACACATCAGTTGATGGCGAAGAAGCAAAAGAAAAAACTACAACAAAAGTACCAGCAGTTGTAAGACCAAATGTATTACACAGTTACTCAAGTTACACATATCATCTTGAAATGTTTGCACTTACAACAGAAGATTATAATAGTTTTGTAAATGATCCAGAGTTTACCATTGAAGGAAAACAAGATCGCTTGTTGATCAAAAGCGGTGGAGGTGATTATGACAATAGAAACAGACATTTCCACTTAGATTATTTTATTGATAACCTACAAATTAGTAGTGTAATTTCGCCTGGCGGAGATAATATTGGTAGTACTAACACTCAGCTATCTTTTGAAATACGCGAACCATACGGTATGACATTGTTGAACGCTTTTGTACTTGCCGCTGGTGAACTAGGAAGTTATAATTATATTGATCAACCTTACATGCTAAAAATTAGTTTTAAAGGATATGATTCAAAAAATAAACTAATTGAAGAATCTACCAAAGGTTTATCAACTAGATATATCCCTATTAGATTTACAAACTTTACATTTGGAGTTGGCGTTGAAGGAACAACTTATAATATTGAGGCAGTTCCTTATCATAGCATTGGAATATCAAGTCATAAAAGTACTATTCCAGCAAACATACAATTAGAAGCAACCACAGTTGGAGAGTTTCTTGTTAAAGAACTTACTACAGTCTCTAACAAAACAGTACAAGTAAAAAGAGAAGTTGATCCAAGATTTAGAAGTGCATCAGGTATTGCAAATGAAGGCGGAGGTGCTTTACAGACAACAAGCCGACAAGAAGAAATTACAGAAAATGTTCAAGGCGGACTAGCCGGTTATTTAAATAATTTAGAACGAGATCATGTAAAACAAAAACTTAAAACTGTGGCAGATGTATATGCATTTGAGCTACCTGAGATTATTGGTAAATCGCAAATCATGCTAAATGAATTAGTTGATATTGCAAAAGCAAAAAACGAAAAAGACCCAGAGAAGATTGCTAAAGGACAATTAAATATTCCTGATTCATTTGAATTTGACAAAGAAAAACAATCATTTGCTATTCGTGCAGGAACACCTATAATCAAAGTTATACACAGTGTACTTCGTACATGTAGTTACATGCTTGATCAAGTTCAAAAGTTTGACTTGAAAAGAGACGAAAAAGAAGCACAAGGATATGAAGAAAACCGTAAGAAGCCAATTAATTTTTATCGTATTGTGCCTCGTGTTGAATTATTATCAGACCAGTTTGATACTATAAGAAACTGTTGGGCTAAGAAAATTACTTTTGTAATACAACAATATGATATGACTGGCAAGGATTATGAAAACTTAGGACAAGCACAAATACAAGATTATGTTAAGTCTTATAGATACTTGTACACCGGAGAGAACACTGACATTCTTAACTTTGATATTCAGTTTAATGCGGCATACTTTCAAAAAGGATTGTACAATATAGCACAAAAATCAAAACAGTATTCAACAGGAATCACTAACACAAATCCAACAGCTATTGCAGAAGGTCACACTGCCCTAGCAGAACCTAATGGTTCATCAAACATATTTCCACGCATGAGAGAAATTGTAACTGATACCGGAACAAGTAAACAAATTAACGATCCAAGAGTAAGTGACAGAGCCTCAGTTATTGATCATTTTATGGATGATGTATTTGATCAAGGTGCAGACTTAGTTAGTCTAAATATGAATATTGTTGGCGACCCAGCGTATATACAAACAACTGATCTTAGAGATGTAAGCATAAACAGTTTCAATGCTCCTGCATTTAACAAAAACCTTAGCCTCAACCCTAACAAGGAATGGCACATTTATATAGAATTTAAAAACCCACCTGATTATAATTCAAGAACAGGCACTATGAAAGGTTTTGATATCAATGTAGGCGGAGAAGCTGATGTTAATGCTCCTACAATTGATGGATACTATCGTTTGACTGAAGTTCGTAGTACATTTAGTAATGGACAATTTTCACAAGATCTAATAGGTGTGCGTGAGCGTATACAAGCTCTATCATATGCAAAAACAAGTGATCAAAATCCATCCACTAACTTAAATGCTAGAACTAGTAAGCCACTTAACGGAGAGATAGTGAAAAAAGACGACTTTAGTGCTACTACTAATAAGCCGCCATCAGTGAAACCTAAACCAAAGACAGTAACAAGTGAAGATACTTCTGATAAGTTTGATGATCTCAAAGGACCTGAAGAAAAATTAAAGAAAAAAGCATTGACTCCAGTTAGTGAGGTCGAGCAAGCCGCCACTAATTTTGAAACTAAGGGTGATAAAAAGATCGAGGCAGTGACTCCACCTCCTAAGAAAGTAGTAAAAGAACCACCTCCACCACCTCCAAAAGTGGTTGAGAATAAACCTAAGTTGCCAGAAGGTATAACTCCTGACAGAGTTAGTGGTGGATGGAGAGCATTCAATCCTGCAACAGGTAAAGCCCAAGGATTTGCCTTTAATGACTTAGAAGGAGCAAAAGCATTTGCAAGTGGGGGAGGATAATAGATGAGCGAATTTCTTCAAAATATAAACAAAATTCATAAAGATTTAGATGTTAACAAAAAAGGAAGTATTGTTGATCCTGGTCCATATGAAGCAACAATTATGAATGCAAGTGATACGATTCGAACTGGTCGTGTTGATGTTTATATTCCTGCTTTAGGAGGTCCAATTGGCAGTACAAATAGTTGGTATACAGTTAGATATGCACAACCTTACTTTGGAAAAACAAATAAAGATTTAATAGATAAGCAAGAAGTTACTGGATTACATAGTTATGGTATGTGGATGACTCCACCTGACCCTGGAACTAAGGTTGTAGTTACATTTATGGAAGGGTTATCAAACAAAGGAATTGTAATTGGTTGTATAGTTGATGATATTACAAATTTCATGTGTCCTGGATTACCATGTAGTAAGTATTGGGTAGCAAGTGCAGAAGTAAGTGAGTTATTTCCAGCATACCAAGTAGGCAAAGACTTTTTGCCAGTACTAGAATATAATCCAAAAGTTGTTAGAGATGTTGACAACAAAGCAGGTGTTATTGAACGTCCAGTAAATATTCCTCTTGCAAAGATACTAAAAGAACAAGGCTTAATTGCTGACAGTGTAAGAGGATTAAGTCAAAGCACAAGTCAAAGAGAAGCAAACAGTTCTGTTTACGGAATAAACACACCCGGACGTCAAGTAAATCCATCAGATTCAAGCAATGAAGTCAAAGGGCGTTTACCCGGACATATGTTTGTTATGGATGACGGTGACGATAAAGGCGCAAGTAATCAAATGCGTTTGCGTACTAGTACTGGACATCAAATACTAATGGATGACGATGAAGGTATTATATATGTTGCAACTGCAAGTGGTAATGCCTGGATTGAAATGACAAACAACGGAAACATTCATGTATACGGAAAGCAGAGTTTGAGTATTCATACTGAAGGAAGTTTTAATGTACACGCTGGTGGAAATATAAATCTAAATGCACAAATGGGTATCAATGCATTAGCCGAAGGTAACGGTGGAATAAAAATTGAAGCCAAAGAAGGAAACTACGACGTATATAGTAAAACAGGAATAGTGCATCAAAGTGGGGAAGGTGGCTTTGATGTGAAAACTGCATCAGATGTAAAAATTACTGCAACTGATCACGACATACACCACAACGGTCCAGAAGCAACAGATGCTCAGAGGCCTACACCTAATGACTTATTAACAGCAAACGGAAATCGAGATGTTACAAATAGTGTAGCAAATATCGTGCCTGAACACGAACCATGGAATAGAGGAGACTAAAAATGCCATTGAGTTTTGGAGGTCGTACTTTTAATTTTGATCTTGATGCTGTAGCCAAAGGAGCAGTTGATAAACTGAACAATGGTGCGGACTCAACATTCAAGTTAAGTACGGACGCATGTAGCGTTATGGGAACAATTGGAGCTATAGTTCCAGATCAAAAAACGGCAGTTGCCGCGGCTGAAGCCGAAGAAAAAACACAAGAAATGTTAACTGCAATAAGTGACTCATCAGGTCAACTTACTGAAGCAATAAGCGAGTTAACCAAAGTAACTGCAACCGCAGAAACAAAAGCACAAACAGTTAGTGACCTTGCGTCACGATTGAGAGCGGCAGGAAAGCCAGGAGTTGCAGACGAATTGGAAGAAGCATTAACTAACTATCTTGATGCAGTTGAAGGTAAAGCAGTCAAAGTAAATGATGTAGCAGGTATAGGTGGAGAAGTACCAGTCTTAGATAGTGATGGTAATCCAACCTTTGATGAATTTGGTGATCCAGTTACACAAGATGTAGGATCATTAATTGAAACTGCAATATCTGAAGCATCATCTAAGATGGATGAAGCAACTGCAAAACTTGGAAGTTTAGTATCTGCCACAGGCGGACTAAGTTGTAAAGGAATACAAGAAGCAATGCTAAACAGCAAGTTTGATGCTAGTGGTAATACTGGAGAAATGAGTAAAAAGGTAAAAAGTACAGTACCAAGACATACTAGACGTATACAAGATAATGGTACACTGGTTAATTTTAATATTGATCGTAAAAAACCTTTTAGAGATGTTGAAGAAGAAATACAAGTTAGAAACTATGATGCAGCTGAAAACGAAGATCCGTTTACATTAAAGAAAGTGTTGGTTAGAGTGTATGGAACTGATGCACAGTTAAACAAACGCTATGGTGCAAAAGTTGAAGAGTTACCGGAGGCAATAGAAGTATAATGAAAAACTACATGATCAAACCAAATTTAAAATTACAAAACTTTAATATTGATTATAAACTACCAAACAAAGTTGTAAAATACAACGGCGAAGATATTAAGTTGTATGGAAGAATTAAAGATATTGACAAGCGTTTTCCTGATGGAGAAGAAGTAGTTGTTGAATCTAAAAAGCCAGATGCATCAGCCGACGTTCCGGTTTGGCCCGGTGCGGCAAAACTTATGCCTGCATCATTTACTGCGGCAGTGAGTAAAGCAACAGACGAAATGAAATCATTGACAAACCAAGCACTGAACAGTGTGCAAGGAATGGGATCAGGACTTAAAGCGTTGGCACAAGGAAATGCAAGTGAACTAATTATGTTAGCCAAACTTGATGCCGCAATTATCAAAGCAAAACAAGAGCTTGGAGAAATATCAAAACCTACTGCTGATGAATTAAAAAAAGGTGCAGATGGCGAACTATTGAAAGCCATGGATATTAAAGATCCTAGTAGTCTAAGTAAAGCATTAGGCGGCGATGGCTTGGCAAGTAAAGTAGGAGTGCCTGCAACTGCAAGATCATTATCTGGTGATAGTTTACAAAACTTTAATATTGATAAAACACAAAATTACAGAGATGTTTTAGAAGAAGTTGATGTAAGAGTTGGCGATGGTGATGATGCTACATTTGAAAGACAAAAGAAAAAAGTTAGAGTATACGGCAGTGAAACTGACTTAACTTCAAAGTATGGAGCAAGAAGTGAAGAGACTGATATAGGTATCAAGTATGGCAAACAAAAGCCATCAACTACTGGAAAGCCAGACATCAGTACACAGACATTTAATGCCGCGAAAAAAACTTGGGGAGTATCAGCATAATGGCAAGAGGTATTGCACGAGTTGGAGATAGAACACACGGAACATGTTTTCATCCATCACATGTTCCACCATTAGTAACAGGTGGAACTATTATTACAGGAAGCCCAGACGACTTGACAAACGAAAAGTTAACTGCTAGGCTAGGTGACAAAGTATTAACTGATTGCGGACATGTTGCTGAAATAATTACAGGCAGTCCAAGTGTAATTACAAATGAAAAATTAACTGCCAGGTTAGCAGATAAAGTAGCAAACGGACCTCCGTATATTGCTGAAATTATTACTGCAAGTCCTGACAGAATGGCAGATGATTAAAGGTTAAATAGTACTATGGCAATATATAAAGGTTATACATCAGTAGGAAGAGATTACGTTGATACCGCGGCAACAGACGAGGTATTAATACGCATGGACTTAATGAATCACTTTAATACTAGGATGGGCGAACGTGTAATGAACCCTGACTTTGGTTGTCTAGTATGGCAATACCTGTTTGATCCATTTACTGATGAAGCAAAATTTGCTATTATTGAAAACATTCAGGATATTATTAAGCAAGATCCTAGAGTGGTTCTAGATAAAATTGATGTAACAGAATATGAACATGGTTTACAAGTTATACTAGATCTAGTATATGATGGAAATGATCAATTAGAACAAATGCGAGTTTCATTTGACCAGCGTTCTGAATCAGCAGAAATGACATAATCGTTATATACGCACTTTTTGTAACACATAAATACTAGAACAAGGAATTGGGTATATAAATGAGCACTAGCGACCGTCAAAATAGTTTATTTGTTTCAGAGGACTGGACAAAAATTTATCAAACTTTCCGTGATGCAGACTTTCAAAGTTACGATTTTGAAACACTTCGTGCCACAATGGTACAATATCTTCGTAATAACTATCCTGAAGATTTCAATGATTACATTGAAAGTAGTGAATTTATTGCACTTATGGATCTTATTGCATACTTTGGACAAAGTCTTGCATTTAGACAAGATCTTAACGCAAGAGAGAACTTTTTAGAAACTGCACAAAGACGTGATAGTGTATTACGTTTGGCAAAATTATTAAGTTATCAGCCTAAAAGAAACCAACCTGCTCGTGGTATGCTCAAAATCACAAGCATTGGAACAACTGAAAGTGTAACAGATAGCACTGGCAGAAATCTTGCTGATAGTTTTATTGTATGGAACGATACTACAAATCCTGATTACTTAGAACACTTTGCGGCTATATTAAATGCTTCAATGGCATCAGCACAAAACTTTGGCAATCCTGCAGTAAAGAAAACATTAAGTGGAATTAAAACTGAGTTGTACGAAATGAACTTAGTACCAGACAGTATTCCAGTTGTTGGGTTCAGCACTAGTATTGCTGGACAAAATATGCCTTTTGAAGTTGTAAATGGAACGTTTGAAAATAGAGAATACATTTACGAGCAAAGTCCAAGACCGGGTAATACATTCAATATGTTTTATCGACAGGATGGAAAAGGCGCCGGAAGTAGTAACACTGGTTTCTTTGTTTACTTCAAACAAGGTAAACTTGAAACTGTTGACTTTACACTTGATAATGCTCTAAATAATCGCCTTGTAAGCATTGATGTTAATAATATTAACAATGACGATGTATGGTTATTTGAAGTTAATCCTGATGCAAGTACTGGTGATGAGTGGACTAAAGTTCCAGCAATCACAGGAAATAACGTAATTTACAATAGTTTAACAGACAGTGTTCGTTCATTGTTTGCAGTCAACAGTCGCACAAACGATCAAGTTGATTTAGTATTTGGCGACGGTGTTTTTGCTGATGTACCAGTTGGTAGTTTCCGTAGTTACTATCGAACTAGCAACGGAAGAACATATCGCATTAAGCCAGGAGATATCAAAGGACTTCGTGTAAGTGTACAATATGTAAGTAGAACAAATACAGTTGAAACTTTGACAATGGGTCTAAGTTTACAATACACAATTGACAATGCAACTGGAAGAGAGACACTAGCAGACATTAAATTAAAAGCACCACAACAATATTACACACAAAACCGTATGGTAAATGGTGAAGATTATAATATCTTTCCATTAGTTAATTTTAACAATGTAATGAAAAGTAAGGCTATTAATAGAACTAGTAGTGGTATTAGTAGATTCCTTGATGTGCGTGATGTTACTGGAAAATATTCTAGTACAAACATTTACTCAGCTGACGGTGGCTTATACCGTAACGAATTTTTAAATAATAAAACATTTACTTGGTTAACTGACAACGACATTTATAATGTCCTCAGAAACACAGTTGAGCCAATATTGCGTAGCAACGAAACTGAACATTTCTATCTTGCCAACTTTGAACGCAAAGACTTATCTATGAGTGAAGTAAGATGGGTAAGAGTCAGTTTTGGAAGTAACTATAGCACTGGATATTTTACAGATGCTTCAGGTGATTTACTTGAAGTGGGTACCGTTGTAAGCAACAATAGACAGTATGTAACTGAAAACAGTATGGTACAATTTTCAGCTCCGACAGGACAACACTTTATGTTAGATGGCACATTAATGACAGGTGATGCTGATCATTCTAACAGTTTGAATGAAAGACACGCAGGTATTGTAAGTATTAACAACAACGGTTCAGGTACAAATGATGGACTGGTAACTGCACAAACTGGAGCAGTTAGACTAAATGAAAACATTCCAACTGGTGCATTATTGCACTCGGTACTACCAGGATTTGTTAGTGATTTACCTGGTAGTTTTGAAAGTACAATGTTTACTGCTATCAAGCAATACAAAAACTTTGCAATCGGATTTGATTATCTTGATAGCGAATGGTATATAATCAACAGTAGAGATATTAGCACAAGTAATGTGTTTAGCAGAGATTTTGCAGAGAATAATACAAACTCAAATAAAGATGCAAGTTGGTTAGTAAAGTTTAGTACAGACGGTAGTACCTATAGTATTGCATATCGTGGATTACAATACTACTTTACAAGTACTAGCGAAACAAGATTTTATTATGACCAACAAAGTAAAGTTTATGATCCAATTAATGGACTAACCAAGAAAGATACAATTAGTGTACTTGGTATTAACAAAAAACCAACTGATGCAAATCCGTTGGTACGTGACATTGACTGGAACGTTTATGACGTAGTAGTTGAAAGCGATGGTTATCGTGATAATACAAAAGTATTAGTGACATTTGCTGATCAAGATGATGATGGCATTATTGATAATCCAAATATATTTGATGAAATTGTTGGCAAAGATTTAACTACAGATACGCCACAAAATCGTAAATTTATGTTTTTAAAGAGACAGGCTGATTATGATAACTTTGATAAGTTTGTTGCTACTCAAGCAGGTAGCGTAAACCACAACTATAAAACATTAGCAGAAATTGAAGCGGCTCTTACTAATCTTGTTGTTAATCAAGTGCTTTATGCAGTTGACGAAAATAAATTTTATATTGTTTCAAATAGTACTGGAACTAAAACAGCAGTTGAAAGTTTAGATTATCAAGTTTATGTTGGTAGAGATGGCATCAAGTTTCATTACATGCATAACTCACCAAATAACAGACGTATTGACCCAAGTCCTGGAAACATAATTGATATTTTTGTGCTTACAAGAAACTACAACGATTCATATGTTGAATATATTCAAGACACAACTAATACAGTAACAGCGCCAGAAGTTCCAACTGTAAACAGTTTAAGAAGTCAATTTAATAGCCTTGAAGGTTATAAAACATTAAGTGATGCACTTATAATGCATAGTGCTAAATTTAAGCCATTGTTTGGTACAAAGGCTGATGAAAATCTACAGGCTAGTTTTAAAGTTGTTAAAAACGCAGGCTATACTATATCTGACAGTGAGATAAAAACTAAACTAATAGCGGCACTAAACGAATATTTTACAACTGACAACTGGGACTTTGGAGAAACTTTCTTCTTTAGTGAACTAAGTGCATTCTTGCATCAAAAGTTAACACCATTCCTAAACAGTGTAGTTATTGTTCCTAGAAGTGACACACAAGCATTTGGAAGTTTATATCAAATTAGTTGTGAACATGATGAAATATTTGTATCAGCCGCAACTGTTAATGATGTAGATATTATTGATGCTATTACTGCTTCAAACATCAAAGCAACAGGAACAGTATATACTGGAAACGCTGAAACAACATCTCGTGGACTTAACATTACTAACACTAATGGTGGTAATTCGTTTG
>TARA_B100001057_G_scaffold50697_1_pt1 | contig 11180 bp, 8 predicted proteins | sample TARA_B100001057 | Tara Oceans TARA_B100001057 (sample SAMEA2621839) | marine metagenome | biome: marine biome (ENVO:00000447); feature: surface water layer (ENVO:00002042); material: "saline water (ENVO:00002010), including plankton (ENVO:xxxxxxxx)" | depth 5 m | reverse complement strand
ATCCTATGAGGAGATGGAGGTGCGGTTCAAGGGTCAGAGCGACCGCGCGCTCTATTCCCGCATTGATAATCCGACGGTCACGGCACTATTACAGAAGCTTTGTTTGCTGGAAGGGGGCGAAAAAGCTCTGGCCTTTTCCAGCGGTATCGCCGCTATCAGCAATGCCGTTCTGGGGCTAATCAGGACAGGAGACCATATTGTTTGTGTCAATCATTGCTATCCAGATACCTATCGACTTTTGCAGCTGGTGTGTACCCGCTTTGGCGTCACCACAGAGTTCGTGAATGGCTCCGACACTGCCGCAGTAGCGAAGGCTCTGCCCGGTGCCAGAATACTTTATCTCGAATCACCCACGTCATGGTTGTTCCAAGAACAGGATCTGCGGGCACTTGCCCAATTAGCGCAAACACATGGTGTGGTGAGCCTTGTCGATAACAGCTGGGCATCACCGATCTATCAGCAGCCGCTGGCTGCAGGTATCGATCTGGTAGTGCATTCAGCAACGAAATACATCTCCGGTCATAGTGATGTCGTGGCCGGCGCACTTGTCGGACGCGCTGACCTAATTAATCATTTGAGCGCCGAGACGGCGGCATATCTTGGAGCTAAACTTTCTGCCCATGAAGCCTCTCTTCTGTTGAGAGGCTTGAGAACGTTGCCGCTGCGAATGGAGCGAGTACATCTAAGCGGCCTGACTTTGGCGAAACAGCTTTCAGACCATTCCTCGGTGAAACACGTTAACCATCCGGGACTCAGGGTTAACCCGCATTCACACCTTACTGGATATGGCGGGCTTTTTAGCTTCGAAGCAGGAGATGCGCTCGACATTCCTAGATTTTGCAATGCGCTGGAATTTTTCAAGCTAGGCGTCAGCTGGGGAGGTCATGAAAGTCTCGTCATGCCCGCGGAGATCTCGATTGGTCAGGCCGGATCTTGCAGCGCTGCAGTGGATTTTGGTGTATCACCTCGATTAATTCGTCTCTATGTGGGCTTGGAAGACGTTTCCGATTTATGGGAGGATCTGGAACGAGCATTGTTTGCTGCAAGCCCTCATGGATAAACCTATCTCACTAATCGAAGCAGTTCTGCCGCTATTCACCATGCTGGTATTGCTGGTTATCGGTGGCACGTTTTTGCCGATTGGTACAGAGCTTCTCGTATTCATCATGGGCATCGCTGCCGCTGTCGCTAGCGTCGTTGCGGTTCGACACGGCCATGACTGGGAGGAAATTCAGCGCTGTGCGGGCGACAAATTTGCCAACGTGCTACCGGTAATTCTGATTCTTCTGTCAATCGGGCTATTGATTGGTACCTGGATGTTCAGTGGAACGATCCCTGCATTAGTTTACTATGGCGTGCAATTGGTAAACCCTCGGTTCATGATCGTCACGGCTTTTCTGATCACAGCCATCATGTCAATGACCGGCTCGTCCTGGGCGGCCGCCGGAACCATCGGCGTCGCGTTGATGGGTATTGCCGCCACCATCAACGTCCCGTTGGCTGCGACTGCCGGCGCGGTGGTATCTGGAGCATATTTTGGCGACAAACTCTCCCCTCTTTCAGATCAGACAAATATCTGCGCTATTGCAGCCAATGCCAATCTGTACGATCACATCCGCAATATGATTTATACCGCCGGCCCTTCTTTTGTTATTGCTTTAGCTGTTTACATGCTTGCCGGGATAGTTGCCAACGAAGGGCAAAATGTCAGCATGGTTCAGCCGATACTTACGGAGATTGAAAGTGCGTATCGAATTAATCCGGTGGTTTTTCTACCTGCATGTCTTGTAATTCTGGGAACGTTCAGCCGTAAACCGGCAGCGGTTGTCATGGCGTTTTCGTCGATTGTCGCGATGGCCATCGGCATGACCGTGCACGGATTCAGTGCGCAAAATGCTGTTATTAGCGCCATCAACGGATTCGATGTCAGCATGACTGGTTTGGCGCAGGCACCTAGTGAGAGCCTAACCGGTTTGCTGAACCGAGGCGGCATCAATTCCATGTCAGCCACTCTGATCCTGATCATCGCTGCTTTTTTGTTGGCAGCCGCCATGGATGTCTCCGGAGGCCTGAACAAGTTACTGAACGTCATCATGTCCAAGGCAAGCTCTGTGCTTGGCCTGATCGCGGCAACTTTGGCCTGTGGTGCAACCATGATTGCCCTGACGAGCCACGGCGGAGTGACCGCATTAATAGTGGGGAGCTTATTTCAGACGGCTTATCGGGATCAGGATCTTGCGCCTGAGAATCTGTCTAGGTCAATAGAAGATTCCGTTACCATCTTAGAACCATTGATGCCGTGGACGGTGTCCGCCATATTCATGGCTACCACACTTGGTATCCCAACCCTGGAATACCTCCCGTGGGCGATATTCTGCATGACGGGCTGGATGTTTTCCTTACTATTAGCTGCGAGCTACTCACGCACGGGATTCGGTCTTAAGCCGCTATAGTGATCGTTAAAGGCTAGTAAAAACGTCAACAGCGCGAAGGGTTTCTTGTCCGTGCAGGACAGAGGCTAGGAAAGCACCTGTTCTAGCGCAGCAATCAAGCCTTCAACTTCATCTAAAGTGTTGTAGTGCGTCAGCGAGGCTCTCACCACGCCACCAAGATCACTCAGACCCAGATATTCAACCAGTCGGCGGGCATGAAAATCACCGAAACGGACTGCGATCCGGTATTGATCCAGCGCCTGACACAGCTCACCGGAATCCTTGCCGGCAATTTTAAAGCTGATGGTAGGTATCCTTCGAGGATCATCACCACGCTCGAAGCCAATAATGCGACAGTCTTCGCGAGACCGCAGATAAGCGAGCAGTTTCTCCGCCAAGCGATTTTCATGGACAGTGATTAGATCAAACGCCTTTTCAAGCTTTTCTCGGGTCGTGCCGGCGGCTCCACCTCGCTCACCGACCGCGGCCAGGTAATCGACAATCGCCACGGTCGAGTAGGCTATCTCGTAATTAGCATTGCCAGGCTCCAGCTTGGCCGGCACCTTATCTTTGCTATAGAAGTAGTGATACAGGTTGTCCAGCTTTGCCATCAACTCATACTTACCATACAGCACAGCGGCATGGGGGCCGTAAACCTTGTAGATACTGAAGGCGAGAAAATCTACGTCCCATCCCTGGACATCAACAGCGCGATGCGGCGCGTAGGCAACACAGTCAACACAGATCAATGCACCACGCTGATGCACAAACTTCGCAATCTTATCCACCGGATTCACAGTACCCAGAATATTGGACACATGAGTTACTGCTACCATGCGCGTACGCTCAGTCATTAGCGATTCTAGATCTTCCAGTCTAAGTTCCAGTGAACCTCTGTCCAGATTCCAAAATTTTATCGTGACGCCGAATTCTTCTAGCCCCACCCAAGGACCAATGTTGGACTCATGATCAGAAACGGTCACGATAATCTCGTCGCCTGCCTCAAGCTGACTGCGCAAAGCACGCGCCAAGTTCTGCATAGCTACCGTTGTGGTTGGCGCAAAGGCAATTTCCTCAGGACGTCGGGCGTTCACCAGCGTCGCCACCGCCTCCCTGCCCGCCTGCACCGCTTGCGCGGCAGCGAGCGATATTTCGTAGCTGCCGCCAATCTGCACGTTCTTGTTGAACAGGAAATCGTTCATGCGCTCTACCGCGCCTTTCACAATCTGGGTACCGCCAGCGTTGTCCATAAAACTCCAGCCGTTTTGCAGTCCGGGAAACTGGCTACGCACAAACTCCAGATCTAATCCTGTTTGGGTATTGGATTCACTCACTCTTTCGCTCTCTTTTAGCTTAAATTCATTATCAAGGCCGAAATCAGAATCCCGCTTTGACACTTACGTTAAACCCTCTTTACTGCTGTAATACGGCATTCACAAAATCTCGGGTGCGCTGCTGTGACGGTTCGTCAAAAATCTGCGCCGGCTTGCCCGCTTCAACTATTTTACCTGCATCCATGAAGATAACTCGATCCGCGACCTGACGAGCGAACCCCATTTCGTGCGTGACAACCAGCATGGTAACACCCGACTTTGCCATATCGCGCATAACATCAAGCACTTCTCCCACCATCTCTGGATCTAGAGCAGATGTCGGCTCATCGAAAAGAATGACACGCGGCTCCATAGCAAGAACTCTAGCAATCGCAACCCGCTGCTGCTGACCGCCCGACAGCTGACTCGGATATTTTTCCGCCTGAGCCGCAATGCCTACCCTGCGCATCAAGCCATCGGCAATAGCATTGGCTTGCTGCTCCGACATCCTCTTCACACGCAGTGGAGCCAAATTTATGTTTTCCCGAATGGTCATATGGGGAAAAAGATTAAAAGACTGGAACACCATGCCCACGTCCGCACGAACTGTTTTCCCGGCAGTGATATCGATACCCCCAATCTTAACCTCACTGGCACTGTCGAAGTCTTCAAGCTGGTTAATGCAGCGAATCAGGGTTGATTTTCCTGAACCGGATGGACCCAAGATACAGACCACCTCACCTTCATTGATCTCCAAGTTGACTCCAGCTAGAGCGTCAAAATTCCCAAATTGCTTACTCAAATTCTTAATAGAGACGATCGCGGTCACCGGTAGTACTCCTGCCGAAACCGCTGCTCCAGTCGCCCTACCAAACCGACAAGCGGCCACAGCAAGGCAATGTAAATAAACGCCGCCGCGATAAGCGGGGTGGGATTGGCCTCCAGCGCCTGGGCCTGATTTGCCTGCTTTAGAAGATCCGGCATGGCGACTACTGATGCCAATGCCGTGTCCTTGATGACATTAATACAGTTATTCGTAAGCGGCGGAATCACGACGCGAACGGCTTGCGGCAAAATCACATCCGTCATCGTGTGCCGGTAGCTCAAACTCAGTGCCCGACAAGCCTCAAACTGACCAGCCGGAATCGCTTCGATACCGGCACGGAATATCTCGGCAGTGTAGGCGGCCGAAACCAGTGTCAAGGCAATGGCTGCTGCCGTAAAAGCAGACAGCTGGATGCCCGCGAAAGGCGGCGCATAGTAAACTACGATCAGTAAAACAAGAATGGGGATAGAGCGAAATATATCGATATAAACTTTCGTCGCGAGACTTGCAGGCCACACACCATAAAGTCGCACCAAAGACAGAAACAAGCCCAGGACCAACCCGCATAAGATCCCGATGGCCCCCAGCAACAACGTGATGCCAAAGCCAGACAACAAAAGGGGCATAGAGTTAAGCAGCACACTCCAGTTGAGAAAAGTCTGGGCAAACCCTCCATCTCGCCCGCCGACGGAGGCAGAGATTGGCCTATCTACCACTGAAACCGTTGAGCTGCTGGCCAGTGGCACACTGCCAAACCAACTGCGGTGCAGCTCCGCGACAAAGCCGCTGCGCTTGAGCTCACTTATCACATTATTCACCTGATCGGCCAAAGGGTTTCCTCGAGCCAACACCATGGAGTAACGCTCGCCTGTCTCGATGCGCTGCACTACTTTGAAATAAGGTTTGTCTCTGATGAAATATTCCAGACCCGGGATATCGGAGATGTAACCGTCAACTCTGCCAGACTGCACATCCAGCATGGCAGGCACCAGACCCTCGAATCGGCGGATCTCACTAAAGCCGAATCGGGAGGCATTCTCTAAGGTCCATATGTCGCCGGTCGAACCTGTGTCCACAGCCACCACTTTTCCGCGCATGTCGTCTAGGCTGGTGATATCACTGCCACTATCCACGGTTAAAGACTGCGCGCTGTCGTAATAAGGCTGCACGAAAGCCACTGATTCCAGCCGACGTTCAGTTATCGTGATCGAAGAAATGGCAATATCGATTCGACCAGATTGCACCGCAGAGAACAGACCACTGAACGGAATGTTGATGATCTCTACATTCATATCAAGCCGTCTACCGACCTCAGTGACCAGATCGATTTCAAACCCGACATAGTCTCCGTTTTCATCCTGAAATTCCCACGGCACGTTGCCAACGTTGGCACCAACAGAAAGCTCGGCGGCGAACGCTGATCCGGAATACATAACAGCCAGCACCGAAATGCGAACGAAGAAGTTTGAAAAGCCAATAAAACGCAACGTCGTTGGCTGCATCAACAAGGAATACAAAATTTGAGGCAGGCGAGAACAGTATCCCGCCCACACTCTGTTTAGGACAGACGCCAACCTAGTCATTAATTGAAGACATTGATTACATCATCGATGGGGACGTGGCACTGATCCTTGCCGCCTGTGACTTCATTAATATGCCAACCCAGACGCCATTAAAAATGGGCGAGAAAAATTAGGTCACGCATTCTCTGAGCCGCCATTGCTAGTCCGTTTCGGCCAGTTCCTTCATAGCACGTAGCGCATTGGTGAACATGCCGCGCCGTCTCTCAATATCAGCGTCCTTTGCAGCCTGGTCTGGCAGATTGGAGACATCCAAGGTCAACGTGTACAGCATTTTCGAAGTGGAATCAGTCACCGGACGGGCCTCCATGAAGCCGTGGTAAAGATTGTAGAACTCTCCCTCCACCGCCGGCTGGGTGTAACCATAGGAAAGCTCAGTCCGCGCCACCATGATTTCCAGAATACGCCCACCCAACAGCGATCGCACAGAGCCCATACCACCATCGCCCATAGTAATCTCACAGTCGAGTCCAAGCCATTCGCTGATCCCGCAGTAGTCGCCTACTTTCTTCCAAACTTCCACTGCAGGCTTATCGATATCGATTTCCATATCGATGGTGACATATTCCTGTGCGAGTGCGGACGCCGAAAAGAAAACGGCGGCGGCAGACACAAAACTAAATACTGGTCGCATGTGAGGCTCCTGAACATTGAATGAGCCCATATCCTATGTAATTGTTTCTAGAAAGCAAAGCCTCAAGGCGTTATTGACGAAATAGTCGTCAATCACCGCTGACTTCACATCGAAACCTGATAGACTCGAGCATCTTCATCTAAGTGACCCGCCTCAATATGCAAAAGGAAAGCCCAACTGTAAGAGAGCAACGGTGAGCGACCTCATTCTCTCAAGCGCGGTGATTCTGATTTTGACGGCATCTCTCCTGCTGGTATTACGTTGGGGCCATCTAATTTTGTATGGCGAAATGCCGACAAGCTTATTTGCCTTTTTCGCCATTCTTTTTACGTCAGGCCTCGATGTTGGGCTGATCATCTTTCCGCTAGGAGAGTTTCCAGTTTACGCAACAGAAGCGGTGTACGGCTTTACTAATCCCCTGGCCATCGAATTCGGATTTTGGGGCTTCTTAATCTGGTTGTTTTACTTCGTTACAACTTTTTATTTTTGCCTCGTTGAACCGAGCTTAAAGCTATTTGAAATACCTTGGGTTAAGTGGATCAATAACGCCATAGTTATTACCACCTGCGCATTTACCGGTTACCTGTTTCTGACTTATTTACCGGATTACCTCAGCGGCGTAACGACGTTTCAGCAATATCTCATTGCCGGCATGGTCCTAATGATCGCGGTGCTTTCCAGCACCGATATTCGGTATGTAAAACTCTTGAGTCTTTCCTCAACTTGGCTGTTCTTTGTCCTCATCGTATTGGTGTGGCAGTACGGGGGGCTGGGGTTCCGCGGCCTCGCGGAAAATCTTGTGGATCTTAGTCAGTATTTTGGCGTGATACATCAGTTCATCATGCCATTTTCTGATTACCACGCCTTCTACTTATTTTGGTGGTTTGCATGGAGCATTATGATCGGACAGTTTGTAGCACGCTTTGTTGGCGGGCTGCGAACTTGGCAACTTTTACTTGCGCTACTATGCATCCCTTCTATTCCAATCGCACTTTGGTTCTCTGTGCTTTTTGGGGTGTATGAGCGAAACATCGAGATCACTGGCTTACTTAATGGCTTCATGCTGCTGGTGGGAGTAGTCTTCGTCGTGAACTCTCTTGACTCACTGACACGACTTTACTCGAGCAATCTTAATTGGACTGTGGCTGAGATGGGCTTTCGGAAGTATGTGACGTTACACTGGCTCCTCCTTTACACTCTCATCTTGCTGTATCGATTTACTCCGCTTAGGATCGAATGGATTGGCCTAGTTGTAATCGTCTTCTATCTGCTGGTAACGACTCTGATCATCCGATACCGCAGAGACCTCCAGACACATGACCTCACTAGGAATAAAGCACAACAAACCTAAAAGTCTCGCTTTTACTGATCGGAACCCGGCCGTTATGATCGTCTCCGCGATAAATGAATTCCACTATATTATTGTTGGTGCTGGTTCGGCTGGCTGCGTTCTTGCAAACCGCTTATCGGCAGACCCTGCGAACAAGGTCCTGCTGATCGAGGCCGGAGGCACCGACAAACACCTGCTAGTGCGCATGCCGACCGCGCTTTCCTACCCGATGGCGATGCGTCGATTCAACTGGGGCTATTACTCTGACCCCGAACCTTGTCTCAATGATCGCCGGATTTCCTGCCCCCGAGGCAAAGGACTTGGAGGCACATCCTCCATCAATGGCATGGTATACGTGCGTGGCAATGCACATGATTATGAGGAATGGGAAGAATTAGGGGCTACAGATTGGGGCTACAGATACTGCCTACCCTATTTCAAACGTGCCGAAAGCTGGATCAAAGGCGGCGATACTTATCGCGGTGGCAATGGCCCTCTGGGCGTCAGCGGGGGTAATGACATGCGGCTGAGTCCGCTCTATCGGGCTTTTATTGACGCTGGCGTTCAGGCTGGGTACCCGGAGACACAGGACTATAACGGCGAATTTCAGGAAGGCTTCGGGCCGATGCACATGACCGTCAATCGCGGTATCCGTGAATCTACCGCCAAAGCGTATCTTGACCCCATTATAAATAGGCCAAACCTGACGATTGTCACTCAGGCTCGCGCAAATCGGGTTGTTCTGGATGGTAAGCGGGCAACGGGCGTGGTAGTTAGCGCAAGAAACGAGACCACCACTTACATTGCAAAGAACGAAGTAATACTGTCGGCAGGAAGCATCGCTTCCCCCATTCTTTTGCAGCTCTCCGGCATCGGAGATCCGAGCCACCTTTCCAGTACCGGCATTCAGCCCGTGCATGAATTATATGGAGTTGGCGAAAATCTGCAGGACCACCTCGAGGTCTACTTTCAATTCCACTGCAAGCAACCGGTTACTTTGAACAAAAAGCTTGGTCTATTGAGCAAGGGGTTAATTGGAGCGCGATGGCTGTTATTCAAAGACGGCTTGGGGGCAACCAATCATTTTGAATCCTGCGCTTTTGTCCGCTCGAGGAGCGGACTAAAGTCACCAGACATTCAGTATCATTTCCTGCCAGCAGCGATGCGCTATGATGGTACTGCCTCCACCGACGACCATGGATTTCAGGTGCACGTGGGACCCAACAAGCCCAAAAGCCGCGGTCGCGTGAGAATTCAGTCAAGCGATGTCAACGACGCACCGAGTATTCTTTTCAACTATTTGCAGCATGAGGAAGACCTCGAGGCCTGGCGCCAGTCTATCCACCTGACCCGGGAAATCATGTCGCAGCCGGCGATGGAGTCCTTTCGAGGCCCAGAACTCCAGCCTGGCTCTGATGTCCAGTCCGATTCAGAAATAACAGCATGGCTTCGGCAAAACATAGAAAGCGCTTACCATCCGGCAGGCACCTGCAAAATGGGCCCCAGCACTGATGACCAGGCCGTAGTGGATCCAGAATGCCGTGTGCATGGCCTCGAGAATCTTCGAGTGATTGACGCTTCGGTTTTCCCTACGCTACCGAACGGCAACATAAACGCGCCAGTCATCATGGTGGCGGAAAAAGTATCAGACAAGATTTTGGGGCTGCCGCCTATGCCAAAGGCTGAGGTGCCTCTGCATTATCCTGAAAATTGGGAAACCCAACAGCGCTGATGGCACGACTATCGTCGCCACACCGCAGATTTCGGCGAAACAACAGACATCTCCAATCAGAAGATCGCCCCGCTAATTCCTTCCTCAGTAAGGAGAAATACGGGTGAGGTGCGCCGGAGATAAACGCGCCAAAACCCGCGCAATGTAATCTCCAAAGAGGTCCATGAGCTAGTAAATCAGCTACAGCGTAAAGTACTCTTCTAGCGACGCGATCACGGCGTCTGTGTCTTGCTCACTTATGCCAAGATGAGCCACCAGACGCATCCGCTTGCCGCCCAGCGCGTTTATACCGCGCTCCGCTAGAAATTGCCCAAACTGCGCGCCGGTATCCTCATCGGCAAGCTCAATAAAGACCATATTGGTCTGATTGCTTAAGAGCGTGACAGCATCAAGTCCCGACACGGCCTCAGCAATACGTTTTGCATTTGCATGATCAGACTTCAAGCGATCGACGTGATGATCAAGCGCGTAGTCAATCGCTGCTGCCAGCACGCCCGCCTGACGCAGGCCGCCCCCCGCCATTTTGCGCCAGCGTTTCGCCGCAGCGATGAATTCATCGGAGCCGCACAGTAATGAGCCTACGGGTGCGCCCAACCCTTTGGAAAAGCAGATTGAGACGCTGTCCACATCGCCGACGATTTCCTTCAGTTCCACACCAAGCTCGGTCGCTGCGTTAAATATACGCGCGCCGTCCAGGTGCAGCGACAGGCCATGGCGTTGCGCGAGCGCGGACGCTTGCGCCATGTAGTCCAGCCCCAATACCTTGCCGTTATGAGTGTTTTCTAGCACGAGCAACTTAGAAAGGGCAAAGTGCGGATCATCAGGCTTGATTAGAGACTGCACGAGCTCGAGATCCAAAGTGCCATCGGCGGAGACCGGGATAGGTTGGGGCTGAATACTGCCAAACACAGCAGCACCGCCCGCTTCATACAAGTAGGTATGGTAATCCTGCCCCACGAGATACTCCTCGCCTCGCTGGCAGTGAGAAAGCAATGCCACCAGATTACTTTGAGTCCCTGACGGCAGCAGCAGAGCAGCGTCTTTGCCCGCAAGATTCGCAACCCTTTCCTGCAAGGCGTTGACGGTCGGATCATCTCCGAAAACATCGTCACCCACCGGCGCACTGGCCATGCGCCTGCGCATGCCCTCCGATGGCTGCGTTGTCGTGTCGCTTCGAAGGTCAATCATTGCAAACATCTAATATAGAAATGAGTTAAGCGCATCAGATGGGCTCGATTTTTAAAGCGCTAGAATCTCTAGCCGGCGCAAGCACCACAGTTTCCCAGGACACATGATTGCGACCACGATGATCCGCACGTTTGGTCACTGATTG
>TARA_B100001057_G_scaffold324596_1_pt1 | contig 11180 bp, 7 predicted proteins | sample TARA_B100001057 | Tara Oceans TARA_B100001057 (sample SAMEA2621839) | marine metagenome | biome: marine biome (ENVO:00000447); feature: surface water layer (ENVO:00002042); material: "saline water (ENVO:00002010), including plankton (ENVO:xxxxxxxx)" | depth 5 m | reverse complement strand
TTGGTAATTGGATCTGGTGGGCTGTCTCTCTTTACGCTGAAATAGTACAATCCAATTGCATTTTGCTTGTTGGATCTAAAATCATCAGTTCTGAAATAAAGGTTTATCCCGGGGGTTATGACTTGATACCTCAAATCTTCAGTGTAGTGGTAACTGCTGCCGTAGAAACTCAAAGTGGTTATGTAATTACTTTTTTCAATGTTATTAAGACGGTAAAACATTTTTACTTTGCCAACCAAATTTTTTTGGAGTGTAGAGTATTGAGGCATCAATTCAAAGGTGAATTTTTGAGTCAGAAAGCCCTTGTCGTAAAATCTAGACCCTGGTGATAATCCGTCATACAGATTGTAATTGACCACAGGATTGTAATAGATTTGATTTCTTTTGGGTGATTCGTAATCCCTCAAAAAGTTGAATTGAAGGGGTTTAAGGTTTAGAAAGTTTTTGGCGTGGCGCCAATTGTTATTCTTGTTGGACTCGGGCAATCTAATTTCTGGATTAATGGCCACGAAGTCGGGATTTAAATCTTTTAGTTTTATGCTGTAATCAATTCCCATGTCATCAATCCACATTTGATCAATAATGGAATCGTTTTTGACTTGTGAGAGAATAAAAGGAATCTTATTATCGGAGTGTCTGGAGAGTTTTACTTCAATACTGTCATTGTTTTTTTTCAGGTTTTTAATTTTAAGGTCAATAGGCAATCGTTCTTTGAGATAAAATTCTCCAAACCAATCAATGTCTTTTGGGCTGTTTTTTTTCATTAAATCAAGCAAACTAAACGGTTTCAAGGGTTGGTTGAGATATTTTTTTAATGCTTGATTTAGAGGTTTTTTTCCTATATAATGCTCGATATACCTCAGACCAATACCAACATGATAGGGAGAGCCAATTTTTTCGTTAAACTTGACCAACTGATCTTTGGGCAAGAAATCAGACTGATGAAGATTGGCCCGTTCCATAAACTCATAATACATCCAAAAACTTTCATTGAAGTCGATTTCTGCCAAAGTGTAGGCTTTCATCAGCCAAAATCCTCCAACACGACCCAGGTATTTCTCATTGGGATAATAGGTTTCGATGTACTTGATCATTAAGTAGGTTTGAAGTCCCCCAATAATCCAATGGTCTTGCCTGAGATCTACCGTTATGTTATTAGATAAGTAAAAATGCAAATAGGATTTTAAAAAGCTTAGTTCGTCTAAAAATAAATCGTTAAAAGGCGCCAAAAATTTAGGCAGGTCATTCAGACCAAAAAAAGGATTTTTGTCGTAGATCAATGCCGGTACCAAATACTTGTTTTCTCCTTTAAAGTCGAATACATTGGAGATAAACTGATCAATCCGCTTGACCTTAGCAATATTGACCCCTTTTTTTTTAGTTTTTTTAAATATATCGGTCAATATAACTCGATCATCGGCAGTTTTAAAAGTTTGAAATGGGTTGTCATTTGAAAGATAAAGGCTTACTTCTCTGGTATGTTGACCAGAAAAGTAATGTACCCCATCTTCTACCTTGTTCTTCTGAAGGTTGGCTTGGACAGTGCACCCCTCGGGAACACTGAGTTTCAGTTGATATTCGGCCACTTGGATGCTGTAGTCGTCAAGGTTGAGGTGGCTGTAGTTTTTCCATTGGTTTTCGTATATCGGACTTAAAGCAATATACCAATATCTCAACAGGGTGTCTCCTTTGGCGTTGTATCCGTATCCTGTAAATTTAGCATCTGGTATCACCACCTGATAATCAAGGGCTATGGTCAATATATCGTTTTCCTTGTTCTTTGAGTCGAAGATCACCTTAATTATGTCGGGCTGATTATCCATTCTTTCCCATTTGGCTTGCAAACCATTAATTTTTATGAAGCTGATGTTTGTTGCACCCAACTTGAGTTTGTTGGACAGATAAAAACTTCGATCGTACTCCTCTACAAACCTCTGAGCTAAAGGGGTTTTGGCATTAGAATAGGCATTAGACCAATCCGTAAGATAAAGGGTGTCCCCACTGTTTGCAGATGGTTTTTTAAAGATTATCTTTTGACTAATTGTTATTTTTTTTCTGCTGTCATCAATGGAGGCATCAATATCATATGAAATCCTATCCTGTGCAAAAATGAAACAACCTCCGATCAAAATGAATGCGATAAAATATCCTAGATTTCTTATAATGATAATTTTAGAAGTTTGGTTTAAAATATTCCTGCTCATAAAATTTTTGAAGCTGCTCAACAACTTCTTCTTTCGATTCTACTACATGGATTAAATTCAAGTCATTAGGATCAAGCTTATTTTCTTTTAAAAGGACAACTTTAATCCAGTCCAATAGTCCAGTCCAGTATTCTTTTCCCACCAATAAAATCGGAATTTTTTTCATTTTTTCAATTTGAATTAATGTCAATACTTCGAACAGTTCATTGAGGGTACCCAAGCCACCTGGCATAACGATAAACCCCTGTGAGTATTTAATAAACATGACTTTTCTCACGAAAAAATATTCAAAATTCATCAGTTTGCCATCGTCTATATATTCGTTGTGTTTTTGTTCAAAGGGCAGATTAATGTTGAGTCCAACAGAAGTTCCACCTCCTTTTTTTGCACCCAAATTGGCAGCCTCCATGATGCCCGGCCCTCCTCCTGTAATAACTCCAAGCCCCGATTTAACTGTGGCCTCAGCAATGTCAATCGTCAGTTGGTATTGGGGATCATCGGAAGCAGTTCTCGCGGAGCCAAAGAAGGAAATACAGGGGCCAATCATACTCATTTTTTCATACCCATCTAAAAATTCTACCATGATATTGAACAATTTCCAAGAGTCACTGGCCTTAATTTCGCTCCAATTTTTACTTTGGTTTTTAAATAGGTTCATCTTGAATAGTTTTAAGTTCTTTCGCCAGATGTTTACCGGTATAACTTTTTTTAATTTTTACAATTTCTTCGGGGGTACCTTCGCCTACTAGAGTTCCTCCCTTTTTACCCCCTTCAGGGCCTATATCAATCAAATGATCTACCAATTTAATTACATCCATATTGTGTTCGATGATCAAGACCGTATTACCTCTTTTGACGAGTCGCTCTAATACATCCATCAATACCCTAACGTCTTCGAAGTGAAGTCCCGTTGTGGGTTCATCCAATATATAAAGAGTTTGTCCCGTATCCTTTTTGGATAATTCGGTAGCCAATTTGATCCGCTGCGCCTCGCCTCCGGATAGGGTTATAGAGGATTGACCCAGATTAATGTATCCCAAACCGACATCCTGAACTGTTTTTAATTTCCGATATATTTTGGGATGGTTTTCGAAAAAATCGCAGGCCTGATTGACCGTCATTTCCAAAACGTCGGCAATGGATTTTCCTTTATACCTTATTTCCAACGTTTCTCGGTTAAAACGTTTGCCGTTACAGGTTTCACATTCTACATGAACATCGGGCAAAAAGTTCATTTCTATCACTTTCATTCCTCCTCCTTGGCAGGTTTCACATCTTCCTCCTTTAACATTAAAACTGAATCTCCCAGGCTTGTAACCTCTGATTTGCGCCTCCGGTGTCAAAGTAAATAAAGCTCTGATTTCGCTAAAAACACCACAATAGGTGGCTGGATTGCTTCTGGGTGTTCTGCCGATTGGAGACTGATTGACATCTACCACCTTATCCAAGTACTTTAGTCCCTCGATTTTTTTATAGGGCAGTGGAGCCTTGACACCGTTATAGATGTGCGCATTCAGAATAGGGTATAGGGTTTCGTTTATCAGAGTTGATTTTCCACTGCCCGATACGCCAGTAACACCAATCATGACTCCCAAAGGAATATTGATTTCAATATTTTTCAAGTTATTTCCGTTACAGCCAGACAAAACAATGCGCTTTCCATTACCCTTTCTCCTTTTTTCAGGTAACTCTATTTTCTTTTGGTGGTTCAGATATTGTGCGGTCAGTGTTTGCTTTTTTTTCAGCATTTTGGGGCTCCCCTCGGAAATGATTTCGCCTCCGTTTTTACCGGCCATGGGTCCTATATCAATGATGTGATCGGCTCGCAATATCATGTCCTTGTCGTGCTCCACTACAATGACTGAGTTACCAATATCTCTCAATGACTCAAGCGAATTGATAAGTTTCTCGTTATCCCTCTGGTGCAAACCAATACTGGGTTCATCTAAGATATAAAGTACACCTACCAATTGAGACCCTATTTGAGTAGCCAATCTGATACGTTGTGCTTCTCCCCCAGATAGGGATTTAGAAGGGCGGTTTAATGACAGGTAATTGAGGCCTACATCTAGCAAGAATTGCAGCCTTGTTTTGATTTCCTTGATAATTTCTCCTGCCACTTTAAGTTCGTTAGGAGACAATTTTTCGGATAAATCTTCAAACCACTGAAAAAGGTCCCCCAAATCTAAATCGCTGACATCGGCAATGTTGAGATCGTCAATTTTAAAGTTTAAAGATTCTTGTTTCAAACGGGATCCCTGGCATACACTGCACTTTTTTTCATCCATAAACCCATAGGCCCAACGTTTGATTCCGGCAGAGTCAGTATTCTCAAATTGGTGTTTGATGAAATTTTCAATACCCTCGTAGTCGATTTTGTAATCTCTGGTAATCCCTAGGGCTTTGGAGGCTACAGAGAACTTTTCATTTCCCCCTTTGAGAATCACTTCTAGTGCATCTTTTGGTATTTTTTTTATCGGATCGGAAAGGGAAAATTTATAGCGTTTGGCGATCACTTCCATTTGTTTGAATCCCCAATTACTTTTCTTTTCTCCTAAAGGAGCGATCCCTCCTTTTTCTAGAGAAATTCGATCATCGGGAATGATTTTGTTTCTACTCACGTCAAACTGATTTCCCAAACCTTTACAATTCAAACACATCCCTTTGGGGGAGTTGAAAGAAAAGGAGTTCGGTTCGGGAAGTTCATAGGAAACCCCTGAAGTGGGACACATCAACTTCCTACTGAAATAGCGAGGTTGTTCTGTTTCTGCATCGATCAAGACTATTGATTCCTCACCATAATGCATAGCCGTTTTGATGGATTCCTTCAGCCTTTTGAGATCATTTTCTTCTTTTTTTACCCTTAACCTATCAACAACCAATTCGATATCATGTATTTTATATCTATCCACACGCATACCGGGTTTTAAATATAGGATTTCACCGTCTACCCTTACCCTGAGAAAACCCTGTCTGGAAAGAGAGTCAAACAATTCTCTATAATGCCCTTTTCGCGCCTTTACCAAAGGAGATAAAATGACCACTTTTTTTTGCATATATTCCTCTAATATCAATTGAAAGATTTGATCGTCACTATAGCTGACCATTTTCTCCTGGGTTACATAACTGTATGCTGTTCCCACGCGTGCAAAAAGAAGTCGGATGTAATCGTATAGGTCGGTTATAGTGCCCACAGTAGAACGCGGACTTTTAGAAGTGGTTTTTTGTTCAATGGCAATCACAGGAGAAAGACCATCTATTTTATCCACGTCAGGTCTTTCAAGATTTCCTAAAAATTGCCTTACATAGGCCGAAAAAGTTTCCATATACCGTCGTTGTCCCTCTGCATAGATTGTATCAAAGGCCAATGAAGATTTTCCACTACCGGAAAGTCCAGTAATAACTACTAACTTTTCCCTGGGTATTTTAAGACTTACATTCTTAAGGTTATGAACCCTTGCTCCCTGAATGTCAATACAATTATCGCTTTCCTTCATAGTCATTCTTGCAAAAATAAGAATTTATATAGGTAGTTTTATACTAGAGATCATCTTAACTTATCACTAAGTGAATAAATAAAACTCTGTATGTGATTTTACGAAAGATTTTCTTTTTCGCGCTTTACAAAATCTTCCAATTCATTGAAAAAAACCTTAAAATCCATTGCTATATTTGAGTAATTTTTCTTCAGATTTAGAACCGCTAAAGACATATTGGAAGGGAATCTTGTGCGCTGAGACATTTGATAGAGAATGCTTTCCAAGCCCTGCAGAGATTTATAAGCCACAAACCAATTGTATTTTATGCAGACCGTTAATATTTTTTTTGTTTTATCGGGGAGATTCCCCGAGTATTCTTGAATCAAGAGGTAAAACTTTCTGCTGAAGTTCTCTAGCGGGTCGGGATGATAAAACTCCCATTGAGCCGCCAAAAAATGATCAAAGAACATATCAACAATTACCCTGCTGTAATGACGGTGATGAGGAAACAAGAGGGTGACATTCTTTTTAAATAATGGGTGTTGATCGGTAAAATGATCAATTTTTCGATGTAATAAAATCCCTTTTTGAATGGCCTCAGGATAGTCTAAATAAGCTTTTCCTTTTATATCATCTGCTATAAAATTGCCAATGGTCAGGGCTTCATCAGCACCGGAAAGGTAGACATGTGCCAGGTAATTCATTCGATTATTTGTTACTAAAAGTTTAATTCAAAATTAATACAATTGGCCCAGTCAAGTAATAAATCAACAATGTGAAATAACAAGAAAAAAATGAGGAGGCTAAAAATAGAGCATTCATTATCTTTGAACATGACTTTAATCAAATCCATTTCCGGAATCCGAGGTACCATTGGAGGAAAAACTTCTGACAACCTAACTCCACTTGATACTGTTTTATTTACTTCAGCTTATGCCTGCTGGTTAAAGAAAACTTCAAAGGCAAAAGAACACAAAGTAGTGGTAGGTAGAGATGCCAGAATTTCTGGCAGTATGGTACAAGGTTTGGTCAATCAAACTTTGGTGGGCTGTGGGATAGAAGTGTTGGATGTGGGGTTGTCCACCACACCCACAGTAGAGGTAGCAGTGACACAACTTCAAGCTCATGGTGGTATCATAGTCACTGCCAGCCATAATCCCAAGCAATGGAATGCACTTAAACTACTCGATCAAAGGGGTGAGTCTCTAAATGCTGCCACGGGAAAAGCCATACTAGAAATTGCCGAAAAACAAGATTTCGAATTTGCACCAGTAGATCGTTTGGGTAATGTAACCCTAGTTAAAGGAGTAATAGAAGATCATGTCCAAAAAGTTTTAAAGTTGCCTTTAGTTAATTCAGAGTATATTCGCCAAAAGAAATTTAAGGTGGTGGTAGATGCCGTAAATTCTACAGGAGGGATCGCCATCCCACTTCTTTTGGAAGCACTTGGTGTGACTACCATTCCTATTTATTGTGATCCTACAGGACATTTTCCTCACAACCCCGAACCTTTAAAGGAACATTTAACAGTGCTTTCTGAGAAAGTAGTAAATGAAAAAGCAGATTTTGGTATTATTGTCGACCCTGATGTTGACCGACTGGCTTTTGTCGATGAAAATGGAGCGGTTTTCGGGGAAGAATACACATTGGTTGCTTGTTCTGACTATGTTTTGTCAAAAACACCAGGAAATACCGTTTCAAACCTTTCCTCAACCCAGGCACTGTCTGACATAACAATTCAAAGAGGCGGGACCTACCATTGCAGTGCTGTGGGCGAGGTGAATGTAGTTGAAAAAATGAAGAAAGTAGAGGCAGTAATAGGTGGTGAGGGCAATGGAGGTATCATTTATCCCGAATTGCATTACGGTCGAGATGCGCTGGTGGGCGTTGCATTATTTTTAAGCCTTCTGGCAGAGAAAAACCAAAAAGTATCTATAATAAGGGCTTCCTATCCGCACTACGCCATGAGTAAAGAGAAAGTTTATTTTTCAAAAGGAATGGATGTGGATGGAATTCTCAAAAAAGTAGAAAAAAAATATTCCGAAAAAAATCCCACCATAATAGATGGGATTAAAATATCATTTGAATCCTCTTGGGTACATCTAAGAAAATCCAATACCGAACCCATCATCAGGGTTTACACAGAAGCAAAAAGTCAAGTAGAGGCGAGTAAATTGGCACAACGCTTTCTGAAAGAGATTGAAGAAATGCTTTAATTCTTTGGGGCTTTGTCCATATGTTTAAAACGCTTATGGGTCCACAAATACTGTGTAGGATCACAGTATATGTCCTGCTCTAACCATTCGGTGAAGGTATCTGTAATTCTATTTTTTTTAGTTTTTTTTGGCTGATCACTGATCAACTCAAAACTGGCCTCATAATACCCCCTTTTAACACGATTAATTTTGGCGTATACCACTCCAAAATCAAATTCTCGGGCGATCATTTCAGCCCCCAGAAAAACAGGAACCTTGACTCCCAAAAAAGGCCTCCAATAAGTTTTAGGTTTGGGGCGTGGAGATTGATCACTGACAAAACCATAGACGCCTACAGTACCGCCCTCGCGTAGATTTTTAATTTTTTGAATCGCACCATAACGGGAAAGTAATTTCCCTCGGTGCTTTTTCCTGATTTCAATGATCAGTTCATTGAGGTATTTGTTCATGATGGGAGTGTAAATACCATATCCCTGAGAGACTGTGTGATATCCTATGGACAACATCCATTCCCAACTTGCATAATGCCCACACATGATGATGACACTTCTGTTTTCTTTCTCAAATTGCGTCAAAACATCTAGGTTTTTAAAAACCATTCGCTTTTGCATTTCCTCTGAACTCATTTTAAAGGACTTAAACGCTTCTAGTGTAATGTCACAAAAGTGTTTGTAAAATCTTTTCTCGATCCATATTAGCTCCTCGTTACTTTTGCAGGGAAAGGCTTTCTTAAGGTTAGATCGAACTATTTTTTTTCGATAGCCCAGCAGATTGTAGATCACCAATCGTAAAAAATCGGATAAAACATACAAAACACTAAAAGGGATGTAGGCAATAATATAGATAAAAGGGTAGGCGAAAAGGTAAACGGCTCTTTGCAAGTCTGTTTTTTTTCAAAGATAGTATATTTGTTACTGAAAAAAACCTCTACATGTCTACGCTTCCCTCGGTTGTAACAGCCATCATAGTTTCAAATGTTTTGCTCTCTTTTATAGGGTTTAAAAATCAAAGTTTCTTTAATAAGTATCAATTTCAAATGTCAAAAATTAAGGCGGGAGAACAAATTCGCATGTGGAGTTCCGGCTTTCTTCATGTAGACTTCAATCACTTGTTTATCAATATGTTGTCCTTGTATTTCTTTGCCGGATATGTGGTCTACAGCTTGGGAGAAATGAAGTTCTTGGCCTTGTACCTGAGCAGTCTATATTTGGGAAATTACCTTTCGTTTCGTTATCACAATAAGCAGGATAACTATACAGCTGTAGGAGCCAGTGGAGCTGTTTCCGGAGTCGTATACAGTGCAGTCCTATTGTACCCAGACATGAAAATGTTATTGCTGTTTTTTCCAATTCCAATGCCGGGTTATGTAATGGCTGTACTCTATTTGATTTATACAATTTATGGGATGAGAAAACAGAAGGACAACATCGGTCATACCGCTCATTTTGGCGGAGCCATCTCTGGATTACTGGCCACTATTGCCTTTGTACCAAGTGTATTGGTTGATTCCGGGCTGACACTGGCCATATTGGCAGTTACCCTAATAATTGCCGCTTTTTTATTTAAGCGAAAGAATTAATAAAGAATTAGTTGTTGAGTAACTCTTCAACTTTTTGTTCAAGGGCAGCTCCCCTTAAATTTTTAGCCAAGATCTTGCCATTTTGATCCAAAATAAAAGTAGCCGGTATCGATCTTACCTCATAGGCTTTGGCAATGGGCTCATTCCAATATTGAAGATGGGACACATGAGACCACTTAAGACCATCGTCCTCAATGGCCTTGATCCATTTATCTTTGCTTTTATCGAGCGATACGCCTACTACATTGAGCCCTTTGGCCTTAAGTTTATTGTAAGTCCTTACCAAGTTGGGGTTTTCAACTCGACAAGGGCGGCACCAAGAAGCCCAGAAGTCTACTATCGTTATCTTCCCCAAGTTTTCTTGCAGTTTTACCAATTGGCCTGTTGGGCCGGGACCCTCAAAATCAGGGGCAATTTGTCCCACCTCGGCAGGGGGTTGAGGGGCATTAATGACTTTATCTAATTTTTCCCCTGTTTTACTTTTTTTGATTCTGGGGGTAAAGTTATCAAACATAGTTTTGGCCTCTTCATTTGTCATTTGTTTGGTCATCACAAAGCGCTCGAGGATTAAAGCAGACACATAAGAATCCGTATTATCTTTCATAAAGCGAATCTCATAATCCTTAATTTGATCTTGAACGTATTTGTATTGGTCTTGAAGATCAGCTGCCAAAAGACTGTCTCTAGAGATATTAGCTTGTTGTAATTCCCTTCCAATACCATTCATTGAACTCACAAAAACCTTGGTTTCGGATTTGTATTTCATAAAAGCATCGTTGGACACTGTTCCCAATGCCTTAGAACTCATCAAACTATCTTTGTACAAAGAAACACTGATGTCACCGGATTCCAGAATGAAAGGAAAGTTACCACGGATGTTTTGAACAGAGAAAAAATTAATATCGGGCGACTCAATCATACCACTCATTTCAAATACACCACCTCCTACAGCAATGGAATCAATTATTAAAGGTTGTTGATTGGCATCGGCAACAATGCGGTAAACCATATTGCCTTCTTCTAAATCTACAGAAGCTTTAATGGTAAACTCGTTATTGTTACTGGAACAAGCCAGAAAAATTAATGCAAAAGCTAAAAAAAATATTTTTTTTATCATGAAGCTAAATTATGAATTTAAAAGCTTTTATCTTCTAAATAAGCTTTCATATATTCACAACGTAAATGTAAATAATAAATTATCTATAATTGTTTAGTTTTTTTAATATTAAAATACAATTTTAATACCCTTTAACCTATCCAGCTTAAAAACGATGTCCTTCATTGTTAATTGTATGCCACGAGGCTTGAGTGTATAAAATTTGTCCTAAAGGTGTCCACTAAAATTGAATACAAACCAATATGAGTCAACACTTGAAGTATTTTTTTTTACAAAGGTGAACAAATAGGTGGAAAACTCAATTGGAGGGAACCTCAAATTATAAAAATTCGCAAGGACTTTTATCTCAACTCGGAATTAAAACCGAACAACTTTATTTTAAATCTACTTCCAGTTCTTTAGTTTACTAGTTAGACCTATTCCTGGATTGAAAGTATTGGTTGGGTCAAGACTTTTATAAAACTTTCTGAGACTATCTTTAGCCTTATATTCATGTCCCACATTATGCTCTGAAGGATATTCAGCCCCTCTGTTATCGTAAGTTTTAAAAAGCTTTTCTTTAAGTTTTTTTGGATCAACACCTTT
>TARA_B100001057_G_scaffold490043_1_pt1 | contig 11183 bp, 10 predicted proteins | sample TARA_B100001057 | Tara Oceans TARA_B100001057 (sample SAMEA2621839) | marine metagenome | biome: marine biome (ENVO:00000447); feature: surface water layer (ENVO:00002042); material: "saline water (ENVO:00002010), including plankton (ENVO:xxxxxxxx)" | depth 5 m | reverse complement strand
GATAAACAGGAACAGATACATGATGAATATTAAAAAATCTACCAAATACATCTACTCTGTAATCGCCAAATATTAAATCTAAATATCCATCATTATTAAGATCATAAAAATATGCATTTGTTTCAAAATCAGGCGCTCTCCATTTTGATGGAATATCTCCATACTTATCAGAAAAATCTTGAGAATTAGATTCTTGTTCAAACGAATTTATAAGTTTATATTCAATTATATTACCTGAAACAGAAGTTTTTTGACTATAAACTTCCCTCTCTTCAATGAATTTATCAACATAGAGTCTTAAGTCTATAGTGTCAATCATTATTTCATTATTATTTAAAGCTTTATTATAAACATCAATTTGGAAATCGTATAGATGTTTAGTGAAAAATTCAAGTTTGTGACCTTCAGTAACGTATAAAATATACTTTTCTTTATCAATAGTTATTTGATTACCATTATCACTAATATTTCTAATTTCTATTTTTTCAATTAGTCTATTTGCATTATATTTTTTTTTAATTGATAAATTTAAATCCTCAAAAAAACTAATTGTATCTGATTGAAATTTTTCAGATATTGATATTAAAACTGTAGAGTTATCTGACCAATCGCCTATTCCATCATTGTCAATATCCTCTTGTTTAGGATTAAAATGATAAGGTGAATTATCATTTTTATTATTTATACCATCACCATCAGAATCTATTTCTGAATCACAAATATCGCCTATACCATTATTATTTTCATCTTTCTGATCCGGGTTATATATGTTTGGACAATTATCTTTAGTATCTGTTATTCCATCGCTATCTGTATCTATTGTAAAACTCCACGGATAGAAATCAGGAACCCAACCTTCAATTCCAGCTACCCATTTCTCAGCTCCGTATTCATATGCTCCAATATCAGGTGCAGAGCCGACTATTTCTTGAGGTATTGATTCAATGGATATTCCAGCGTCAATTAGAGGCGAACCTTCTAGAGGCATCAGGGTTATACTATCAATCAAAGTATAGATTGTATTGTCAATGCTTAGTTCATCATTATAATTGGTATTTACTGAATCCCATCCATTCCAATTATTTGAATTATTTCCCGGAATGGGGAAGTCAGCATTTCCGTCTCTGTCTTTATCCTCATAGATACTAAGACTTCTGTGACCGCTAAGCTTATCTACAAGATTATTTTGCGTGAAAGTATTTAAATTAGAATTTTCCTCATCTAAAATGATCATTCCATTCTTATTACTTCCAATTACAGTATTATTTGAGATGTAATGATAATCGCCCTTTACCATAATTCCACTTGTATTAATAGCAACATTATTGTACATTTTTCCTCTCTGACCTGCTGCAGTTGGGTCATCTCCAGGCGCATCATATCTAAGTGCTAGCTTTGGTGTATTATATACATAGTTATGGTGTACTTCTGAATCCGCAACAAAATTTCGTGTCCCTTGAAAAACAGAACCATCTGACTGCAGAGCTCCTGTTTTTGTAACTTTATTATATGAGAAAATACTTCTCTCTCCAGGTGTTACTGTAGCCGAGGCCTGAACATTCTCAATTGTATTTTTTGTTATTGTGTTTTTATCACCATTAATAAACATAGTTACCATTAGTCCCGGTAGCTCAGCTACTGAGTGATCAATATACTGAAAGAAATTATTCTCGATTAGGTTATTGTCTCCATAAACTCTTAAAGCATCTCCATCAGTATACTCAAATAAATTTCTTCTAATAATACTATTATTTACTTTATTGGATGACCCACTAATTCCAATAGTTGTTGCCATAGGTGTCCTAAGATCACCTACCATTCTTTTTGATGTTGATGGATAAGCAAAATTGCAGTCTTGCAGGATAAAGTTTTCAGTTGATCGAACTTTAACAGTAGATGAAAAAAATGATAAATTCTCAATAGTGATATTCTCAGAGTTTTTTATTTCGAATGAATATGTTGATACTTTTCCTCTAATATCCATATCACTGGGGTTTATTCCATTGGTCATTACCCATAATTCTCCTGTTGTAGGGTTATGATACCATTCGTTTAAGGTATCTAGTAGATTGAGATCACCTTCAATATAGAAATAGTGATGTTTGTCTTTGTACTGGCCACTAGGTACTACATCGTAAGTAAAATAATCAGCTCCTGCTGAGAAATCAATTTTTCTATTCCATGTCCTAAATGAACCAACATTTAGTATGGAGTGGGCGGTATCAAGGTCACCATCTAATGCAGAGTAAAAAGATTTATTATTATCAAAAGTCATTGTACCATTAGCGCTATTACCCTCATCACCTTCTGCCCATGTGTCCCATGAGTAAATTGATTTATCTGAAAACTGTGCATTTGGCCATCTAGCCATTACCATTTCGTTCCCGTCAGTAAAAAGTTGCCATATGGCTGTGTCTATTGATGTATAAAAGGTATTATTTCCTGAATTAGTCCATGAATATTCTTGTAGGCTTACTGTTCCATCAATCAATGCATTGCCTGATTCAGATCCCTTGATTGTTATATTTTTCTTTCCATCTATTAAAATCTCCTCTTTATATACTCCATCTAGAAGAATGATATTGCCATTAGTAATTTGATTAAGGGCCTTTGTAATTGTCTTTAAGGGAAGATCCTCAGATCCATTATTATTATCATTTCCACTGGGAGATACATAAATTGTATTTTCTGATTGTGAGTATATATGTGAAATCGAGAGAATTAAATAAAATAATTCGAAGAAATATCTCATTCAATAAAAATTTATCAAAAGTAATACTTATTTCTTTCTTGCCTGTATGAAGCTTCTTATAAAGAATACCATCGCATATACAGACGATGAAAGCATTATGATAATTCTTAGTACTGCTTCTGACCTGCCATCTTCAAGGGCTCCACGTAATGGCATAATATTTGCAAAAGACAATAATGTAACTAAAACAGCAATATGGGCAATAACTTTATTACTATTTCTTAACCCCTTATTTAAAACTAAAATTAATGCTCCTATTCCAACCGGAATTAGAGATGTTGGAGAACCGGATTCAAGGTAGCCCCAAAATCCAATTATAACTAAAATAATACCATTAACTAGACTTGCTGTGTATGCGTTCATTTTTTATCTCTCTTATCAATTATATCATTTAATTCCTTAGCTGTTAATAAAATCCAAATTATAAAGGACACTGAGACAATACCTGCCCATATGAAAATAAATTCCTTAGATAATAGTTCTGACATAGTTTAGTTTATTACTATAAATCTTTTTTCTTTTGATTAAATATCAAAATAAAAAGAAGAATAGTTGGTGCCCATAGACCTAAAAACACTGCTTTGAGCGGTTCTTCATTGAAAAAAAACAACTCTGAAACCACTATCGTGATGAGCACTAATATCAGTAGTACTAACTCAAAAGGCCTAAAAAGCTTTATAAACTTAAACATTTATATATTAATTTATACTATAGATTTAAAATCTATATAATATTACTTATACTCTAAAACTCTATATTTTGTTGCCCAATTTTTTTATTGAGCCAAATTTCACGGTAATTACCTGATTTATCATACATATCTGACTGTCTAACAGGATTGAATACCCAATTTTTTACATTGTTTCCAACTCCTGATATATACATCCAATTGCACCAGTTACTTGCTACATCATAATCAATTAAATGTTTTTCAAAGTAAGATGCTCCCCAGGTCCAGTTTAAATCAAGATCGTTCACTAAATAACTTGCCACGTTTTGTCTACCCCTGTTACTCATAAATCCTGTTTTATTGAGTTCAATCATATTTGCATCAATAAAATCTTGACCTGTATGTCCATCTTTCCATTTATTGAAGAGGTCTAAATCGTTCTTAAAATTTTTATTGAATATGTTACCGTTAATGCCATCTTTTAGAAAAATATTTTTGCCTCCTTTCAGATAAACATATCTGAAGAATTCTCTCCAAAGTATCTCAAATATTAACCAGTATGTTGATGAATTTTTAATGATCTTCTTTTCATATCTTTTGATTTCATGATAAATAGTTACTGGAGATATGCAGCCAAGAGAAAGAAACGACGAAAATTTAGAAGAATATTCAGTTCCAATTAATCCATTCCTTGTCTCTTTATATTTTTTAATTCTATTATCTCTCCACAGGTAACTATCTAGTCTTTTAAGTGCTGATGTTTCTCCCCCTACAAATGGAAAATTTGAATTTTTATTTATCTCTATTCCCCCAGATTCATTGCTCGTTTCATATTCAAAATTATAATTTTTTATCTCAAATTTTTTATTCGATATCTTAACTTCATCTCTAATTTGTACTAATTTTTCTACCTTTTTTCTGAAGTGAGTAAAGACTAGTGGTAGATCTCCTATCGTGTATGGTAATTTATCTGTTTCTATTAAAAATTGATCGTCATAAAGGATAAGGTCAAATTTATTCGAGGCTAATCTCTTTTCCTCATCTTGTTCATACCATCCCACCTCTTTAGAACCATAAACTTTATCTGAGTTAAATTTTGATCTAACTTCTTCAAAGATTTTAACTATATCACCCTCAAATATATTAAGCTTTAGTCCAAAACTTTTTAAGTTTTCTTGAAGGTTAGAAATAGATTCATCTAAAAACTTTCTTCTAAATATTCCCATTTCACCTATATCTAACCCATTGGGACTATAAGTTGAGTAATCTCTAACATAGATACAGATAACCTCATCATTCTGCTCAATTGCGTCTTTTAATGATGGGTTGTCACTAACTCTAAGATTCTTTCTGAACCAATAAATTGCTTTTTTCATAATCAAAATTTTGATATAAATTCTTCAGCAGTAAGCTGATAGTTTTCTTTTTTTGTTTGATCCATCTTATCATAGGTATTGATCAGCATTCTCATTCTTGGGTTTTTAATAAAAAAATCTCTTTGTTTATTTAAAAACCTCCAGAACAAAGAGTCCCAAATAATGCACCACTCTCCTTTCTTGTAATCACTCATTTTCAAGATATAACTGCTCCCGCTTATATAAGGTTTGGTAGACATAAGACCTCCGTCTGCAAACTGACTCATGCCATATACATTTGGTACCATAACCCAGTCATAGGAATCAATGAATAACTCCATAAACCATCGATAAACTTCGTCAGGATCAAATTCACATAAAAGCATAAAATTACCCATTACCATTAATCTTTCGATATGGTGGCAATATCCTGTACTTATAACTTTTCTTATTGTGTCGTCAACGGGTTCAATCCCTGTAGTTCCATCGTAAAACGATCTTGGTATTTTCCTTTCAAAGCCCCAAAAGTTTCTTGTTCTCTCATAGCTTCCTTTTACAACATAGATCCCCCTAATAAATTCTCTCCATCCTATTACCTGTCTAATAAACCCTTCGGTTGAGTTTATTGGAATGTCATTGTCTTTATGAAATTTAATTATTTCATTTATTACATATTTTGGTGTTAACAACCCACAATTAATTAGAGGAGATAATAGACTATGATTTAATATAGTTTCCTCCTTAACAATAGCATCCTCATACGGGCCAAAATCCTGGAATCTAATTGTTAAAAAACTACTTAACCATTCTTTAGCCTCAGAAAATGAAGTGGGGTATAACCAATTAGTATTGACAGACCCAATATTATTTTTAAAAAATTTTTCGGTATAAGTTTTCGCATCTTCATGAAAATTTTCTCTATCTGGAAATCTAACTTCAGGAGGTATTTTATCCTTAGGATATTTCTTTCTATTCTCATCATCATATGTCCATCTCCCCCCTTCAGGAGAATCTTTATCCATTAAAATATTATATTTTTTTCTTTCTTCTTTATAGAAGCTTGTTTGAAAAAATTTGACTTTTTCTTCTCTGAAAAAACCTGTAAGATCTTCCCTTGTATTTATGAATGAGCTATTATCAAAAACATGTAGAGAAATATTATTTTCATTACAAGACTTTTTAATTCTTTTCTCCAGTAGATAGTCATTTGGATCGATGATATAAATTTCTTTTACATCAGGTGAAAGATTTTTTATCAATTCTCTCACGTCAGCGAGTTTACTTGAGCTTTCAATGTAATTGACCTTATGTAGCTCAGTGGTGAGATAATCCTCATATTTTTTCATTGATGTTCTATGAAAAAATATTTTCTGTTTATGGAAACTGTATTGTTTGAAGAAAAGATTCTCTTCAATTAGATAAATAGGAATATTTTTATCTAGGATTTGACTTTCTTCATGAAGTTGATTCGGAAATATTAATGCTGCTTCTTTCATCTGTTACCTCTACAACGTTTAGAGCAATACTTTACCTCGTCCCAACAATTTCTCCATTTTTTTCTATATGAAAATGGTCTATTACAAACTATACAGATTTTATCTTCTACACTTATCTTAACCATTTCAAAGGAATTTTATTTTTTTTAGCATAAGGATACTTTGCAATTTTTTTTGTGTTGTAATAAGTATCTAAACCTGAGATACATACAGTCTTATTTTTCTCAAAATCTATTGAGCCATCCTCAAGAAGATGACCTTCTTCTACCATCACTACCATCACCTCACCAACTAGTAGGATTGTATTATTACATTTTATTTTTATCTCTTCAACAAGCTTCATTCCAATTTTTACTTCACTATCCTTCACAAACGGAGCCTGAAAATTTTTTAAGTAAATGCTTTGAATATCACATTCTTCAAATTCAGATTCATCGGGATTAAATTTTGCGGAAGTCATATGTGATCTCTCGATCATATCATCTTTTATATGATTGATTGTGTAGAATTTCGATGAGATAATATTTGAGTACGTGTCTCTAGGAACTGAATTTGGTCTTGTTACAATACCGAGGAGTGGTGGTTTAGACCCAAGATGTACAAGTGAGCTGAAAATGGCTAAATTTTCTTTATCGTCTCCAGATATTGTCCCAATTAGATTAGCTGGTTTATATCCGGTTATACTATTAATAAAATTTAATCTTGAAATTTTATCTAGATTGTCTATATCATCTCTAGTAAAACAATTCACGGTATTAAATTTTCAGTGTTGACATGCCACTGTCGACATGAATAATTTGCCCAGTTATTTTATTAGATTTCGTCGATATTAAAAAATTTGCCATGTTAGAAATATCTTCTGCCTCGCAGATCTGTTTGAGAGGATGTTTGCTTGCGATATTTTCCTCAATTCTTTCGTTTCTTAAGATCTTCTGTGCCATATCTGTCCTTGTAATTGTTGGCGCAATACAATTCACTCTTACGTTAGGTGCAAGTTCTGCAGCAAGTGATTTTGTCAATCCTTCAACCCCAGCTTTGGCAACTGAAACGGATGCGTGAAATGGCATACCTTGGGTTACTGCTACTGTACTAAAAAATAAGATGGATGGGTTATCTCCTTTTTTGAGATTATTCAAGTAATGTTTTACTGTCTTAACTGCGCCTAGAACGTTGATGTTAAAGTCGCTAATAAAATCTTCCTCCCTTAACTGGAGTATGGGTTTGAGGACTATCGATCCCGGACAATAGATAACTGAATCTATTGTATCGATTGAGGGGAGTTCGTTTTTAGTTATATCAACATTATAGTGTATTAAGTTAGAGTCTTTAACTTGACATTCTGTCCTAGATAAGTTATGACACTTGTTACCCTGTTCAAGTTGATATTTTAGAATTTCATTACCAATTCCTCTGCTGCCTCCGATAATTAATATGTTTCTCATTTTTTAAAAATTTTTTGTAATTGCAATTTTCTATATTCAAAAATTTTTTTAAGTTGATATTTTACCAACCAGCCTCCAAAAATTCTACCCAGACCTCCAAGAGGAAGTTTGAATTTCACAATGTCATATGCTATAACTTCATTTTTTGACTTTTCAAAAATATGTTCATGTTCCCAGATACTAAATGGTCCGCTTATCTGTTTGTCGATGAAAGAAAATGGTTCTTCCACAAACGTGATCTTAGTTGTCCATCCAACTCTAAAGAGTGGAAATGGAGATACCCTGTATTTAATAATCTGCCCTTCATACATCTTATTAAAATCAGTTAATATTTTAAAATTCATATGAGACGGTGTTATTTTATACAAATTCTTTGGGCTAGAAAAAAATGACCAGCTCTCTTTCACTGTTATTGGAAGCTTTTGTATGGCTCTCAACTCATAAACTCCATTCTCTATGTATTTGATCATTTTATATAGTATATGTGAAGGTTATTGAAATTTTTTTTATAAAAATTTTTTATAATAATGATTTCATCCTTTGTGATAAAATCAAGTCTCTTTAGATTGGCACTATACTCAGAACATGAATTTTTTAAGAATCCGTATCCCTCGATTGTACCATTATCAACGGAAACAAAAGGATAAGGTTTTTTGTAATTTTTATCAATAATTAAGAATTTTTTCTTTGGGAGAGTTATTGAATTTTTCATTTCAATAAATCTTTGGTTATATGATTTTAAACTTTCTTTTTCACAGCAGATAGTACTATTCTCAGATGATGATATTGCGTAACAGCAGTAGTTTTCTTTGTTGATAGAGTTAATTTTTTTACATAAGTTAAATTTGTCAGATATGTAGCTAATGAAAGATTTAGCTTTTCTGGTCGACTGAAAACTAGTGATAGTATCTTTATTTTTTTTTGAAATTCTTAGACCATAATATCCACTCGAGTCAGTATAAAAATTGACATGGGCATTAGTCCTTTTCTTTCTTAATTTTCTATTTAGAATTGGTTTATTTCTTTTAATTTCTTGAGATTCAATTAGCAGGGCAAGCATTTCACTTTTAGTTTCTAGGTATCTTATGTGATTATACTTAGACCTAATTTTTTCAGATTTGTTAGATTTATCTTTGAGGTGTTGGTTTATCCTCTTATTTATATCTAAACTTTTACCGATATATATTGGTGTATTATTATTATCTATAAAAAAATAAATTCCAGTTTTTTTAGGGATTTGTTTTACATCGTAGATTTTTTTAGATAATATTAAACTCATATTTTTAAAGAACGAAAACTAAATTTTTAAGTTAGATGGTAGCAAAGCAAGCATTATTTCTCATATTGACTCTGTGTACGTTAGTATATATCACCTTCGGTACAGACGTTTTTGATACATCTTTTACAGATCAGCAATATGCTGCACTCATCACGATGACAAAATTATATCTTGGATCTGCGATATATTGTTTTGTGGTCAGCGAACTTGCGAAAAATTATAGTCAGGTAGATAAGTTCTGGAGTTTAATCCCAATTGCTTATGTCTGTTATTTTGCCTACGCATCCGGATTTAATGATAGATTAGTATTAATGGCATTTCTTGTCACTTGTTGGGGTGTAAGGCTTACTTACAATTTTGCCAGAAGAGGAGGATTTAGTATATACTTTTGGAAGGGTGAGGAAGATTACAGGTGGGTTGAAGTTAAGAAGGCTATACCGTTCCTATCATCGAGAATTACTTGGGGATTATTTAACCTTTTCTTTATTTGTCTATACCAGATGGGATTAATATTTCTTTTTTCTCTGCCAATATTAGCTGCTTGGCAAGGGTCTGAGCCTCTGGGTATTTTGGATTATTTAATCGGTGGATTTATGTTTTTACTTATTGTAATTCAATATATTTCTGACCAGCAGCAGTATGATTTCCAGACAGAAAAGTACAGAAGAATTGATAACAAAGAAAAGTTAGACGGAGATTACAAACGTGGTTTTGTTACAACTGGTTTATGGTCATTTTCCCGTCACCCTAACTTTGCTTGTGAACAACTTATCTGGATAACATTTTATTTTTTAAGTGCTTCAGCAAACGGGCAATTATTGAACTGGTCTGTTGTGGGGTGTATTCTTCTTGTCGTATTATTCTTTAATAGTGCTGTATTTAGTGAGGGAATCAGCTCAAGAAAATATCCTGATTACAAAAAGTATCAAGAAAATGTCCCTATGTTTTTAGGCCCATTCAATAGTAATTGGAAATAAATTTAGTTAGAAGTCGTACCACTCAACTTCAACACCAGCTTCTTTAAACATTTGCATACTCCTTTCCGCAGACTCATCCCATTTCTTTGATTTTGCTCCAGCATCTTTTTTTGCAAAAATTTTTATTATTCCAGCATTAATTATTCCCCTTGCACAGTCTGCACATGGGATATCACATGTCAGATAAATAGTGCATCCTTTTGTAGAAACACCAATTCTTGCTGCATTATAAATTGCGTTACGTTCTGCATGTTCAAACCAAAAATATTTTTCAGGTTTTTCTTGCCTTTCGATTTTATTATCAACAATTCCCCTAGGAAATGAATTATATCCTGTAGATACAATTTCTTTATCTTGGCCTACAATTACAGCTCCAATTTGAGTATTCTTATCTTTTGATTTTTTCTTTACCTCTTCTGCTATATTAAAAAAATATCTATTCCATTCCATGTTATAGGTACTTACTAATCAATTTTCTAGTTGCCTCAACACCTTCATGTGTGTCAAGATAATTTCCTTTGCTTCCAAACATGTTCATGACTGCTCCTTCATACTCAATTGTTATAAATCCCTCGTAAGTCGAGTTCGAAATTATTTGCATCATCTTTTTGAAATCAGTTGATTTTTCTTCGCCATTTAATTTAAATTCATGAGACTTTGCGCTTACACCTTTTGCGTATGGTAAAAGTTTTTGAACTCCCATATATTTATCATATTGATTTTCACAATCACCCTCTATATCTTCTAAATTTAAATCTCCTCTCTTTATACAGAAATTATATGAACCAAAATCAGGAAGAGTTCCCACATGCCTATCATTAATATTTTCCATAAGACCTACAAGCCAATCAGCATCACCTGTAACCCCTCCATGATTTTCAACTACAATACCTATCTCTTGACTCTTACTGTATTCTATTAGTTTGGATATACTATCAGAAGAATTATCTAAAATTTTCTCTGCGTCTGGTTCTTTAGATCTTAAATTGACTCTTATTGAATGACAACCAATTTCAGATGCAGTATCAATCCACTTCTTATGATAATTTATCGCCTCGTCTCTTTCAACCTTCATAGATGAGGCAAGGCTTGGCCCATTCTCCATGGTTGCTAAATCAATATTATCGACTAGAATTATTAAGTTTTTAACGCCTTGATTTTCTGCCCTATTATTAAGGTCTCTGAGAAAATTTTTATCTTTTTCTTTTCCCA
>TARA_B100001057_G_scaffold258527_2_pt1 | contig 11185 bp, 5 predicted proteins | sample TARA_B100001057 | Tara Oceans TARA_B100001057 (sample SAMEA2621839) | marine metagenome | biome: marine biome (ENVO:00000447); feature: surface water layer (ENVO:00002042); material: "saline water (ENVO:00002010), including plankton (ENVO:xxxxxxxx)" | depth 5 m | reverse complement strand
GCTGGAGCAGGTGCTGGAGCAGGTGCTGGTGCTGGAGCAGGTGCTGGTGCTGGAGCAGGTGCTGGAGCAGGCCAAGGAAGCGGTCAGGGTCAGGGTCAGGGCGGTGGCCAAGGACAGGGCAACCCTCTCGACCTTCAGGAAAGCTCCGCTGCCGGAACATCCTCAACCGTCGCTCAGGGGGACGCTGTGGCTCGAAGCCGCCAATCGAACAATTCTCTCACTCGGCGCAGACGCTCTGCCGCTATTCAGAACTATGTGCAGCCCCTTCCAGTCGAATTCCGGAAGATGGTTGCGGAGTACTACGAAGCCCTTGAGGAATGAATACCCGAACACTTCGCACGACGACCACTGCTGCACTGACCGCAGCCGCTCTCTTCAGTTTAACTCTATTCCCCACCGGGGCGGAGGCACAGGACGAATCTGCCCCAACCCAGACCGTTGGAATCGCAAGGCTCACCCCGGAAGCCGAGGCGTCCATTAAAAAGGGGTTGGCCTATCTCGCCAAGGCGGGGGTCCAGAACCCCGATGGAAGCTGGGGAGGCTCCCAAAATCCCGTGGCCGAAACATCTGTGGGCCTGATGGCCTTTATGCTGAAGGGCTATGTCCCCGGCCGCGGAGAATATGGGCGCCTGATGGAGAAGGCCATTTCCTACCTCATCAACAAGGGACGGGAACAGCGTGGATTCATGGGGACTCCGAACAACCATGCCGGAATGTATGAGCACGGGCTCGCGGTCCTGGCTCTCTCAGAGGCTTGGGGCCAAAGCAAAAATCCTCGCCTGAAAACTGGCCTGCGCCGCGCGGTCGACATCATCCTGAGAGCCCAGAACGCAGAGGGTGGTTGGCGCTACAATCCGGAACCCCGGGATGCCGATCTGTCCATGACGGTTATGCACGTAGTGGCACTCAACTCCGCCAGAGAAGCAGGCATCTCCGTCCCTGATGCCACCATCGAGAAAGCCACCAAATATGTCCTTTCCTGTCAGGATGAAGATAGCGGGGGCTTCCGCTACCAACCCGGCGGCGGTGAGCCTGGATTTGCGAGATCCGCAGCGGGAGTCATGTCCCTCATCATGTGCGGACAGCTCCGGCACAAGGCAACCCAGCGCGGGCTTGCCTTTCTCAAGGCCTACCCCGATCGCAAGTTCGACAAGAACTATCCCCGTTTTCATTACTCCCACTACTATGCCATCCAAGCCATGTATCAGGCCGGCGAGTCAGACTTCCAATCCTGGTATCCCAGAATAGCGGCGACCATCGTCTCCAAGCAGCAGCAGGATGGAAGCTGGAGTGGGGCCCACGGCACGGTCTACGGGACTGGATTTTCGATTCTCATCCTCGGAGTGCCCTACCGCTATCTACCGATTTATCAACGCTAGCAGCCGGCCTCTTCGGGACCGAGACAAGCGAGCGCCGGGAGAACTGGGGCTCGCACCACCTCACTCGCTAAGGTTACCAATGATACGACTTTCCCTCAGCATCTGCATTGGCCTGGTCGTCCAGGTCAGCAGCTGGAGCCCGGCGGCTACTCCCCCCGCAGGGGCGGGGCGGATGATACAGCAACTGCAGAGCGAGAGCTGGATTGAACAGGCCGAAGCCCTTCACTACCTTGGGGAACATCGTGTTGAGATGGCAGCGGCACCGGTGCGCTCACTGCTGGGGGCCAAGGACGTGCACCCTTGGACCCGTGGTCAGGCTCTTCTTTCCCTCTCTCATATCGAGGGCAAGGTGGATCCGGCTGAATTCGGCAAGTGGGTCGCCCACGAGCACCCTGCCGTCCGGTCGTCGGCCGCTGAAGTTCTCGAGTCTTACGGGGGCAATTCTGCCATGACCTGGATCGAAATCCTTCTGAAGGACCCAGACCTGAGCGTCAAATGCCATGCCGCAGCAGCTCATGCAAAACGCCGCAAGGCCGCCGCTTGGAACGTAGTCGGACCACTGACCTTGAAGCCTGCGGTCTCTACTGCGCGGGCCACTTCAAGGGCTCTTGCTTTCACTGGTAACGCGGAAGCTCACGCGCGGCTCACTACGCAAATCTCGACCCCCGGTTTAATGCGGGAATCCCTGAGGGGGATCCGGAGCATTGAAGATCCGAAGCTAATTCCAATTCTTCTGAACCTGCTGCCAAACCTGGAGGAAACTCACCTGAATTACGGAATGATTCTGAGCGCACTGCAGAATCAGGAGTGGAAGGCTGTGACCTCTGGCCTGACCACCTTTATTCAGAGCGGGAACGAGCAGCAGGTGAAAACTGGCGCCCGTCTCATCACAACCCTGACGCGCTCCCCGGAACTTGGCGCTCCTCTTCGTAACGCACTGAGCGAGGCAACCCAGACCGAGACCATCGAGGCGGGCCTGATCGCTCTCGGTTCCGCGATAATGAACCCTGATGAGCACGAGGAGTTCTTTCGCTCCAAGCTCAGGCATGAAGAGCCCTCGATTCGGTCTTTGAGCATTCGCTGCCTCGCTCACTGCAAGGAGATCAATCACTACGAAGTACTACGGGAGAGCCTCGATGATGAACATTATCAGGTCGTCGAGGCCGCCCTCAGTGCCCTCAAGCGCCAACCCGCTGTAAATGCTCCGAAGGGCCAGCTGGTCTCCTATCTTGAAACTCCCTTATCCAGTAACAACGAGTCTATTCGAGCACTTGCCTATGAGGTCCTCGCCCACGCCGGGAGCGAAGCCGACTTTCGGCCGGCGATGGCCGCTCTTGAAGAGCTTCTCACTGGCACCGATGAGATCCTTCGCTCGGCCGCTGCGACGGCACTGGGCGCTCTTGCGCCAGAGGATCAGATTGGAGAGGTCGTGGCTGCTCAGGGCTACCTTGCCCACTGGATGGTGATCGGCACCTTCCTCAACGACAAGGAGCACAAGGCCTTCCATGAAGTTCACGAGCCAGAAAAGGAACTCGATTTCGAGAAAAGCTACAAGGCGACCTATATATGGCTCCTCGAGGGCCGGAGCGATAAACCTATCGAGCGAGAAGTTACCTGGGGTGAAGGCATCGTAGATCAGACCGATGGAAAACTCTCCATGTCCTCGCAGTTGCCTCCGCCAGGATCCTTCGCGGTGGGTTATGCTGTAGCAGACATCCACGTGGATAGTGAGAGGGACGTGTTTCTCGATATCGATGGGGACGACGCATTTCGGGTATGGCTCAACGATGAAAAGATCTCAGAGAAAATCGCTCCCTATCAACACCGCCAGGACTGCATCGCGGAAGACAAGGGGCTTAAGGTCAAGCTCGTGGCCGGCACCAACCGGTTCATCGTCAAGTCCGCGAACATTGATCACCGCTGGTGGGTTCGCCTGCGCCTTACGGATTCCAACGGAATCCCTACTCCTTTCCGAAAACCATGAGCCAGAGCATGCGATCGCTCCTCTGCTTTCTTCTCCTGCTCAGCGCTCACACGTTCGCTGCCCCCGAGGGAGTTCCGACCTCTGATCCACGCTGGGCCAAGGCGCAGAGTAGTTACAAGACGGGGAACAAGGGTGAAGGTCACAGACTGCTCATTGCACTCGCCGACTCTCACCCTGGCGAGCTGGGCCTCGCAGTGGCTTGCTATTCCACGATTCTCGAGGTGGAGGGGCAGCCCCTGAAATCCAATCCGTGGATCGATCTTGCGGCGGACAGGATTATGGCCCTCGAGCAGTTTGGTGCAATTTCAGCAAACACCGAGGTCGTCCACTCGGCTGTCTCCCGCGTCATCGACAAGGCCCTGTTGGAGGGACGACATCTCGAAGCCCGCACAACCAGCGATCGGTTCCTGCGAAAGAACCCTAACGACCTCTACTGGCGGATTCGTCATGCTTACAACTACCGGCGAATGGACCTGCTCGACACTCTTCCTCTCTACCAAAAATTGAAGGAGGAATACGATCCTGATCATCCCCACCCGCCTACTCGCGAACTGTGGGCATGGATGCAACCAGAGCTTAAGGCCATCGAGCAGCTTCCCAGCCCTATATATCCTCTTCCCAAGGGAACGCCACTCCTTCGCATGGAGCCTGATGACCCGGATGGTTACTGGAGGATAGTACTTGACCGTTCTCCCGCAGATGTCCCCACCATGGTCGACCGGGTTGCAGCTCTCTCAGCCACTCAGATCGTTCCATGGGCGGACCAGACCGGGCTCACCGATCCCCTGCGAGCTCTCGATTTGCACCTTCAAAGCAAAGCTCCTCTGGAGCTCAGGGCACTGCGCGAACTACAGAACGATCTTTTTGAGCGGGAAAGACTCCCCACAGCTCCGAGCGAGAGAGAGCTCCTGTCCCTGAGCCGACGGTTCGCCTGGTCCGCCACCATGCAATGGAAACTTCTCGCAGTGGCTAACAACGCCCTCTGGACAGGTCGCCCCGAGTCCGCTCTCCGAAGTTTTCAGGAACTCCTCGACCACACCGAGGATCCGGAACTCAGGGGGAGTGCCCAGACAGGGCTCTGGACCGCCCTGAGACTCCTCGGAGCCATCGCCGAGATTGAGGCCTCCGCCGGCGTGGTCGACCCAGGTAAAATGTATCCATGGATGGGAAAGACCGCCAAGGCCGTAGAGATCAGAGGCGAGCTCCTGAAGAACCGCTCAGCTCCGCTGAACAGCGTAGCCCCCACCCTCGAGGCCCTGCACCAGCATGTCCTGCAGCTCCCTCCGGTTTCTCCATGGCCAACAGATACTCCGGCGGTCGGTTTCGGCATCGACCTGCAGGTATCTGGGGGGCAGGTCCTTGCCAGCGGCCGCAACCTGCTCGTCAGCTACGACGCCGAGAACCCCGGCACCCCACTCTGGTCTCAGCTCCAGCGTCATCCTGTTGAGTTCCATCGGAGAACTGGATATCATCCCGGCTACTTCCGGCCGCTGATCAGCAATGGTGTGATTTACACGAGATGGGGACTTCATTCTCTCCCTGATGGTGTCGCCGCGTTCATGTTGGCCGGAGGAAAACCACTTTGGGCCTACTCTTACGAACGCGGGAGCTCTCCATTTTCCAAGGGTGTTCCAATGGGCGATCCAACAGTAGCAGACGGAAGTCTTTTTTACCTGCAATGGCATACTCCCGGTGACGTCACCGACCGGAACCGCACCATCAGCCTGATAAACTTCGACCTGCACAAACAGCAACCCCGCTGGTCTGCAGATCTTGCGAGCTCGGGGAAAGCCATGGACATGGCCGGAAGCATCCAAAAATCAACACCCCAGAATACCCTGTACGGGAATTCCGTCACGGTTCACCGCGGCGCTGTCTACTGCAATACCAATGCTGGAATGATCATCCGCTGCGATATCCGCGATGGGCAGGTTGACTGGACGCACAACTACCGCAGAAAGAACTCCAGTCTCGTCTCCGAAAACTTGGGCACACGGCCAATTATCAGCGGAAATAATGTCATTTGCATGCCACGGGATGATGGCCGGATTTTCGCCCTCGATCAGAGGACCGGCCTTCTCGTCTGGGACAATCCTCTCGTCGTCGGCACCGAGGCTATTGGGGTTTGTGGAGATCTTCTCATCGTTAGAGGAGCGGGCGTTATGGCGGGACTGGATGTCCACACCGGAAAGGCCCGATGGTTCAGCCCAAGCCCGGAAGGCGTGCTGGGGCGAGCGTTGCTGATGGAGAACTCAGTCTATGTAGGTTCCGGGAGCCAGCTTATCCGAATGGACGCCGCTACGGGGAAGGTTCTGGAGCAACGCCCATGGTCCCTAGGGAATGCCAGACCTCTGGCATTCACTCTCAAGGGGAACCAGCTATTTGTAATAAGTGACAGCCCCGCCCCGGACCGTAGACATGATCTTGGAAAACCCCTGGCCAGAATTGACACTCCTCCCCGTGCTCTTGGGCTTCCCCTTAAACGCACCTGGCAACTCAACCGGAGCAATGCTCGCATTGCCATTCCTCCTGCCTCTTCAACCCTGAAAGAGTCCGCCTACATTCTCTCCGGGGGAATCCTTGAGTCTATCGACCTTAGCCCGAGTGGGTCAATCAACTGGCGCCGCTTCGTGGATGCCCACAAGGCGCAGCTGTCATTCTTCGATGACAAACTTCTCCTCGTGGAAAACGGACGAAACCGGCGTGGCTACAGCCGGGCCGTCGCCTTCAGCGCCAAATCCGGACGCATTCTATGGGAATCAATGGTCCCCACGTCGCTTGGAAACCCACTCTTCTTCGAAAGCAAGCTGATGTACCATGACCGCCGGGGAAAAATGGTCGTCCTGGATCTCGCAACTGGGGAAACAATCTGGCAGCGCACCTTGGATGAAGGAGATCTGGTCGATCCGCACTGGGATGGAAAACAACTACATGTCTTCCACGCATCGTCGTGGCATGGTCCTCACCTCCTGATTCTTGATCCTGCTACGGGAAACACGATCACTCGTGATTCGGTTATGATGACCGCAATATCCGCCCCGAACATTGCCAAGCCCGTAGATAATGGATGGCTGGAGGTACGCTTTCCCGAAAGGATCGCGAGTTGGATCCGCCTGACAGCCCTTTCCGAGGTCAACGGTCAAGGCTGGGCCTCTGCCGCAGAACTCCATGTTCTCGACGAGCAAGGCAATCCTCTACCAAGAGACGAATGGGCTATTGAAGCGGAGCATGAGAGGAACAACGGGCTCCGCGCCCTGCCTCGCAATCTGATCGATGGGGACCCACTCACATGGTGGCACTCCCCATGGAAGGATCCTCAAAAGCCACGCATCGGAAAAATCATTCCCCATCCTCATTTCATTCATATCAATCTTGGGAAGAATTATAAAATCAGTGGGTTCCGTTATCTTCCAGCCAAGATCAACAATAACAACGGCATGATCCGCGATTACGAGTTTCATTCCCGGGAAAATCATCAGGACTGGGGCACCCCGGTTGCCGCTGGAATTTTAGTTAACCGGCTCAGAGTACATCGTAACTATTTCGGTCCTCGTGCTGTCTTCTTCGACGCCCGTAACTATCCCGGCAAAGATCAGGCTGTCTTTCGATACGACCTCGGAAAAAAGACTACGGAACTTGTTGAGACCCAGGCTCAGCTTCTCTCCATGCACGGGCCTTATGCCCTGATTACTTCACAGAACAAACTCATCTTACGACGCTCGGATGATTCTTCCTACCGATTCGAACTGACCCCACAGATCAACCGTGGACATCATGGACATATTGTAATCGAAGGAGACCGGTTAGTAATGGGCCGCCACAAAATCGCAATCGCCGACCTGAAGACAAAACAGTTTCTCGAATTACCGGAGAGCCCGGGCTCACGACGTGACCAGAACGGTATCTTTGTGAAGATTCCCAATGGCCATTTCCTGAAAATTGTCCACCACGGCAACAAGCAGGAGCTCTCGCTCATTAATACCGCTACTGGAACCATTACCGAGGGCACCATTGAAAGCCAGACCGAGCGCTTTACAGAGGATCGGTTTCTCAAGACCTCCGGACAGCGGCTTCTCTCGTTCGATCGTACTCTCCTGTTTTACGACAATTCGACCTTGAGTGCATGGGTCACCGCTGACTGACTTCCTGTCCGTCAAACATCGATCCCACGGAAGGCCTTTTCAAGTCATCACCGGGAGCCTATAACAGGGTATGCGCGCCCTCTCCAATCTCCTGCTCATTTGCGTGGCCATCGTGTCGGCTGCCAGCGGCCGACCGCCTAATATCGTCTACATCATGTCGGACGAACTTGCCTATTATGAGCTCTCACACATGGGAAATCCCTACATCAAGACTCCACGAATCGATGCCATGGCAAAGGACGGTATTCGTTTTACTCACGCGTTTGCTGCCGCTCCCGTGTGCGCGCCACTACGCTGTAACCTTATGACCGGAAAGCACGCCGGTCACACTTCGGTTCGAGCGAATGACGGAGGCACTCCGCTTCGTGCAGATGAAGTCACTATCGCTTCTCTACTGAAGAACAAGGGTTACGCAACCGGAGGATTTGGCAAGTGGGGAGCTGGAGGCCGGGACTCCACCGGTGTTCCAGAAAAACACGGGTTCGATATCTTTTTTGGTTACTACGATCAAGTTCATGCTCATTCGTTTTATCCCCCTTACCTGATCCGTAACAGCGAAGAAGTGAAGCTGGCCGGAAACACTGGTGGTCGCACCGGGAAAACCTATTCCCATTACTCCATCATGGAAGAGGGCCTCAAATTCATCCGGGAAAACAAGGACGCCCCCTTCTTCTGCTATCTCCCAATCACCCCACCCCACGGCATGTTTGATATTCCCAGCGATGACCCTGCCTGGGAACACTACAGGAATGAGTCGTGGATCAAGGATGACAAGATCCCGCAAGACGTGAAGAACTACGCTGCCATGGTAACCATGGTCGATAACAACCTCGGTCAGGTAGTTGACCTCCTCACCGAACTCAAATTGAGCAAAGATACCATTGTTTTCTTCACTGGAGATAATGGAGGGCAGGACCGCTTTCGCAGTCCTGAACACCCGCGAGGGTTTTTCAGCCCGAACAAGAACCCCACCAGTGGAGTGGAATTCCGCGGAGGCAAGGGCAGCCTCTATGAGGGAGGACTTCGCATCCCATTTCTCGTTCAGTGGCCAGGGAAAATTCAACCCGGTCAAGTCAGTGACCTAATGTTCGCCCAGTATGATATTCTCGCTACCCTGGCAGAACTGACAGGAGCGAAAGTACCAAGTGACACTGATGGGATTTCTATCCTGCCGACCCTGCTCCATGCAGAGAATAGACCTGCGGAACAGGAGCTGCACCCCCACTTTTACTGGGAGTTCGGAAACATGCAGGCCGTCAGGATCGGGCAATGGAAGGGCCTCTACATTAGAAATAAACAGGCGTGGGAACTCTATGATCTCAAGAGAGATCTCAGTGAAACATCCAATATAGCCGCAGATCACCCGGAGATCATCGCAACGATGACGAAAATCCTCACTGAAAGCCATGAGCCCGCCCGCCCCGGCACCTACAGCACGAGAGAGCGGCACGAGCGGGATCGCTGGGCCAAGTGGGGAACATCCCGCCCTCAGGAATCTTCCAGTGCACGCAAGATGAACCGGATAAAGGAAAAGGGCCTGATTCCTTTTGAGGATATGAAACTGCTCAGTGCCAGCAGCGAGAACCAGTCGAACAACCGCAAGGCTGCCTTCGCGATCGACGGCCGGCCAGATACACTATGGCACTCAAGCTGGTCTGATGGACTGAAAGCGCATCCTCATGAACTGGTCATTGACCTTGGATTCCCCTGCAAGATCACTGGGTTCCGCTACCTCGCTCGCCAGGACGGAGGGTGGAACGGGGCCTTTGCCGACACCGAGTTCTACGTTAGCAATTCACCCACTGTCTTCACTGACTGTGCCGCCAAGGCGCGCTTCACCAAGACGAGAAAAGCTCAGTCCGTGCGCTGCGAAAAAACTACTCATGGTCGCTACGTCAAAGTTCGCGTCCTGTCCGAGGTTAACGGGGAGGCATGGGGTTCCGCAGCGGAGCTGGGCGTGGTTGGGAGAAGAAGTAAATAGCGGAATCCGCGCTCTTACTCTGGCCCGATATTTCTGCAACTGAGACGGTGGAGATTCGAGGACATTCCGTCAAAACTCTGGAACATAGCCCTCCCGGGTTTTCCTTGACCCCTGCTTCCCCAGCGGCACCCTCGCAAGAACCCTTCCTGTCATGTTCGTCCTGCAGCCGCTCTTCCCCCTCCAAAGGAGCCTCGTTCCGGTTGCTCTCGCTCTTCTGATGATCACTTCAGCTGCCGGCCAGCTGATTCAGGTTTCTGGGAATGGGCGGACTATAAGCAATGGGGATACGACTCCCAGCAGCAGAGACCATACCGATTTTGGCCAGATCGGGGCAGGGTCTGGGCCCGTCGATCGGAATTTTCTGATCCGGAACCTCAGCCAAGCCCCCCTGCAGATCCTTTTCTTTCAGCGGATTGGGCCGCACCCGGGCAACTTCACTATCATCGATCCACCCGAGCCAATTATTCCAGGAAATGGCGAAGACTCCCTCACGGTCCGCTTTCTCCCTCCTGCCATCGGGGGGTTGAGGAGTGCCACTATCCGTCTCGTAACCACATCATCAACCGACAGTGATTTCCAGTTTGACGTCGCCGCTGAACTTATCCTGCCCGCTCCCGATATTATTGTGCTGGGAAATGACGTGGTGATCCCTGACGGAGCTTCCTCGCCCCTTGAATCCAACAATACAGACTTTGGAACGCTCACCCTTGAAGATCCTCCCCGCACGCGTACTTTTTCTATCCGGAACGATGGAGAGCAGACCCTCCGTGTTAGTGGTCTCAGTGTAACAGGGATCAACAGCGATCAATTCGCAATCAGCAGGCAGCCCGCCACCTTCCTTCCTCCCGGGAGTGAGACTAGTTTCGAGATTCGCTTTAATCCAGACCGGGAAGGCGCGCATCGAGTCACCATCCTGATCAACAGCAATGATCCCTCCCCAGGCCAAAGGACCTATAGCTTTACCCTGCGGGGGACTGGTGTCTCGCAGCAACCGGAAATTACTCTCACCGGTAATGGTATCGAAATCAGTCCCGGGGACGATTCTCCCCAGCCAGATAATCATACCCAATTTCCTGAGGCCGATCTGCAAGCCCTGTCGACTCGGGTTTTCACTATCCAGAACACCGGCAATACTACGCTCACAATCAGTAACATTGAGGTTCTCGGCCCACACGGCACCGAATTCAGCATCTCCAATGCTTTCCCAATTCAGCTGGATCCGGCGGGGACATTCCCCCTCCGAATAAACTTTCGGCCCGCGGCGCAGGGAGTGCGAATTGCAGATCTCAAAATCACGAGTAACGACCCCGCCGTCCCGATTTTTGAGGTGGCCCTGAAAGGCCTTGGTGGCCGATTTAAACTCCTCGGTATTGAAAGAGCCGCAGAGGATATCATCATCACGTTCAGCACTAGAGCCGCTCCCGGGACCTACATTTATCGAATTCTCTACTCTGCTGATCTAGAAAATTGGAATGCCGTCGGTTCGGTATTCTCCAACGGAAGGGAAACACTCCAGTTCCGGCACCGGGGCAGTAGCACCCCGCAAAAAGGATTCTGGAAAATCGAGGAGGACAGCCTGTAGCGAAATTTATTCCGCCGCCCGACGTGCAATATCGGCCAATCCATTCAGGAAGCGGACATGACATTGAACCCGCCGGTAGAGTGAATATTCCGAGGGTGTTTCAAATGTCAGAGCTGT
>TARA_B100001057_G_scaffold9951_1_pt1 | contig 11187 bp, 12 predicted proteins | sample TARA_B100001057 | Tara Oceans TARA_B100001057 (sample SAMEA2621839) | marine metagenome | biome: marine biome (ENVO:00000447); feature: surface water layer (ENVO:00002042); material: "saline water (ENVO:00002010), including plankton (ENVO:xxxxxxxx)" | depth 5 m | reverse complement strand
GCTTTTTTTGCAAGCTCTACCGCTTCTTCTACCGCAGTAGTAAAAGTTTGAACCCCACTTTTTGCGGTTCCTTTTTCAGATATTTGGTACAGATCACGTTCTGCATTCTCAATCAATTCATTTGGACCAATACTTATTTCACTTTCAATAGCCTCAAATTGAACTTTACCACCTAATTCGTAAAGACCTCTTCTAATTGAAAGGTCATATATTATTTGAGCATAATTCTTTGCGTAATCTAAAGAAACAGCTGAATTTGCAAGGCGAGCTAAATAACTTGAGCCTCCAATATCTTCTAAACTTTTTTCAACTTCAAAGTAGCTTTTAAGAGTTATTGGTGAAGCAAGTTGCCCTTTGTTAGAAATTTTGATTATGACACTAAAAATTAATTTATGTACCGGTTCGTAAAAATGTGTCTCATTTACAATATCAAGAATATCATAAATTATATCATTATTAATTAATATAGCTCCCAATAAGCCTTGTTCAGCCTCAATATTGTGAGGCAACTCCTTTAATTTATCATCTGATTTGAATTGAATAGTTGAGGACATTTAACAAGGTTTAGTATTATTCAAAGGAATAGTCAGCATATTTTTTTAAAAGATATTAACACATACTAACGTGTTGTTGATACCTTGATCTTCACTAGATAAATGACTTAATTGAATTAAACTACTGAAAATAATTAAATATAATTATTTTTTTATGACAGAAAGAATTATCGTAGCTGAGATTTCTTCGTAAAGACGTATTGTAACTGAGTACTCTCCAATATTTTTTATCTGAGGAACAACAATTGAGTCTGTATTAATATTATTTGTTTCATTTGAAATAAGTCGAATGATTTGTTGTTGATTGATTGAGCCATAAAGAACTCCCTCATCATTTGCTTCAATTTGAACTTCGTAAGTCTTCCCATCCAGGTTTTCCTTAATGCTTTTAGCCTCAGCAATCCTTATGTCATTATCAGTATTGATCTTTGAAATCTTATTTTTTAAATCTGCCAAATTTGTCTTATTTGCAACAATAGCTTTATTTTGAGGTATAAGGTAATTTTTTGCATAGCCATCTTTTACAGCTACCACTTCTCCAGCTTTTCCTAATTTATTTAGAGACTCTAATAGTATAACTTGCATGTTATCTACCCGAATATGGAAGTAGTGCCAAATACCTTGCAATTTTTATTGCGTTGGAAAGTTCTCTTTGTTTCTTTATAGAGATGTAACTAATCCTTCTTGGAGTTATTTTCCCTTTTTCAGAAACATATTTTTTCAGTGGCGCTATATTTTTATAGTTAAAACTATTAGAAGAATTATTATCATCTTGTTTTTTCATTAGTCATTCCCCTTCATCATAGGTGAAGGTCCGCCTTCAAATTTTTTTACCCTAACAGTTATATATCTTATTATATTTTCATTTAGATTAAGCTTTTCGTTAATTTTTTTTATATTTTCATTAGGAAGTTCAATATTCATTAGTTCATAAAATGCTTTTTTATTATTTTTGATTGGATAAGCCAAGTTTCTAAGGCCCCAGCTTTCTTTTGAGACAATACTTCCGTTTAATTCAGATATTATTTCTTCATGGTTCTTAATTTCTGACTCTAGATCCGATGAACTAAGATCTTGTTTCAGAAGCACAACGTGTTCAAATAAGGCCATATATTTAGCAAATTTCTTAGTTATAAAAAATGAATAAATATTCTATTATCGGTCTATAAGCAAGAGTTCTTTTTATGAATATAGCACTAATTTTTCCTGGGCAGGGGTCCCAATATATAGGGATGGGTAAGGATTTTTTTGATAACTCCCTAGCATCTAAGCAAATTTTTAATAATTTAGACGAAACTATGGGATTGAAATTGACTGAGCTAATTTTTAATGGATCGGAAGGAGAATTGTCAAAAACAACCAATTCACAGCCGGCAATTATGTCATTAAGCGTTGCTATTTTAAAAGAAATTAATGCAAGAGGCTTGCTTGATGGTAAAAAAATACATAGCGTTGCCGGTCACTCTTTAGGTGAATATAGTGCTTTAGTTGCAAACAATTCGCTAGCCTTTGAAGACTCTGTAAAGTTATTAAAAGTTAGATCTGAGGCAATGCAAAAAAGCATGCCAATTGGTACAGGTGGAATGGCAGCAGTTCTCGGACAATCGGATGATGAAATTTTACTTACTATAGAGAAATTAGAAACATTTGGAAAATTGTTTATTGCTAATGATAATGCAGATGGTCAAATTGTATTGAGTGGCGAAATTGATGCTATTGATTACTTATGCGAAAATTTTAAATCATTAGGAGTAAAAAGAGCTATAAAGTTGCCAGTAAGCGCTCCATTTCATTGTGAACTAATAAATGAAGCTTCTTTAATATTAAAAGCAGAATTAGAAAAATTTAGTTTTGATGTATTTGCTTATCCACTTTACTCCAATGTTACTGCTGAAAAATCTAATGAAAACGATGTAAAGGCCCTTCTATCAAAACAAGTTGTAAATAGAGTAAGGTGGAGAGAAACAATACAAAATATGATTAGGGATAAAGTAGAAACTTTTATCGAAATTGGCCCAGGAAATGTACTTACGAATCTACTTAAAAGAAACACGAAAGATATTAAGGCAGTTTCCATTGGCAAATTATCAGATTTAGTTAAACTAGAAGATATATAAAAAGATGAAAAGAATTCTTATAACTGGAGCAACAGGTGGAATAGGATCTGAACTCGTAAAATTATATGCTTCCAATAATTATTTTGTTTTAGCCTTTGGCACAAACGTTGAAAAACTAAATAAACTAAACGACAAATATAAAGATAAAATTAAAGTCTTCACATGTAATATGAAAAATAAAGAAGACATCAAATTAACCTTTGAAAAAAATGAAGCTGAATTGAGCAATATAGATATTCTTATAAATAATGCTGGAATAACTCGAGATAATCTTTTTATCAGATTATCTGATAGTGATTGGGAGGATGTTATGAATATAAATTTCATTTCTCATACAGTTCTTTGTAAGTTAGTCTTAAAAGGAATGATGAAAAAAAGATGGGGAAGAATAGTTAGTATTTCTTCAGATGCTGCAAGAATTGGTAATCCTGGACAAGCTAACTATGTATCGTCTAAGGGTGCTTTAGAAGCATTCACTAAAACTATTGCAAATGAAGTAGCAAAAAGAGGGATTACAGTCAATTGTGTAGCCCCAGGGTTTATTAAAACAGAGATAATCGATACTATTGAGCCATCAGCGCTTGAAAATATGGTGAAAATGATTCCTACTGGCCAAATTGGATCAACAGCTGATGTTGCAAATGCAGTTTATTTTCTTACTAGCGAAGAATCGTCTTATATTACTGGTCAAATACTGCATGTTAATGGCGGCTTGACAATGTAAGTATTTAAGTAATAGATAATATAGTATTATAAATTATAGGAGTTTTTTTATGAGTGAAGTGTCTGAAAAAGTAAAAAAAATAATTGCAGAACATCTAGGTATAGACGATATGTCAAAGATAACTGATAATGCGAAATTTATTGATGATTTAGGTGCGGATAGTTTAGACACAGTAGAGTTAGTTATGGCATTTGAGGAAGCATTTGATGTTGAAATACCAGATGAAAAAGCTGAAACAATTCTTACAGTTGGGGATGCCATTTCACATTTAGAGTCTTAAAATCATCATTTCAAATTTATGAGAAGAGTTGTTGTCACTGGGATGGGCATGGTCACTCCTTTGGGATGTGGTGTGACACATAATTGGGAAGCATTGCTAGGTGGTAATTCAGGTGCGGGTCACATCAAAAATTTCAATGCAGAAAAACTGAAGTGCACAATTGCTTGCGAAGTACCAAAAGAAAATGATCAACCCAGTTCTTTTATTGAAGAAGAATGGATAGAGAAAAAAGAAATTAAAAAAATTGATGACTTTATTAAATTTTCACTCGCCTCTAGTATAGAATGTTTTGAAAATAGTAAAATATTAGAAATAAGTGACGAATTAAGTAAAAGGTCTGGTTGTATAATTGGATCAGGTATGGGTGGATTACCAGGCATCGAGACAACATCGGTTGATTTTCATGCTGGAAAAAGAATTAGCCCATTTTTTATTACTGGTAGAATTATAAATATGCCAGCTGGATACTTATCAATTAAATATAATTTAAAGGGTCCAAGTTATTCTACTGTATCAGCTTGTGCATCATCTGCTCATGCAATAGGAGAGTCCTATCGACTTATTCAGCATGGACAAGCAGATTTAATGCTTACTGGAGGTACTGAGGCTACAATTTCTCCAATAGGTATTGAAGGCTTTGTTGCTTGCAAGGCATTAAGCACAAAATACAATGACAATCCCCATCTTGCATCAAGGCCATTCGATGAAGACAGAGATGGTTTTGTAATGGGTGAGGGCTCAGCATCCTTAATGTTAGAAGAAATGGAACATGCAAAAAAAAGAAATGCAAATATCCTATGTGAAATTACTGGTTATGGTATGTCCTCAGACGCTTACCATTATACGTTGCCAGAGCCAACAGGAGACGGGGCTTACCGTGCAATGAAAAATTGTGTACTGGATGGAAAAAAAGACCTCAAGGACATACAATATATAAATGCACATGGTACTTCTACTCCCGCTGGAGATAAAGTGGAGATAGAGGCCATTGATCGACTATTTGAGAATACTGATGGAGTTTATGTTTCATCCACGAAATCACAAACAGGTCATTTATTAGGCGCTGCGGGAGGAGTTGAAGCAATTTACTCAATTTTGTCAATTAAGAATGGAATTCTGCCCTACAATTTGAATTTAGAAAATGAAATACCTTCAAAAAAAGCAAAATTTATTAAAAATCTACCAATTCAAACAAATATAAACAATGTTATATCTAATTCATTCGGATTTGGCGGTACAAACGTATCATTAATGTTTTCAAACTTTGATGAATAACTCGACTGAATATAAAAATAAATTGTTAATAATTATCTCATCTCCATCTGGGGCTGGCAAAACATCCATTTGTAAAAAAATTACTAGCCGAGACAAAAGAATAAAATTATCAGTATCACACACGACACGATCTTCAAGAGACAATGAAATAAATGGAGTCGATTATTTTTTTATATCAAATGATGAATTTAATAAGAAGATTTTAGATCAAAATTTTCTTGAATATGCAAATGTCTTTGGAAATTATTATGGTACTTCAAAGGATAATGTAAAAGATTTGTTATCTAAAGATTTTAATGTTCTTTTTGATATAGATTGGCAGGGTGCTGCTCAAATTTTAAATTCTAATCTAGCTAAAATTGTAACCATTTTTTTAGTGCCACCTTCAAAAGAGGCAGTTTTAGAAAGATTAATAGAAAGATCAAAAGAAACAGGAGATAATTACGAAGCGATTCAAAAGAGAATGACAGAATATGAAAATGAAATGAGTCATTCTAGTGAATATAATTATGTGCTTGTGAATGACAATCTCGAAGAGTGTGTAAAAAAAGTTATTGATATTATTGATTATGAAAGAAATTTAAATAATTAACTTTTTCTTGCTATAAAACAATATTTCTCAACCTCAATATTTTCTGGCCGCAAGTCCTTTTCAACTTCCCAATTATCAAAATAAAATCTGTAGTCACTTAATGTATTATTAATTTTTTTTCTTCTATTTTCAAAAGCAATTTTTAATACAGTTTTTAATTTATTTAAATCAACATCAATAAATGTATCTATTGGAGTAAATTCTAACACAAGGCCGTCAACTTTCGGTTTTGGGTTAAAAATATTTGAGGGTGCCTTGATTAGTTCCTTAACATTGCATCTAGATTGAGTAAGAACACTCAATTTTCCATAACTTTTATTATTAATTTTTGAATTTATTCTTTTTCCAAGTTCCTTTTGAAACATAAGATACATTTTATTATAAAATGGTGGCCATGTATCATAAGAAATCCATTTAAGAAGTAATTGGCTTGAAATATTAAAGGGAAGGTTTCCAACAATTATTATGTCATTACTTTTTGATATTTTAGATAAATCAAAAGTCAAAGCATCTTCGTTATAAATTTGAATATTTTTTTCATATTTGTATTTTTCACTTAATTTTTTTGATAACTCAAAGTCTTTTTCTATAAGCAACAAATTGTTAAATTTTTTTCTCTTTAAATATTCTGTTAATGATCCTGTTCCCGGTCCAATCTCAACAATATCAGTATTATCATCTGTAATAATGTAATTACATAATTTACTAAGAAAACTCTTGCTGTGTATGAAATTTTGCCCAAGTGATTTTTTTGCAACTATTTTTTTATTTATACTCAACTGTAGCTTCATCTCTAAGGTCTTTAATAAGTTTTTTACTTTTAATATCTAATTGCTTCTGCATGATCAATTCACTAGCAATTTCTTCATTTATATTGGGATTTTTACTTATCAGGTCAAATATTTCCTGTTCCGTGACAGATGTAATCCTTAAATAAAGTCCATATATAACTTTTTGCCATTTTAATTCTATTTCTATAAATTCCTTTAAATTGTCATAGTCGATATTGTTTAAAAGAAACAGACTTTCCAATTCTTCTTTTTGATAATTAATACTTGAATAAAATCTTTCTTCATTTCTACTAAATTCATCCTCATTAAAAGTAATATTATATTCCTCAATTTTTTCGTTTTTTAGTTTTTCAACAATTAAATCATCAATGACTGATGTTACTAGCTGACTATAATTATTGTCATTAATTTCAAGCCTATTTAAAATTGCATTAATTTTTAGGCGTTGAACAATGTCATATTTTGTAATAATTTTATCATTAACTAATATTTCTATACGATTAAAATTATTCTCTTCACCATAAGTATTGACATTGAAAAATATAAATATGATAAAAATTATAATTTTATTTAATTTAAATATCATAATGCTGGGCCGAATACTTTTTTGTTTCCATACTGCCTGGTACTACCAAAAGGCTTTAAGACTATTGTAAAACTATATCCATAACTTTCAACTAGATCTCTATCCTTGGTTAAATCTCTGTAATAATTAAGATCAATTCCTATACAATCATTTTCATACAATAGTCCATATTGATATCCAATATTATTGTTCGTATCTATATTTTTTGCACCATTTAGATTAAATTGAAAATTATCTATAAATTCAAATTTACTTCCTATTCTAATTTGTTCACTTGCTGTATAATATTTTCCAGAATTATAATCGTAATCAATACCAAGACTAAATTTATCTAGTTTTAAAAGTAAATTAGCATTATTTGTTTTCACGTCATGATTGTCTTTATCTATAATTAGTGAATTATTAAAGTATTTATTATCATCAATTATTAAATTAGATGAAATATATAAATCGGATAATTCATCTGTTCTGTCATTTTTTTCTTTATTAAATTTTAAGCTTTGACCAGCAGTTACTTTAATATCAAAACTATTTTCATTAGTATTAAACCACTCAATTCCGTAATTTATTCTAGGACCACTTTCAGACTCAGTAATTGATGACGCTCGATTATTAGAAAAAAGATTACTATTTGTGACACTTTTATGATCAGTGTAATTATTATAAGGGGCAATAATTGGCATGATAATTGGCGTAAGTGTTTGATTAAAACTATTAGACTGTCTAAACATTGGAAATGATATTTTGCTTGAAATTTGCGGGAAAAATCTCAGGTTTTTACTATCCTTTTTATCTTTATAATCATTTGAAATTGAAACAGTCCTTAATGTTGCTTTGTTTTCAAATAACAATCCATAGTTTTTATCAATATCTCTATTTGACCAATCAATTTGAGATGATGCCAATGAAGCATAAGATTCATCTAAATTTTTCTGATATGAAAAAGCATTTTTCAGTGAAAATCTTCCATCAAATGAACCAAGTTTAATGTTACCAATATTGTACTGAATTTTTGGATAAATATATTCCCATTGATTTGTGTCTTTTATGGTCAAATGTTTGTATGAAGATGCAATAACATTTAAATGGGAATTTTCAGTCGATTTATCAAATTTTAATCCTGATTCATGAATTGTGAGCTGATTAATCTTATTTTTTCTCAAGTAAGTATCGTTATTGCTGGTTTTAATAGAAAGATCTAAACCTCCGTATGGATTATTTATATCAGCATTTATAAAAATATGGTTTTTGGTACCCTGTTTATCATCATTATCATCTATACTTCCATCAATGTTTACGGTTCCAAAATCATTAATCTCTCTGTAATTAATAGAATAAAAATTATTAGCCTGTGATTGAAAATTCGGAGTAAATGTTATGTCTCTATTTCCAGCAATATTAAAAAAATAAGGAACACTAAATTTCTCACCTAAATTATTGTCAGTTTCAATTGTTGGCATAAGAAAACCAGATCTTTTATTAATAGATGGATCGGGATGTGAGAAATAAGGCAGATATATTATGGGTAAATTAAATAAATATATTTTTGCATGATCATAGTGGATAGATTTAGTTTTGGTGTCTTGATAAATTCTTTTAGCTTTAAGTTTCCACCCAGGACAATTATCGATAAGATAATTTTTTTCATTGCACGGCGTATATTCTGCGTCAGTTAGTATAGTGATGTCATTTTTTTTCACTATATTTTTACTAACAATTCGTGAGTCATCCATGAGCCTTGCCTGAACGTTATTACCTTCAAGAAAATTAAGACCATCAGTTGTTATTGCATTATCAAGAAAATAAGTATTTCCTTCGAGATCATTAATTATAATATTATCATTAGCTATTATTTTTTGTTTTTGTTTTTCATAAATAATTTCATCAGCTTTGATTTTAGTCCCATCATGATTTATAATTACAACATCACCTATAGCGTCAACTATGTTAGTTTTATTATTAGATCTAATCTCATCAGCTATTATTGTTGCAGTTTGTTCGGCTGAGATATTTTTCCCGAGAAGAAATATAAATAAAATTAAAATTGTATTAAAAATAAAAATTAATCTTAAATAAACCAGGTTCATTTAACTAACTTTCTCCTTTTTAAATAAGAATAATTAAATAATACAAAAGAGAATATTAGAACAAAAATTGGAGTTGTAATCTTTGCTATAAATGGACTTACTTGTGAAGAAGAGCCTAAGGCATCAAGTAGATTAGATAAAAAATAAATAATAAAAATTAATACAAAAGCAGCAATAATTGTTTTTGAAATCTTACTATTTTGTTTTAAATCTAATACCATAGATGATGCTAAAATTGCTAGAAAAGATAAAAAGAATGGCAATATTAATAAATTATAGTAATACAATTTAAATTCACGCGCAGAATAACCAAGGTCTTCTAAAAAATTAATAAATTTTCCCATCTTCCAAATAGAGATACTATCCGGGGAGGAAAGACTGTTAGTTATGTCGCTTGTCTTTATATTCGTCGCGTACCTTAATTTACCATTAAAACTAGCTTTATTATATTTTGGTGAAATTTGAACGTTGTTCATTTCCCAAAATCCATTCCCTAAAAATGCTTTTTTTCCATCAAGCCTTCCTTGAAATGCTCCCTTATCATCATATTCTAATAGCATAAAGTTTAGCAATGTAGATCCATTATCAGATATTTGTTGAGCATATAAAACACTTGAAATATTTTTTTTATTATTGAATTGTTTTAGCCAAATACCATTTTTTGTAATGGATGCAAATTTATCTGATTTTGCAATATACTTATATTCTAGTTCTGTATATCTATCATAAAATACTGCAGATAACGGATTTATTATTGTTACAAAAAATATGCCGACTATAAAATAAATTGTAATAGCTGGAAAAAGAATTCTTAAATTTGATATACCAACAGATCCAATGATTAGAAATTCAGAATTTCTAATCAATAATACATATGTAAGTAAGGCGGCAAAAAAAGTTACTATTGGAACTATGAACTCCACCAAACTGAAGAAATTAAAGATCGCAAGTTGAAAAATTATTTTTATTGGAACTTCTTTGCCAGTAGACTTTCGAAACTGCTCAACGAAATCACCAATTATAAGCAAAGCTGCAAAAATAAAAAAGACTATTACAAAGGAGATAAAGAAATGTTTAACCAGATATATATTAATTTTTGAAAACATATGTTTTGAGATTTAAGATCGAACGATCTAAAATAATAAGAGTTATAAATAAAAAGAAAATAAACAATGGAATAAAATAATTTAAATAAACTAAATAGTTATTTTCTATTAATAAATTCGCGAGTGAAATTTCAAGAATTTTAATGAGTAGAGCCGCTAAAGATAAACTTGAAATTATAAAAATCGAATTTGAATTTGGGGACTTTAGATATTTAAGAGCTAACAGAGGCAAAATTGATAAAGAAATAAGATATAAGGGAGCTATAAATCGATTATTAATTTCTGCAAATTGTTCTCTTTCATAATCATTGAGCTCACTCAAGGATTTTCCCTTTAGATTAATGTATATTTCCTTTGTAAATAACTCATCTGAATATCTATGACTTGACTCCACTTTGCTGTATGGTGAAAGGTCTAAATCGTATGTGTCAAACTCTATTTCTGAAATTCGCTGATCAGATTTGTCAAAAATTTGAATATTTCCATTAAACAATCTAAGTAATTTAATATTCCCATCAGAGATAAATTGACCTTTTTGAGCGATATAGGTTTGAGGCTTATTTTTATTTTTTAAATCATGAATTAATAAATTATCAATCTCATTTCCATTTCTTTCTTGAATAAATATTGTGAGTGCATCAGTAGGGGAAATAAATTTACGTTCTTGTAAGATTGAAGAGTTTATACCAGAAGACCGAATCTCGATTATTTTTTGTCTTATTTCATTTAAGGAGTAAGGAGTAATTGCAATTGTTATAATCAGGTAAATTAAAAAGATCGAGAAGGAAACAATTAGAATCGGTTTAAGTAAAATAGAAGCATTTGACTCACCCGATGCCCATAAAATAAGTAATTCGCTATCTGTTCTGATTCTATTTAAACATACTAAAATCGTAAGAAATAAAGATACGGGTATTGTTAATGTTGTAATTTTTGGTATCAGCATGACGATGTAAGAAAGATAAGAAATGAATGAAATGTTATCACTAGTCAAAAGGTCAATGTGTCTAAGCCCTTGACCTAGCCAAAGTATTCCAGTAAGAAGAGTTACCAAGAGAAAAAAGCTAAGTAATAT
>TARA_B100001057_G_scaffold271854_2_pt1 | contig 11195 bp, 9 predicted proteins | sample TARA_B100001057 | Tara Oceans TARA_B100001057 (sample SAMEA2621839) | marine metagenome | biome: marine biome (ENVO:00000447); feature: surface water layer (ENVO:00002042); material: "saline water (ENVO:00002010), including plankton (ENVO:xxxxxxxx)" | depth 5 m | reverse complement strand
TCCCCCTCACCAAAGATTCACCCCTCCCCTTTCCTGATTCGGGGATGATGCTTAGGGGGTCGGCGGTTCACAAATCTATGTCACATAAAGCCCCAAAAGTAATCGGGGTAGAGGAACTTAGTCAAAATCGAGAGAATCATCATTCATAAAATCAAATTCTAACTGTATCTCTTCTCCTCGAATTACAGGCTCAACATTGTCATTAGGCTCTTGGGTGCATTTGGATGTCTTGTCGACAACAGCGACCAAGGTCGTGACTTACTCTCTGGAAACGTTCCAACTATAGATATTGTCTTTCTCTCCTTCACCCCCAGCTATTCCATCGGGGCCTAGAGAATAAGTTAAGACCCTGCGTTCATAAATAACTTCGTTCCTTCCAGTGGCCTGTGGCTCCCGTAAATTAAAGTCGTTGTCATAATTAAATACCACTCTGTAGAAGTTTCCCCACGGATCAACGAGGCTAGCGGTAGTTTCGGTTCGCACAAGCCCACCAACGGCTGAGTTGCCTGTCCCCTTTGCTGCTTTCCATGAGAAAAATGTTTTTAATTTTGGGTTCTCATCACTAGCTACCTTGAGACCAAGGAGTGGAGCCATCAATCGATTGTCAGTGACTTGTTCAGCATCGATGGCCGAAGTGGTGGCCATTGGAAGGGCCTGATATTCCTCAAAAAAGGCATCACAGGCCATGAGTAATTTGTTAATGCACTGAAGCGCCTCCACTTTTTTTTGGGTTGTTTCCAACGCTTTCAACTCGGGGAGATCGATTAGGATCTCGTATTTCTTGTAAACCTCTTCGACCTCATCTCCTTGTTCTTCCATCGTCTCAACAAGCCTAACCCACTCCATTTCCCATCCTTTCATGGAGCTTCCAAAGCTTTCCATGAAGCTTGGATCTGCAGCCATCTTTTCACCAACCCAAGCGGTGACAGCTTCTTTGCCTTTGGTGATCAAATCCATTGGAATTGGCAATTTCTTAATATGACCGGACCTTGAGACCATCATGTTTTGCATCTTTCTAGTCGCTGCTTTTAAGTCTTCTGGCAGATCGTCAGTCTTCAGTTCCTGAAGCTTATCGTTTAAACTAAATATGGATTCAAACATCGGTGAAGGGTTTTCTTTGAAGGTCGCTTCAGCGGCTTCAACAGCCTGCATGGTTTCATTAAGCTCCAGAGACTTCACCTGCTCCTTGAAGGCATCCACCATCTTGCTCTCCAAGCTTGGATTACCATTTTCTTCATTCTTGGTATCGGTGTCTGCAGCCTCCTTGCCGTCCTTGCACGACGAAAGAAAAAGAAGACTGAAGATGACTGCTAATCCAACAGCGTTTACGCTATTTATTCTCATAGCCTTTATTAGGCCAAAGTATTTTCTATAGGAAATTATAATTTTCATTGAAAATTATAACGCAAAGCAGCATCCCCCTCCCCTTTCCTGATTCGGGGATAAGGCTTAGGGGATAATCAGTCAAACATTAACCGATCCACCATTTTCCATCCTTCCTCTAGATCAAGTTCTTTCCCCTCCTCGTTCCAGATCTTCATGAATACCGGCGCCCCATCTTCCATGAGTGGCACTCCTTCTTTCGAGAAGAGCATAGTGGCAGCCTTTCGGCCATTTTTATGCCAACACACTACGTCAATTGCTCCAGCGTCGGCGGGATTCATGGTCCAGCGCTTTTCACCAGTTGAATAATAAGCTTTGCGCGATACCATCTCACCCACTTTGAAGATACTCATGTCGCTTATCTTGCCGGTTTCATACCAAATCATGGCAGGACCATCTGCCTTGCCATTTTTCCACTGCGCAAGTTCTGCCAGCTGGGTTCCTGCACCATCGACATAGGCTTTTATCCATCCAGTATATTCTGCAGGGGGTGCAGCGAATTCTATATCGAAGGCATCCTTGGCAAACCTCTCAACGTCGGCGTCGCTTATCAGAGGTTCTGGGCCACTTGAGTGTGTTTCAACCTCTTCTCCTGCTACCGGTATTGCACCAGCATCCTGACCGCCCTCAGCGGTATCACCCGATTTCTTTTTCTCCCCGCACCCGATAAACGCAAAGGCACCAAACAATAATACTAGCTTCTTCATGATCCCCGAATCCTAGTTCCTGAATCGTGGCACACAATTACAAAGCGCGAGCTTTATTGTAGAGGCCGCAGATGAGGACGATTCACCCCTCCCCTTTCCTGATTCGGGGATAGGGATATAGGTTTTAAGGAAGGCTATCTTACTTCTTTTTCTCTTTTGCCAACTTTTTGTAGATGGCCTCGGCTTCCTCAAGTTTTTTGAGGGCTTTCTTCCATTTGACTATGGAGGCGTTAGCATCAGTTTTTTCAAGGAAGCTCTCCGCATCTTCTAGGTCGTAGTATCCATTGTTAAGTTCGGCAACAATCTCAAGTCTTAATACTAGCAAGCGTGCTTTTAAGTCGGGAGTCACCTTCATGTATCCCAAATATTTGATCCAGTGTTGCCCCAAGTCGCTTTCGCTCTTTACTAGAAACTCTCTCACTTTTGGATTTTTCAATGACTCGGCACCTTTCAAAAATTCCCCGTTTTGGACCTTAGCAATTTTAATTCGAAGATCGAAAAGTTCGTCGAGCTTTTTGTTGAGCTCCTTGTTTGCAAAGCCAAAAGACGTTGAGAGGGCAAGAATGACAATAGATAAGATTCTCATAATTTTCCTAGTCTGGTTCCTGAACAATATCGCACAATTACAAAATAAGAGTCTGATTGTAGCACTCCCAGTCCCCGCAGAAGAGGCCGATCAATTTTTTTCTCAGCACCCTATTATATACAGACCAACCCACCCAAAAAACCGCACCCCCACCGGTGGCGTGTCTCTCCTTTCCAACACTCCCTTTTCAGAGATCCATCGAAGGTCGGTTCCCCAAAAGGGTGCGGGAACGACGCAAATGGACCCGAAAATTGCTCCGATCAGGTCTCACTTCGGCGGCTGAGGACGAAGAAATTGCACTTAAAAGAGGTTCAAAATTGCATCTGGAGCATCCCAAGAGGGTCGAAACCCGATTTTTTTTCACTTCAAAAGGGCAATTTTCACCCGACACAGACACTCATTTTGGCCCAAAAAAGTCGAAAATAAGTTAACTTTTCCTAACTAATTTGCCGGAAAAAACCATTTTCGGGTCTCTGATTATGCAAAAAAAGCAGAAAAAGGACCCTTCACAGGGGTCTTAAACCACCCTTATAAGGGGGTAAAATAGGCCTTAAAAGGTGCCTACACTTGGTGCCTACACTAGCTATCTCTAGAAAAGGTGAAGGCCCTAATCCGTTATGGATCAGGGCCTTCAATGGCTCCGGCGCTTGGGTTCGAACCAAGGACCTAGTGGTTAACAGCCACCCGCTCTACCGCTGAGCTACGCCGGATGCTCCTTTCGGTGCGGGCGGAATTTGTCTGGATCTCAGATTATCATCAAGAATTATTTGAACATTTTCGGGACTCCATTTAGCCCCCTAAGATCAATGGTAATTCAAGGAATCCCGCCTCGACATCGAGAGAACGATACTTAATCTCGCGCGCCCGCGGAAAACCCGCGGTATTCCCATGGCTAAAGGTGCATTTCAGACCCTCCCCGGCTTTCGAGACTTTCGTCCCGAAGACTGTGCAGTGCGAAATTACCTTTTCAGAACTTTTCGCGAAGTGGCAAGGCGGTATGGCTTTTTGGAGTATGAAACTCCCATCGTCGAAGCCACTGAACTCTACCTGAAAAAGACCGGTGGAGAACTTGGGACGCAGCTATTCCGATTCGAAGATCAAGGTGGTCGGGATGTCACACTTCGTCCAGAAGTCACCGCATCTCTTGGTAGACTTCTCATCGAAAATCAGCGGGCCTATCAGAAGCCGATGCGCTGGTTTGAGATCGGGCAATGTTTCCGCTATGAAGCTCCCCAAGCAGGTCGCACCAGGGAATTTTACCAATTTAATGTCGATCTAATTGGAGAAGCCGAGCCAACTGCCGATGCCGAATTGATTGCTCTCACCATCGAGCTAATGCGCGAATTTGGCTTTAAGCAGGGTGACTTTATCATCCGGCTCTCCGATCGGCGCTACTGGCAAAATTTCGCAAACTCGAAAGGCCTAACTGATGAGCAGGCGGAAGTGCTCTTGAGCATTATCGATAAACTCGAGCGAGATAAAGACGGGGCATGCGGCCCAAAGCTAAAAAAGCTCGGTCTTTCACTTGAGGAGGTCAGAGATGCGATTGATTCCCCCTCTGATCTCAGCCAAGATCTCCAACTAGTGGTCGACGATCTTGGGGCTCGAGGTATGCGGGACGACGTAGCGGTTGATCTTTCCATCGTGCGTGGATTGGCATACTACACTGGAGTAGTTTTTGAAGTTTTTGATGCTAAGAAGAAGAAGCGGGCGGTTGCCGGTGGAGGTCGTTACGATACGCTCGTAGCTGCACTTTCCGACGGTAAAGTTAATCTTCCCGCAGTCGGTTTTGCCATCGGCGATGTTGTGATTCGTAACATGATCGAAGACACGCCAAGTGCACTAGAAAAAATGCAGGCCGCGCTTGATTCCGAAACAGCTTGCGACGTTTTCATCGTGGTAGCCGACCCAGAGCAACAAAGAGCGGCCCTCAGTTTGGCAACCAAGCTTCGCTCTAATGGGATCGCTGTTTCCTATTCGTTAACCGCCGCAAAATTCAACAAACAATTCAAGGCTGCCCAGCAATCTAAAGCACCTTTAGCGATCGTAATTGGGAATGAATTTCCTGAAATTTCGCTCAAAGTCTTGGCCACTCGTGAGGAAGTCAAGCTGAGCGCTGACAATTCAATCGTCGAAACTCTTTCCCAATATCTGAATCAATGAGAACACACCACTGCAACGAAATCCGTCCTGGACATATCGGAGAAACCGTCACTCTCATCGGGTGGGTAAATACCGTGCGAGACCAAGGTGGCGTGATCTTTATCGACCTGCGTGATCGTGAGGGCATTACCCAGTGCGTCTTTCGCTCAGAAGTTTCGCCAGAAGCGGCTGAACTTTCTCACAAACTTCGCTCGGAAGACGTCGTCCAAGTCACAGGGAAAGTCGAGGAGCGACTCAAGACTGATGAAGTCGACACCAAGAACGACAACCTTGAGACCGGTGAAGTAGAAGTAGCGGCGGCTCAACTGACAATCGTAAACAAGGCCGATGTCCTACCCTTCCAACTCGACAAGGAGCTATCAAACGAAGATCTGCGCCTAAAACATCGTTACCTCGACCTCCGTCGCCCTCGTCTAACAAGCAATCTCCGTCAGCGTCATATCATTACCAAGGCAGCTCGTGATTACCTTTCTGCCGATGGTTTCATCGAGGTTGAGACACCTATTCTTTCCAAGGCAACTCCGGAAGGAGCGAGGGACTTCCTTGTCCCAAGCCGCATTAATCCCGGTAGATTTTACGCACTCCCACAAGCTCCCCAGCAATACAAGCAAATGCTCATGGTGGCCGGTGTCGAAAAATATTTTCAGGTTGCCCGATGCTTCCGAGATGAAGATCTTCGAGCAGATCGTCAACCTGAGTTTTCGCAGATCGATATCGAGGCATCATTTGTGAGCCAAGACGATATCATCGGGCTGATTGAGGGAATGCTTTCGTCAATGTTTGAACAAGCGCGTGGCGTTGAAGTCCCGACTCCTTTTGAACGCTTGACCTGGCACGATGCGATGGATCGCTATGGTTCAGACAAGCCTGAGCGACGTATCGGAATGGAGATGGTTGACCTCACAGAAGAGCTGAAAGACTGCGAGTTCCGGGTATTTTCAGGCACCGTCGCAAACGGCGGCGTGGTAAAAGCAATCAACGCAAAAGGCTTCGCTAATATCTCGGTAGGCCAAGTTGACAAGCTTACCAAGCTCGCTCAAGAAGCGGGTGCGAAGGGGCTTGCTTACATCCAAGCAAGAGATACCGATCGCTCGACCTGGCGTTCACCTTTCGTGAAGCGAATGACCGACGGGGAAGTTGAGGCTCTTCGTAAAAAGCTTAACATCGAGCCGGGCGATTTAATTCTTTTTGCCGCCGATAAGTGGGAACCTGCTTGTGATGTCCTTGGCAGAATTCGGCTCGAAGTTGCTGATTATCAAAACCTTCTCGAAGGAAATACCGCACTGGATTTTCTATGGGTCACCGAGTTCCCTCTTCTAGCTTTCGATGAAGAAGAAGGGCGCTATGTTGCCGTTCACCACCCCTTCACCCGCCCTCTCAAGGAAGATGAGGAAAATCTTCGCAACGGAGAACTAGATGGACTGCGAGCCCAAGCTTATGATGTCGTTCTTAATGGATACGAACTCGGTGGTGGATCGATCCGGATTCACGAATCAGATCTCCAAAGCTCGATGTTCAAAGCTCTGGGTATCACGGAAGAAGAAGCAAATACTGAATTCGCTCATATTCTCGAGGCCTTTAAATTCGGCGCTCCCCCGCACGGAGGGATAGCCTTAGGGCTCGATCGTGTAGTAATGCTCGCTTGTAAGGAAGATTCAATTCGGGAGGTCATTGCTTTTCCCAAAAACAATAAAGGAGCCGAAATCATGACCTCAAGCCCGGGCACCGCAACATCGGTCGCTCTGCGGGACCTCCGAATCAAATCGACCTATGTTGAAAAGCCAAAAGAAGAGTAAAGTTTGACCTCCTTCAGGCATTCCCGCACATTCCAGACATGAAATATTTGGCAGGTCTTGGCGGGATTTTTTGTGCCTGCAGTTCCGTGGCATTTGCCGAAGTCGATTCTGAGATTCCACTCGGGATCGAGGCCGTAACCGGCCTGCGAACCGATTACGTCCACCGGGGGTTTCAACTTGCCGAATCGGCACTCGACTTTCAATTAGAAGCGGAAATTATCCTCTCGAACAATAATTCACTCTCTCTCGGGTTTGCCCATCTTTCCGAAAGTGGTGAAGATTTCAATGAAACATGGAGCTATCTCGAGTTCAGTCACTCGTTTAACAAACATTTAACGAGCGGAGCATCATTCACCTATCGCGATCGCAATGAGAGTATCCTCCAAGGGGGATTCGATTTGGGACTCTTCACGTCCTACTCCATAAATAACGTGTGGCGTTGGCGGAACGAATTAAACTTCGATCTAGGAGTGGATGGGGTTTATCTCAACACCGAGTTAGAATGGAGCCAAATCATTTCCAACAAATCATTCGTCACTATCAAAGCCGGACTCAGTTTGGTCTCCGAATACCTAGAACGAGATGGCCTCAATGATTTCCACACGAGATTAACATACACCTATGCACTCTCCGACCAAGTTTCCTTCACTCCTTTTATCGGATCAAGCATCCAAATCGAAGATAAGGATGCCGATGATATTTTATACGGAGGACTGTGGTTCGAAGTTATTTTTTAGGGTCCGAACGGGTCGGTTTTCTTTCAGACCGCTTTTCGAAATGCTTTCTCAATTCACTGGCCGAAAGATTTCCATTTTCATCCTCATCAATCCTTTCAAAACGCTGACGACGCTCCTGCTCAGGAATAAGTTTGTGTCCAGGGTGTTTATAAAACTCTTCCCTGCTGACGTTACCATCCTGATTGAGATCTAATTTTGAAAAATCCATTCTTGGAGACCGCTTGTCACCAGTATTTCGTTTACGGCCTGTGCTTGGGGCCTGATCTTTCCGGTCCAAAAAACCATCTGAATTTCGATCCATGTGATCAAACATTTTCTTCAGCCTCTCCGGATCAGCCTGGGAAGAAGGTGGAGTTGCCATGAACTCGTCATGACTGACCCGACCATTCTTGTCCTTATCTGCTCTCGTTAAGTAGCGTTTAGGCCAATCACCTGAAGCCCCCTTAAATTCTCGAGCAGTAATAAAGCCATCCTTATTTTTATCCAGCCGGTCAAAAATTTTGAGACGCGCTTCTGCGGGAAGCTGGGAAGCACGCTTTCCTTTCGCGAATTCCTCCCGAGAGACCTTCGCATCGGAATCCAAATCAAGTTGCTTGAAGAAATCAGTAGCACGGGCATGGTCGGCTCGCCCTTTTTTCCGCTTAGGCCCACCATCGCTTTTCTCTTGAGCAATTGCGGCAGAACTTAGTGAAATCAACAGGATAATGGAGGTTTGAATCTTCACAGTATGTATTCAATTACCATAAACCACGAAAACTTGTTAAAGTTGCAGAAAAATTAGCGCTTTTACGTGGACCTCATTCATTAAGGATCTAGGGTTTATCCAATGGCAATTCTCTCGTCTTTGCGTGCGTCCCGCCCTACACTTTCCTTTGAATTTTTTCCTCCGAAAAATGACCTCGGGTCCGAAGAACTTTTAGAGACTGTCAACGAGCTAGGCAAACTGGACCCAGCTTTTGTCAGCGTAACATACGGCGCAGGTGGAACCACCCGAGAAAGAACCAGGGAAGTAGTACAACGAATCATTCAAGATACGAATGTCCCAACAATTCCTCACCTTACCTGTGTTGGGCACACCAAGAGCGAGATATCAGAAATCCTTTCCCAATACAGCGCAGATCAAGTCGGAACTATCTTGGCACTTCGGGGTGACCCACCTCGTGATCAACCAAATTATGACCGGGAGGGAGACGATTTTAAATTTGCCGGAGATTTGGTTGCTTTCATCAAAGAGAATTCCAATGAATTCGAAGTTGGAGTTGCTGGTTTTCCAGAAGGGCATCCGGAAACGCAGAACCGGCTGACCGAAATGGATTATTTTAAATCCAAGATAGATCAGGGTGCAGACTACATTTGCACCCAGCTCTTTTTTGATAATCACGATTTTTTTGACTACCGCGAAAGGTGTAATCTGGTGGGGATTGATCTTCCAATCGTAGCGGGGATTATGCCCATCACGACAATTTCGAGTATGAAGCGCATGGCTGACTTAGCAGCCGGCAGTCGTTTTCCAGCCAAACTTCTAAAGCGGCTTTCCGTTGCAGACGGTGATACTGCAGCCATCCGGCAGGCCGGCATCGACCATGCCATTGAGCAATGCCAGGAACTTATCGAGCACAATGTCTCAGGATTGCATCTCTACACACTGAACAAAAGCAGCGCGACACGTGAAATTGCGAATGCCCTGACTTTCTAATCCCCTTTGGATGGTTCAATCCCAGGAAGCCAAAGAAGCAACGCGGTTTGAGTAATTCGATGACGTCAACAACAGAGATAGATAAATCATGGTGGATGCTGCCATCGTATTTTCCAGAAATAGCCAATACTGGATAACAGAATTTCTTTTCAAACCCGTAGCTGTAGGCTTTGCCAAAAAGCTCAACCTCCATTGCTCGTATCTACTTAAATTCTCCTAGACACCTAAAAAACAGATTTTGTGGGGATTCCCAATATAGACCCGTCGTGAAGAATCTCCTGCTTATTTCCAGAGGATATCTTTTAAAATTTCAAAGACCTGCCTGGACATACAGGGCTTGGAACTTGAGGCCTTATCCATATAGAAAGTAAAACCTAGACCATTAGGAGATCTTGAGAGTCATCGAGCCAATATTCTCCTGATGGTATTTCCGGCCTGTTCCAACAAAAGTTCATTAGCCTGATCGCTAATGTTCGTAAAGGTAGCGTCGCGAGGTTCGATTCGAATCCATCGCCAACCCTCTTCATCCTTAGGATAGATTTCAAACAAGTCTTTGTTACGATCAAAGCTAGAAGCTGGAACCGCAAACGTAAGATCTCCTTTAATCCGATGAATTTCCATTTCTTCCATCATCTTAAGAGCCTCCAATTCTCTAAGCGTCAACTGACCCATAGTTGCCTTGAGATTTTCGTCGTCTATCGATTGCTCGATATCACGCGAATCAATCCTCATTCGTTCATTTTCAAGAACTTGAGCTGCCGAAGAATCAGTGGCATCAGCCGAAAAATTATTTGTTAACTTGATTCCAAGACTATTCGCAGCCTCTGCCTGAGTTGGCAGACGGGTCTCAAAGCTGCCTCGTAAAAGGGCCTTTTTACCAGCATTCAAATTGATCCCGGTAACTTCCATCCCTCCACCCCCAGTGGAGAAAGAAAATTCCCCCTGATTAAAATCAGTCCGTAAATAGGTTCGTTCATTATCCAAAATTGATAAGGCCCGGAGAAGTGACCAACGTTCCCGAATTGTCACCCTATCATTTTCATTTAACTTAACTCGTCCTGCCAGATTGACCTGTCTATTGCTTGACCCACCTATTGCCAAATCACCAGATATTCGCCCTTCTATATATTCACCTGTGTTTACACCGCTAACTTTAATTAGCTTCTCGATTGGGAGTGAGTTAAAGACACCCACCAAGTCAAAGGTCGGCATATTGACAGGCCCAGAAATGACCCCCTTTAGATCCGCGCCTCCACCGTCTGCTCTCAACTTCAAGGAATCGACTTTGATGCCATCCCCATCAATCTTCAAGACGGCCGACTCAATCTCCAAGGGACCAAACCAATTCTGCTGGAAAGACCCACCGGACAACTTCACTTCCCAGGTGCCTTCCTGTAAGACGGCCCGGAAACTCGAGTTCCGAACCGCACCAAAAGTCAATTTGGAGTAGCCCCAACTAAAGGAGCAATCATCAATTGTAATTTGTGAGACTACCGCGCCTTTGAAACTCTCCACTATTGAAGAAAACCCAAGTCTCATCTCGTCCTCGCCCCCCCCTGCCTTTAAACTCAAATCCGCTTTTTTTATGCTGATCACAGAAGGGCGCCAAGGTTCAATCACGCTAGTGAAAGAGGAAAAAAATCCACCTAATTTTTCGAACTTAGCGTGACTGAAAAAACTTTTTCGGCCCCCCTTTAAGTCTAAAAGCTGAAATTCTCCCCTACTCATGTTCCGAGAAAAACCAGTAACCTCAACCTCTCCAGTTCCCAGGGCTTCCGCAACGTACCCCGCTAATTTCTCTCCATATTCGGGACTATCGTAATGGCGCTTCAGGATGTAAAATCCAGAAAAACCAGCAACAATCGAAAGAAAAACTAATTTAATAATAAGACTAGGCAAAAGCCTCACCATTGCCGCCATTCCAACCCTTCGAGCATAACGAAACTGAAACAAAATACCCTGGCGGCCAATCCAATCGCCGACTCTGCTTTGATATTCATTGAGGCGCTGCTGGCCGAGGTGCTCTTCCACGAGGGGAATATACATCTAGTCACCCTAACTTACCACTCCAAATAATCACCCACTGATGCAGTATTTCCCTCGCAGAATTCATCTTTAAACGGTATG
>TARA_B100001057_G_scaffold85445_1_pt1 | contig 11201 bp, 7 predicted proteins | sample TARA_B100001057 | Tara Oceans TARA_B100001057 (sample SAMEA2621839) | marine metagenome | biome: marine biome (ENVO:00000447); feature: surface water layer (ENVO:00002042); material: "saline water (ENVO:00002010), including plankton (ENVO:xxxxxxxx)" | depth 5 m | reverse complement strand
TCCTGGCTGCGAGCCTCAGCAGACTCATGCTTGCTAATTAACCCCTTTTTTTTTAGGGCCGCTTCATTCTCCGAATGTCCTTCAGCCTCGGAACGATCCGATGTGTTCGCAACCGCCGGTTCGCCATCATTTCCGGATTGAGAACTTTGCGACTCGTCATATGCTTTTTCGCCGTTTGATGGTGCTTCGTTTGGCATTAGGTCCTGATTGACCAGGGTAGGCGAAAAAATCATCATACGCAGCAGTAGCATCTCAAATGCTGAACGTGTATCCAGCCCATTTCTCAGCTCATCCCGCCCTTTAGCTCCGATTTGATAAAACAATTGGATGTCCTCAGCGGTAAATTCCGCGGCAAGCTTCAAAACCTCCTGCCTGTCTCCTAAACTGTTATCAACATCATCTGGAACTGCCTGCGCGATGGCCACTCGATGAAGTTTTGACAGAAGCGAATCAAGGGTATTCGAGTAATCCGGCGTATGGTCAGATATTTTATCCACCAGTGAAAGGACGTGAGAAAGATTTCCTTGCGCCATTGCAGCAAGCAATTCGAAGACCTGCGCTTGTTCTGGCACGCCAAGCATATCAATCACGCCACTTTGACTTATCTCACCTTGACAATAGGATATTGCCTGATCAACCAAGGTCAGCGCGTCCCGCATACTGCCGGAAGCCGCTGCAGCTATCTGCCACAAGGCATCACTGTCACTCTTGACCTGCTCTTGCTGAAGAACTTTTTTAAGGTAGTCGACTGTGAGTTGAGGACTCAGATTTTTGAGATTGAACTGCAAACACCGTGACAAAATCGTAATCGGTAGCTTCTGCGGATCAGTGGTGGCAAAAAGAAACTTTACATGATTCGGAGGTTCTTCCAAAGTCTTCAGCAGCGCATTAAAGCTATGGTTGGACAGCATATGTACTTCATCGATTAGGTACACTTTGAAACGACCGCGAGAAGATGAGTACTGCACGTTATCAAGCAGCTCTCGCGTGTCTTCTACTTTCGTCCTGCTGGCAGCATCTACCTCGATCAGATCAATAAAGCGTCCCTCATCGATCTCTCTGCAAATTGAACAAGCTTCGCACGGCTCTGAGGAAATGCCTTCCTCGCAATTTAGGCACTTCGCCAATATACGAGCGAGCGTAGTTTTGCCCACTCCCCGAGTCCCAGTGAACAGATAGGCATGGTGGAGGCGGTCGTTATCAAGCGCGTTAATCAGTGACTTCAGGACATGGCCCTGCCCGGCGACGTCTGCAAATTTCTTTGGGCGCCATTTCCTGGCAAGGACTTGATAGCTCATGTGATCAGGGACTACTTTGTGTAATAAGACAGCGCAATGTGGGTGAGCAAAGCTGCTGGGGTGGCAATCCGCGCCAGCCACACCCCGGCACATGGTTTAGCTACTACCGTTGCTCCCTTCCGGGCCTGGCGGAGTTCATAACCTTCCATTGCGAGGGGGCCGACGCGGACTGCCGATAAGAATTATAGCACGAGCTCTGCCCCCTTGCGTGAGGGCTTTTAGGGTAAAGACAGGCTAACCAATCTGGAATCCTGCCCGCCGCCAACCGCGATGCTGATAAACTGCTTCCCGCCAACCATGTAGGTCATCGGAGTTCCCGCTGGCGGGAGAGGGAGAGCAACCTCATGCACAACAGCTCCGGTTGCCTTATCGAAGGCCCGCACCAGATTCCTACTCCCATCACTTTGAGCCAAAAACAACAAAGTTTTGGTGAGAACCGGGCCTGTTCGGCTTGTGCTGCCCACAGGCCCCGGGTCTAGAATTCCCATATCGATGATTTGTTGTCGTAGGCCCTCACCGTGAGGGATCATCCATCTATGCTCTCCACTGTTGAGATCAATTGCGGTGACACGACTGTAAGGCGGTTTGGTCAATGGCAGCCCCTGCGGCCCGTCCACTGACATGGCGCCGCCGCGCACGTATCCGAGCGGCTCACGCTGCCGCCTCGCCTTTCTGAGCTGAACGACGATAGGCACCGAGGCTGATGGTATATAGTACATGCTAGTTTCTGGATCAAACGCCGCTCCATGCCATTCACCGCCTCCTCCCCAGCCAGGAAATTGAATGGTTCCACGCAGCGTTGGCGGAGTGAACAATGGACCGTAATCAAATTCTTCAATAATTTGCAGTGCTTCTTGACGCAACTCAGGGGTGTAGTCAATCAATGTAGCGTCACTGATACCCTGAGGCTCAAAGGGAGCCGGTTTAGTTGGAAATGGCTGGGTCGGCGAGGCCACCTCACCCGGCACCGAACTCGGAGGAACGGCCCTTTCTTCTATTGGCCAAACAGGCTCCCCTGTTACTCTGTCGAAGACATAAGTAAACCCCTGTTTGGAGATCTGCGCGACTGCCTTTATTCGACGATCGTCAACAGTAATATCTACCAGTGTTGGAGCAGCGGGCAAATCGTAATCCCAGAGCCCATGATGAACGGTCTGAAAATGCCAAATCCGCTCACCCGTCTCGGCACTGACCGCAATGAGACTTTCGGCAAATAGGTTATCCCCTAACCTTTTACCTCCATACCAATCATTAGTCGGCGTTCCGATCGGTATGTAAACAAGCCCCAACTCATCGTCGGCACTCATGATCGTCCAAGAATTAGTGTTGCCCGTGTATTCAGAAGAACCATCTTTCCAGGTTTCATTTCCATACTCGCCAACCTGTGGGATAGTATGAAAAATCCACACCATCTCCCCCGTCTCTGGGTCAAAAGCGCGAACATCCCCCGGTGGCATCTCAAGCGATTGAGGCGAATCGTGAATCGCTGAATTAACAATAACCCTGTCATTGGTAACCAGCGGAGGAGATATAACGCCATAAAGTTTACGATCAAAGTCCCGCCCAAGGCCTTCCACAAGATCAACTCTGCCGCCCTCTCCGAACTCCATATCTGGCTGTCCTGTCGCGAGTTCAATTGACCACAAAAAAGAGTCGTAGGTAGCGAAGAACAAGCGCTGTTTATCACCTTTTATCCAGTGCGCTACACCACGTGTGTTGTAACCGAGATTCATCGGGCGACCGGCCTTCCAGGCCTCGGTATCAAAGCTCCATTTTAGCTCGCCACTGAAGGCATCGAGCGCCACGATTCGACCGAAGGAAGTTGAAACATACATTATTCCATCCACAACGATCGGCGTGGCCTTGTAGTCAGCTGGCACAATGCTGGTGTTACCCGCTGCCAGATTTGCTTCAACCGTCGGATTATCAATACTTTCCCATTCCCAGGAAATTTGTAGTTGATTTACATTTCCAGCATCGATTTGATCAAGAGATGAATACTTTTGAGAGCCATTATCACCGCCATAGCTCACCCAGTCTTGCGCGAAAATGAAAGGATTCCAGATCATAGCGAACAGCAAGAAACAAAATAGCGGGGGCTTGTGCTGGTAGAACATGATATCTCCGCGCGTTACACTTGAAAATGAACCAGAGTGGCATGGCCCTCTGACGCTCCAATAGTATGCCGAAATCCCCAAGACATGCGAGCGCTTCCCTCAAAAGACAACAAACTCCGGAAAGACAGAGAATGAATAATCTGCTAACTGTATTACCACATAACAGTGCGATCAATGCCCTCTAAAAAATGAGTTGCACTGTTTGACCATCAACATCAATCAGTGTCGATCTGATCGCCGGTAATATTGCCTGATCAGCCGAAGGCAATTCCGCCAACCATTGATCAAGCTCGAATTGCATATGATTTACAATTTCAGCCTCTGAGTCAGCCAGATTCGCCTGTTCATAGGGGTCAGACTGCAGATCATAAAGCAGCACCAGCTCACCATTGGGCGTGCTGACATCCCAACCGCCATCTGGCGGCTCAAGCCTGCCTGTCTCATCAAGATCTCCTGCGTCGAATTTGGACTTTTTGTATTTGATCATTTTCCATCGCTCACCGCGGATAACCTGAGTGGGCCCTGATCTCCAATACAAGTAATCGTGCGGATGGCCAACTTCGGTGCCAGTTAAAAAGGGAAGCAGATTTACACTGTCCTCCGTAACGCGCACATCTCCCGCTGCGGCGGTAAATGTGCTAAAGAGATCGAGCGCGATTACCGGATCTGTAAAATTTTGACTGGGGTCTAGCCGGCCAGGCCAACTCAAAATAAACGGTACCCTTATGCCGCCTTCCTGATGAAATCTTTTGAATCCAGAAAAACCTTGATTTGAACAGGCATTGCCGATGTAGCCAGCACAACCGTTGTCGCTTACGAAAGCAATCAACGTATTTTCTAGCTGCTTTTTCTCTCTTAGCTTTGCAACGATGGCACCAACACTATCATCCAGTGCAGAAACCATCGCCGCATAAACTTTTCTGGGCATGTCTTGCACATGCCCATAACGGTCAAGATAGGCTTTGGTTGCCTGTAAAGGCGTATGCGGCGCAATATGGCTCAAAAAGAGAAAGAAAGGTGACGCTGCATTTCGATCGATGAATGATGTCGCTTCTCTGGTAAACGCGTCAGTGAGATATTCTGTCTCAGCAATCTTTTCGCGCCCCTTGTATAACGAGGCATAGTCAGATCTCAGACCGGGCTCTCCGTTAAGTGCATAAGCTACTTCTTCGCGGGAAGATTCGACGTATTGAGAACCCCCTCCCAGCACGCCGAAGTATTCGTCGAACCCACGGCTCAGGGGATGGAAGTCCTCCGCCTGCCCGAGATGCCACTTCCCTACCAAGCCTGTTGTGTAGCCCCGAACTTTCAGGGCATCCGCAAGCGTTTCTTGCGATAGATCCATGCCTTGATGCAAATCGCGACGAGCTGGATTGAATTCCCATCCGTGCCGTTGCTGATATCTGCCGGTTATCAACCCGGCACGCGAGGGACTGCAAACTGGATGCGATACGTATGCTTGTGAAAACCGCACACCTGATTCTGCAAGAGCATCGATATGGGGAGTTTCGATAAGCTCGGACCCATAAACACCAACATCCCCGAGACCCAGATCATCAGCTAGAATCAGAACAAGATTAGGTTGCGGGAGATCTGCTGCATTAAGCACAACATTGGGACTTGTGAAGAGCAAACATAGGCAAAACAAACGCAGCATGAAACAGGCACCTTATAGCGAGCATTGGTTGGTCATCATATCCAATTGCACCTCCCAAAAGATAGAGATTCACTTTCAGCCGAAGAGCCTAACTTAGGGACCTTACTCGCACCACAGGTTTTAGCATTCTGCCTTGACATGCAATAAGTAACTTGTTGAAAACTCAGTATTGCCAAGAACCTTCGGCGGCAACCAGCTTATATTTCGCGCTCTGAAAGCAGACCCTAGTCTCGGCACATCACGACCTGCCGATGCAACGCGGGACTTTTAAGGAATCGCTCGGTGTACGAGCATATAGTTTGAGGAACTGGCGGTGAGAGAGGGATTCGAACCCTCGATGCCTTTCGACATACACGCTTTCCAGGCGTGCTCCTTAAACCACTCGGACACCTCACCGATAATACTTTAATTTCCCGAATATCGGAGAGCCGCGTACAGTAGCCCAGCACGATACCAAATTCAAGACACTACTGCCGGATCAGCCGTGGCTGTATCTCGCTCATAGATAAAGGTTTTGAACTGCGGTAAACGTTGATTTCGATACCTCCCCGACGCAGATAATTCATCACGAGTGTAAGTTCTTTCGGGTCACAACGCTGCTTGATGTCACGGAAAATACGCTCTGCACATTCCTCGTGATAGCCCTGATGATGCCGAAAAGAACATAAATAATTTAAGAGCTGCGGCTCAGCTATCTTCGTTCCCGTATACCGAATGAGAACACTGGCCCAATCGGGCGCACCAGTAACGGGACAGTTCGAACGAAACAGGTCAGTTAATAACGTCTCATCACACACCAAGTCGTCTTCGTTAGATAACAGCATCTCATCCGGCGTTACCGAGGATATTTCTATATCCAGTGAATCAATCAGCTTACCGTTTCGGTGACTCTCGGTGAGCTGATTCTTCGAGGCAAGCCCATGGACAACTGTTCGCACCTCCGATTTACTCGCAACCGAAAGGTCAGTAGTAACTGCCTCAGCAACCGATTCTGAATCAGGAAAATGCTCCTGATTCAATGAATTTAGATAAAGCTTTAATGACTTGGACTCAATTATATTTTCCGAATCTACATCGAAAAATATTTCCGCAAGGGCTACGGTCGGTTTCCCTTTACTATCCAACCAAGAGAGTTCATACGCCCGCCAATGATCAAAACCATACATCGTTAGCTTCTTGTCAATATTTAGCAAACTGCGGGCCGAACAGCGCGGAATAGGGAACAAAAGGCCAGGATCATATTTGTTTGGATTCGGGATCGACTCCCCTAATGGATTGCTAGACATTATCGCATTTACCCTAAAACCGTATACCGGTTCCGTGTCGCAACAACCAAATACAGCCAACATAAAGCGAAACAGCGAAAGTTCCGAGAAGAATAAACGCCCAAATTACATCAACGTCAGATGAACCGAGAAACCCATATCTGAAAGTATTCACCATATAAAAGATTGGATTCAAGGCACTGACCGTTTGCCAGAAAGGCGGTAGCATTTGGGTGGAGTAAAACACTCCGCCCAGATAGATTAACGGGGTGAGGACAAAAGTCGGAACAATAGATATGTCATCAAAACTGTCCGCGAAGACAGCATTAATAAATCCAGCAAGCGAGAATACCACTGACGTCAGGAGAATAACGGCCAACGTAATAACTGGGTGGGCAATCTGAATGTCAGCAAAGAAAAGCGAAAGTGTTGTCACGATCGCCCCTACGGAAAGCCCGCGGGCCATACCGCCTACCACAAACCCAGTCAAAATGACGTAATTAGGAACTGGAGACACAAGCAATTCCTCGATACTACGCTGAAACTTCTGGCTGAAAAAACTGGATACAACGTTAGAGTAGGAATTTTGTATTACGGACATCATTATGAGCCCAGGCACAATAAATTCCATATATTGAAAGCCGCCCATCTCACCTACTCTGCGACCTACCAAATTACCAAAAATCACAAAATACAGAGCAATGGTGATAGCCGGCGGCACCAAAGTCTGGACCCATATTCGAGAAAAACGTCTAACTTCTTTAATAACGATCGTTTCAAAGGCTATTCTTTTATGATTGACATACATTGGCTAAGAGATCTCTACTTGTCGGTCGCTAGCTTGTTGATAAACAGCTGTTCGAGTCGGTTGGTTTTATTACGCATGCCTATGACTACAACCCCCACTTTATCAAGCTGCACAAATACGGCATTGATACCGTCAGCACGCTTGACCGTAACCTCGATACTATGGTCATCCAGTGATCTCGCATTGAACTTTTCTAGGCAAAGCACCGCTTTCTTCAGGTCGCTCTTGGAGATATCCAGCACGAAAACCTGCGAGTCAACTTCTGCCAACAAAGATTTCATGCTGGTATTTTCGACTATTGCGCCATTGTCAATAATAGCTATATTTCGGCACAGCTGCTCTGCCTCTTCAAGGTAATGAGTAGTGAGAATAATAGTTGTCCCCTGCCTGTTTAACTCGATGAGAAAATCCCACATTGACCGCCTGAGCTCTATATCAACGCCAGCAGTTGGCTCATCAAGAATAAGTAGCCTAGGCTCATGGACTAGAGCCCGGGCGATCATCAAACGCCGCTTCATACCTCCAGATAGAGAGCGAGAGCGGTCTTTGCGCTTATCCCACAGCCCCAGCTGCTGTAAATACTTGTCGCTGCGCTCCTGTGCCAGCGGGCGGGGCAATCCGTAGTAGCCTGCCTGGGTGATTACAATATCTTCTACACGCTCGAACAAATTAAAATTTATCTCTTGCGGCACAACACCGAGGTCAAGCTTGGTAACGTAAACATGGTTATCAACGTTGCGGCCGAATACCTCAACCTCACCGGATGATCGGTTTACTAGGGTCGAAATCACACCAATTGTTGTTGACTTTCCAGCGCCATTAGGACCAAGTAAAGCAAAAAAATCCCCTTGCTCGACTTCCAAACAAATACCCTTCAAGGCTTCAAATCCGTTCTCGTAAGTTTTACGCAGATCTTTGATGGATATGGCAATCTTCATTCGATTTTCCGTTTTGGCGGGCTCATCGCGCATGTAAGGACGACGGCAGTATGGCGCGAGAGCTTGGTGTATAGCAAATGACGTCTGGAAACCATGAGTGCCCGAACAAAACGCAAGAAAAAGAAGGCCCGGCATTTGCCGGGCTCACGAAATGGCGTCTTCTAGGGTTTTTGAAGCAGAATTACCGGTATTAAATTGAATGAAAGCGGAAATATGAAGACTTGTAGGCATGGAGGCCTTTATGGATTGTTGTAGTTTACACTCTCTCCTGCTCAAGTTCGGGCGCATTTCCTCATCAGCTCCGACAAAGCGCGGATAATTTCTTGCACCCTCTAGACTACACTAAATTTTTCCAAATCGGTTTTCAGTGGCACTGACTCAATAATATTCAGTCGGCTCTTTGATTATTAACTTCCGTCACGATTATGAAGTCAGCCAAACTTTTCATCGAATTGTTAAACTCTGGAAATTGCTGACTTGGCACAATACTTATAGTGAGTGTCTTCAACCCTGGAAGATATTTTTCTAAATGCTCGGGAATGCCTAAAGCATAGTCACTGTGGAAACTGCCGTTAATATGCATAACACGACCGTCAGGGTTGGCCTTTAAATGTGAAGCTATAGACCATGCCATGCTCGTGTCCCAAAGACTTTGTGCTTCCAGAGCCCTTTCTAAATAATCCTGAAAGACTTCATTTTCGCGGGATTTTTTAGGATCAGAGTAGCTATCGTTCGTTTCCGCCTTCACATTCCCTGGTTTTCGATCATTTTCCGGGGGTTGTGGTCTGACCTGATGATATCGCATGATTTCTCTAAATCGCTTCTCATATTCCAAACTTGCACTTGGATAAGGAAGTGGGGGCAGGAATCTCTTTGACTCCTCGGAGAGTGACGAGAGTGAGTCGCTGCCTAAACGACTTACCATGTTTACATATCGACCCGGTGCATTCGAAGCAATAATATGGACATTATTATCCTTACTAAACTCCACCAAGGCGCGGTAATCCGACTGGTAGTTGTCCCATGCGCGTGAACTTTTTATAAAATGCTCCTCATTGATTAAGCCGCGCAGATATTCATCTAGGATAGGTTGTACGTCTCTGTCGAACATCTCAAGAGACAATGACAGATGCTCGTCCCATGCCATTTGAAATAACAAAGCCTCTATGGTGTGCGCTACAGTGTCGGTATGTATCTCACCCAAGAAAGCTACATCCGAATTTTTAATCGACTCAATAAGTGCGCAGAGTTCAATTTTGGCACCGTTTGAATCGTAAATACGATAACCTGGGTTATCCGATGTCCTTGGGAATCCTTCGTTACCAACTAGACGTTGGGCGCATATAAGTCCGGTATTTGTCCCAATCGGACTTCCAATTGTGGCGCAACTAGCTGTGATCATGTAACACGCAATTAAAGCGAAAATACTGCGAATAATTTTCATAACAAATGATCCCCTAAGTTATAATGCGCGTTAAGGACATCACCGTTCGGGGTAATGATTTCCCTTTGACGCCAGACATATACACCTTGCAGTAACAATTGTAAATGATTATCATTCTCATTTGATCTTATTTCGGAGAACAACCAATGAAAAATTACCGGTCACTAATCACTGTCGCAGTCCTTGCGTTCATAACTTCTTATGCTTTTGCAGAAGATTTCGAAGTAACAATGCTTAACCAAGGTGCCGACGGAGTAATGGTGTTTGAGCCAAGTGTCCTCAAAATAGCTGTGGGCGATACAGTTACTTTTAAGCCAACAAACCCCGGGCATAACTCAGCGTCGATTGCCGGAATGATCCCGCCGGGCGCAGACGCTTGGACCGGAGGTATGAGCCAAGAAGTGAAGGTAACATTTACTGAAGAAGGCACTTATGTGTACCAATGTACTCCTCATTTGATGATGGCAATGGTCGGCGTAATTGCGGTCGGTGATGCGTCTGTCAACCTCAGCGCGGTGAAGGATGCTGCGGGAGATAAAAAATCGGAATTTATGATGGCAACAGATCGATTAGACGGATACCTAGAAGGAATTTAATTAGAACAACTAGCCCCACAATTCGTGCTGGTAGTTTGCAAGCCTAAAAAGCAGCAAAGCGTCAATCAATTAGCTGCTGAAATAGAAGTATCTTATGTAAAAAAAACAGCGCAATACATAGCAGAGCCAAGAGTATTCTCGAGGCTCTGCGATTTATTATTCTTCCGGCAAAAAGCCAACACAGCCCACAGAATCTAGCGATAACCGAACGACGAGTTTGCGAAACCTGAGGTTAGCCCTACCTAAAGAGACTAAGTGGTACATCAAGAACCCTTTAATCGCAGATCAAAAGACGTATAGGAAACAAGTCATTATTTGTATCCGGCGCGAACGCAGTATAAATAGGCGTCTCTTACTCTCACTACATTTCCGCCGACCACTAATGGAATTCGTATCCGACTTGTCCTGTGATTCTTAGTAACCCAATCAATTTCAGTTCACCACAAAACTCCGATGGGTCCCTGCTATCGACGCCTGAGTCGACCTCATAGAGGATCAACTCGCTCATATCCAAGCGAGACCCCTTAAAACGCCTCGCAGTTAGCAGTATGTAATCTTGTCCATTTCTAGGAATCTAACTCCCCACAAAATATAAATCACTTTTCGCATCAAATGACAAAACCTGAAGGCCATAAGGAACAGATCCGTAATTTTTTAGCCTGAACTCTCGGCTATTGATAACATCTTTAGACCACCCTATGTCTTTGACAGTGGCGACGACGTTCAGCTACGCGGGGTGATTAGTTTCTTTGCGGTACGGGAAACTGGTGTCAATGATTTTTTAGACAGCGTTTACGGAAGCGGTGTAGAACAAAAACGAAGGTGTTTTGCTGTGAATTCCTACTTTTTTTAAGAGCCAAATGTCTCGCCTCACTCAAGGCCACGTCAGATAAAAAACTTGATCACATTTGGAAGGTGTTGCGGTTCCGAATCATGACCTACGTGTTGTTAAGTGAAACACGAAACCGGTACAAAACCGGTACGAGCCGCAATTAAAAACACATAAGCCGCTGTTTTTATTCGGAAAAGTATGGCGTCCCCTAGGGGTTTCGAACCCCTGTTGCCGGGATGAAAACCC
>TARA_B100001057_G_scaffold389497_1_pt1 | contig 11205 bp, 11 predicted proteins | sample TARA_B100001057 | Tara Oceans TARA_B100001057 (sample SAMEA2621839) | marine metagenome | biome: marine biome (ENVO:00000447); feature: surface water layer (ENVO:00002042); material: "saline water (ENVO:00002010), including plankton (ENVO:xxxxxxxx)" | depth 5 m | reverse complement strand
GGTTCACTTCATTCTCAAAGAAATTTACCGTTTTTAGCTGGAACATCTGTTGCTTATGGTGTGCCTAAAGAGGAAGCATTGAAAATGATATCATATAATACAGCAAAAATTTTAGGAATTGAAGATTTAACTGGCTCATTGGAAGTTGGTAAAGATGCTAATATAGTAGTATCAAAAGGAGATATTCTCGATATGAGAACAAGTCAAATTATTCATGCATTTATAAAAGGGAGAGAAATCAATCTAAATGGAAAGCAACAAATATTATACGACAGATTCAATAGAAAATATTCAAATTAGACATTTCCCACCTTGCATGTTGTGTAAAGACCACCTCTAACATTATATTTTGTTGTAATTTTTATTTTTTTTGTTTTAAGAATCTTTTTTAAATCTTCAAATATTTTGTTCGTTACTTCTTCTTGATATATTCCAACATTTTTAAAGCTTACTAAATAATATTTTAATGATTTTAATTCAATTGCTAGACCACCTTCTGGGTAATATTCTATTTTTATTCTAGCAACGTCTGGTAACCCACTGAAAGGACAAACTGCAATAAATTCTTTTGATACTATTTTTATATATTCATCTTTATTTTCAAATAAAAAAACTTTCAGTTCTTCTTCTTTAACTTTATCAATACTATCAAATTCTATTTTTTTCCCCTCTGCCGTCTGACCAACATACGGATCTACTATATTACTTTTGAGTTTCATTTATATCCAATTATTTTGTTTTGCTTTAAAAAATCCTTCACTTCTTAATTTACTGGCTGGGTTATCTAATTTCCCATAGCCCCACTCATTTTTTACTAGAGATCCATTATAATCAGTCATCGTATCATTAATAATTATATCTAAACATCCTAATTCCTTAGCTAACTTCCAAGTTTTAGCTTTATCTAGTTTCATCAAGGGTGTATGGATATTCATTTTATAATCAAGTCCAATTGAAATAGATTTTTCAATAGATTCTATAAATTCGTTTCTACAGTCTGGATAACCACTATAATCAGTCTCACAAACACCAGTCACAATATTATCAATTTTTTTATTGTATGCGTAAGAGGATGCAATTGATATAAATAAAATATTTCTTCCAGGAACAAAAGAACTAGGTAATGTTATATCACTAGGGTGCTTGTCATTTAAATCTTTATCTTTATCAATAAGAGCAGAATTAGAAAACAAGTTGTTTAATGGAATTATTTCAAATTTTACTTTTGAAATTTCAGCTATTTTCTTTGCAAATTTTAATTCTGAATTGTGTCTTTGACCATAGTCAAAACCAACTGCTTCAACGTAGTCAAATTTTTCTTTAGCCCAAAATAAACAAGTGGTTGAATCTTGACCTCCTGATAATAAAACAAGAGCTTTTTTCATTTTCTTTTAATAACTTCCATGGCACTATCCATAATATTTTTTGGATCAAGACCATATTTTGAGAGCAGGTCTATTGGCTTCCCACTTTCACCGAAAGAATCATTTACTCCAACTATTTTAAAAGGTAAAGGATTATTTTCACTAATTACTCTAGATATACTCTCCCCAAGTCCTCCAATTACATTGTGCTCTTCACATGATATTGCACAACCTGTTTTTTTAACACTTCTTAATATTGCTTCCTCATCAAGTGGTTTAATAGTATGAATATTAATAACTTCTGCTGATATTCCTTTTTTATAGAGTAGTTTTTCTGCTTCTAGTGCCTGCCATAGCATGTGACCAGTAGCAAAAATGGAAATATCTTTCCCCTCTATAAAGGTTTTAGCTTTACCAATTGTAAAAGCTTCATTTTCGTCTGTGAAAACTGGCCATTTAGGTCTTCCAAATCTTAAGTATACAGGTCCAATGTATTCTGCAATAGCAATTGTTGCCTGTTTAGTTTGTGTATAATCACATGGGTTTATTACTGTCATTCCTGGGAGCATTTTCATCATTCCAATATCCTCAAGAATTTGATGTGTTGCTCCATCCTCTCCGAGAGTTAAACCAGCATGTGATGCACAAATTTTTACATTTTTTCCTGAATAGGCTATTGATTGTCTTATCTGATCATAAACTCTTCCTGTCGAAAAATTTGCAAAAGTACCAGTGAAAGGTATTTTTCCACCTATTGTCATACCAGCTGCTATTCCTATCATATTAGCTTCTGCTATTCCAACTTGAAAAAATCTATCTGGAAAATCTTCTTTAAATTTTCCCATTTTTAGTGATCCTGTTAAGTCAGCACAAAGTGCAATTATTTTATCGTTATTTGCTCCAACTTCATATAATCCATCTCCAAAACCAGATCGAGTATCTTTTTTTTCTGTAAATGTGTATTCTCTTCTTTTCATTAATAATCTCCTAAAGTTTCTTCAAGTTGTGATAAGGCATCTTCTAACTGTTTGTCATCGGGAGCAATTCCATGCCATTTATGAGTATTTTCCATAAAGTCGACACCTTTACCCATTATAGTCTTCATAATAATGATAACTGGTTTTTTCTCTTCTAGTTTTACTTTTGCTTTATCTATTGATTGGATTAGATCCTCAAAACCATTTCCATCACATTCTATAGTATTCCACCCAAAAGAATTGAACTTATCTTTAAGGTTAAGCAGGGAATTAACTTCATCTACGGGACCATCTATTTGCTGACCGTTATAATCAATAAACCCTATAAGATTATTTAGTTTATTATGACTTGCAAACATTGCTGCCTCCCATACCTGCCCTTCTTGTAGTTCACCATCTCCCATCAAGACATATACTAAATTTTTATCTTTATTTAACTTTTTTGATAAAGCAGTTCCTATTGAAACTGATAATCCTTGTCCAAGAGATCCAGATGCAATTCTAATCCCTGGTAATCCCTCATGAGTAGCAGGGTGTCCCTGTAATCGGGAATTAAGTTCTCTAAATGTATTTAATTCATCTATATTAAAATAACCAGATCTTGCAAGAACACTATAAAAAACGGGGGAGATATGACCATTTGATAGGAAGAAAACATCTTCATCTTTACCATCCATATCAAATCCATTTTTTCTGACCATCTCTTTAAAAAATAGACAAACCAGTAGATCAGTACATCCCAAGGATCCACCTGGATGACCAGATTGTACATTATGAACCATTCTAAGAATGTCTCTTCTGACTTGAGATGATATTTTTTTTAAGTCTTCTATATTCTTACTCACTTATAATCTGATTTGAGTGTTCTTTTGTTTTAACTTTTTCTATTATATTGGTTATAATAGCATTTTCACCTATTATGAAGGTTTTTCTTGCAGTACCCATATATGTTCTTCCATACATTTTCTTTTCTATCCACGCCCCAAAAAGTTTGTGAATACTTTTATCTTCATCAGCTATAAGATCAAAATTCAATTCATTTTTTTCAATAAATTTCAGATGTGATTTTGGTGAGTCCGTACTCACACCTATAATTTTAAAATTATTTTTTTCGAATTTTTGGATGTTATCTCTAAGATTACAAGCTTGGGAGGTACATCCTGGAGTATTATCTCTTGGATAAAAATAAAGTACAACTTTATGACCTCTGAATTTTTTAAAATTAAAATTATCCCCATTTTGATCTATTGCATCAAAATTTGGAACCTTATCTCCTATATTTAATGGCATAACTAAATTTTTAATTTATATATATTTTTATTTTCAGCGTTATCTTTAACTACTAATACAAAGTTACCTTTAAAAGGTTTATTTGAATCCTTTTTTTTTGAAATAATGATGTTATTTTTATTATCATATTCAAAAAGTATCCACTCATCATCAATTCTAGCTTCGTATGATTTTATACCGGATAAATCATCATTTATCATAAAAGAAATTTTATTTTGATTAATATTTATAGGTTTTATTTCAGGTTTAATTGTATCTGTTAAAATTTTAAAACTTGTTAAAGTAGTCGTCTTAAAGCTTATGTTATTTTCATTCCATTTACCTCCAAAATAAGATGGATTATCTCCATTCATACTATATACATTAGACTTTATTTTGTCATAATCAAGATTTGTTTTTATTGTAAGAGTAATATTATCTTTTATAGGATATGAATTCTTAAAATTATAGCTATCATCTTTAAAATATTCAAAATATAAAGTATCAAAAACTGCTGATTTAGGTATAAAAATTTCAAAATTATTATTTTCGTACTTATAATTTTTTCCTATATATACTGGACTTAAAAAATTTAAATTTATTTCTCTATCATCTAGAATGAATTTAGATGGTAAATTTTTTCTTAGATCTAGTAAGTAATATTTATAATAATCATCACTGAATGAATATTCTATAAGGTTTATTCTATTATTTTCTTCAAATTCAATTGTATCTCTATTATCAATTTTAGATCTAATTATAAGAGTGTTATCAATATTATAGTAGTTGTTTTCAAATAAATTAAAATGATTAAATAGATTGTTTTTTCTAAAATTTGATTTTAGATAAAATGTATAGGATTCTGTATTACCATAAGTATCAAAAACTTCAACTTTAATTTTTTTATTTTCGTTCTCAGAAATATTTATAACACCATCATTTATGTTTTGATGGAAATTTAATTTATTTCCGTCATCTTGGTAAGTCTTTATAAACTGTTGACCGTTTTTTTTAAATATATCATACTCAATGTATCTTTTAACTTTTTTAGTCTCTGAATAGCTCAAAAAATTAATTTCATTATCTATTATCAAAGTATCATTAACGAATAATCTAATTTTTTTTATACCTACTTTATTTTCATACCCATCTAATTTATCATAAGCAAGTATTGATATACCAACTTTCCCATTAGCCTGAAAAACATTATTATTTTTTAAAATTGATTTATCCAATAAATTTATATTTTGAATTCCAAATTCATTATTCACTCTTGATTCAATACTTAAAGTTTTAAATGATACTCTACTTATAACAGGTTTTCTATTATCTTGAATTTCTTTGAATTTATACTTAAGAGGATCATAGACATTATCAAGACTATCTCTTAATTCAAAATGTAGGTGAGGTCCTCCTGAGCTACCTGAGTTACCTGAATAACCAATTAATTCTCCTTTTTTATAATAAAAGCGTTTTCCAGGGAATAAATTAGCTTTGAATCTCTTATTTCTATATTGATAGTTGGTTGTATACTTATCAATATCATAATTAAATTTATTTAAGTGAGCATATACTGTCTTTGTTCCATTACTGTGTCTGAGATATATAGCTTTACCGTAACCTGTTCCTGAAATGAATATTCTCTCAACATAACCATCATCTGCAGCATAAATAGGTTCATTTATTCTGCCAAATGTTTTAATATCAATTCCCATGTGAAAATGATCCCCTCTTAGCTCTCCTAAATTTCCTGATAAAAAATTTTGATTATTTGGGTTGACAGGAAATAAAATTTCCTGAGAATTTGATTCAAATAACGAGATATTAATAAATATTAATATTAAGAATCTTTTCATTGTTTATAGAACCTTCTAATTTATCTGATTTTGAAACTTTTCCTACACCTTTTGGTGTTCCTGTAAAAATTATGTCCCCTTTCTCTAATGTTATTTTTTGAGAAATGAAGTGGATAAGGTATTTAATATCAAATATCATAAGACTGGTATTACTGTGTTGAATCTTTATTCCATTCTTATAAAGTGAGAAATCAATATTATTTATGTCACCGATATTATCAATATTTAAAAGTCTTGATATAGAACAGGAGTCATCAAAAGACTTTGCAAATGCCCAAGGAAGACCGTTTTCTTTATTCTTATTTTGAATATCTCTTGCCGTAAAATCAATCCCAATTCCAACTCTAGAGATGAACGAAAGAGAATCATCTTGACCTATCTTTTTGCCTTTTTTCCCAATCTCAAAAATAACTTCAATTTCATGATGAATATCAGAAGAAAAATCAGGCATTTTAAATATTGATGATGAATTTAATGTTATTGTTGGTTTAAAGAAGATTATTGGCTCCTCTGGAGTTTTGTTTTTTAATTCCTTAATATGATCAACATAGTTTCTGCCTACACAAATTATTTTCATTTTATATTATTTTGCCTAATACACATGAGTCTGAGTCAATATCATAAAGATGGGTTCTTTTAACTGATCCTATTAATTTTTTATTATATGGAACCTTTACCCTCACATAATTATCTGTGAATCCATAGATATAATTTTCATCTTTTTTATTTTCAAAAAGGACATTGTGTTTTTTATTAATGTTTTTTTCATAAAAATTTCTTTTTAGTTTCTCAGATAATGATCTTAAAATTTTAGATCTTTTCTCTTTAGTTTCTTTTGACACAATATCACCAAATCCTTTTGATCTAGTATTGTCCCTTTCTGAGTATGGAAATACGTGTAAATAATTAAGTTTTAAATTTTTAATAAAGTCTAATGTTTTTTCAAAATCATTATCTGTCTCGCCAGGGAAACCTACAATCACATCGGCTCCGATACAAGAATTTTTAACTTCTTTTTTTATTTTTTTTATTTTTTCAGAATAAAGGTTTGTATCATATTTTCTTGACATTAATTTTAATATTTTATCATTACCTGATTGCATTGGGATATGAAAATGGTTTACAAATTTTTTTGATTTTGCTATTAATTCAATAATGTTATCATCGAGTAAATTAGGTTCAATAGATGAAATTCTTAATCTAATTTTATCTTTTATTTTATCTATTTTATTTATAAGGTTTGAAAAATTTTCTTTTCTTCTTCCTTCAATAATTCCAAAATCTCCTATATTAATTCCACTTAATACTATTTCTTTTGATCCGCCATTTACTAATTCTTTTATTTTTATAATTACATTGTCTGAATTTGTTGATCTACTTCTCCCTCGTGCCATAGGAATGGTACAAAACGAGCATCCAAAATTACAACCATCTTGAATTTTTAAAAATGATCTTGTTCTATCACCAACAGAATATGAAAGATTAAAATCTCTAGTCTCTTTAATGTCCTGACGAATGATTTTTTTATTTGAGCTTAAGTAATTTTTGAATTCAAATTTTTCTTTAATTCCTAATACCTTATTAACTCCATTAAAATTTGAAATTTTTTTAGGTTTTAACTGAGCATAACATCCAACCACAGTAATTTTTGAACTTGGAGAAACCTTATTTATTTTCTTTATTAAATCCTTACATTTCTTATCAGCATTTTCAGTAACAGAACATGTATTAATAATTACTTCGTCAGGCTTATCGTCTATAGATGTTGCTTTAAAGCCATTCTTCTTAAATATTCTTGAGATACTTGATGTCTCTGAATAATTAAGTTTACACCCAAATGTATGAAAAGCTACTTTATTCATTTTTTAAAAATCAGCACCAACTTTAAATGATACATTATAATTTTTTTGGTTATTTCTCGAAATTTCAGATGAAAATGAGATGTTTTTAATTGTAACAATATCTAAACCAAATCCAATGCTGTAAAGGTAATTATTATTTAAGTCCATATTAATATTAGAGTCGTTGTATTTCCATACAGAACCAGAATCAAAGAAAATTTTTGCATAAACTTTAAGAGGGATATTTTTAATTCTCTTAAAATAATCTTGATTATATCTGCTAATATTTTTTGATAATATATTCTTCTTAAATGTGTTTTTAAAAATGATATTTGAGTGTCCATGAATTAAGTATTTTTCGTACCCCCTCAAGTTATAAGTGTCTTCATAAAGTATATATGGTTGGTTATTACTACTTACAACAGATGAGATATTGAATGAGTAGAAATAATTATTTTTTAGCTTTATATACTTTGAATAATATAACCTAAATTTTAGTTTATTTAGTTTATTGATGATTCCTAATCCATTCTTTTCAATTTTTATGTTAAATCTAAAACCATCTATAGGATAATTCTTAAAATCTCTAAAATCTCTATCAAATTCATATGAAAGTGATAAATAGCCCAATTTAATATCAACATTATTTACAAAGTAATTATCATTTAACTTAAAGATTGAATCATTCATAGTTATGTCATTATGTTCTAATTTAAAATAGTGATAATTATAAAATGATTCCCTGTGTGAATATTCTACTGATGAAACGTAATGTTTTTTTAATGAATTTTCTGATTTATAAAACTTGGGTATATAATTTTCAGTGTTATATTCTAAATGATCATAATTGATATAGTTTAAGTTAAATTTTATACCTCCTTTCTGTTTTCTGGAAAGGTATGGTAGAAAATATGATCCATAAAACTCTTTTATAAAACCTAATCTAAATGACAATTCTAGTTGATCTGCATTCCCTGAAATATTATATTGTGTTAAACCTAGGCCATAGTTTATTCTACTTAAGTCATGATTAAAATTCTCCCACCAATCATTAAAATTTCTATCTGACAACTCAAACAAAATAGAAGGAATCCAGTAAAAAGATTCTATAACTTCGATATTAATATCAACCATTTCTAAACTTTTTGAAGAAATTGAAGAGGGTAGAACATTAATATGAACTTCATTAAATAAGTTTGTATTTACTATTTTTCTTTCATCCTCTTTAATAATAGATAAAATATTCTCTTTCTTAATCTCTTGACCTTCTATGAAGCTTAACTCCCTTGTAATAATATTTTTTTTTGTTTTTCTGTTACCTTCTATGCTAATTTTATTGATTAGAACAGTTGATTTATTGTTATTTAATATCTTCTCAAGATTATTGGTTATTATTGAATCTTGAATGGCGAATGACTTACTATAAAATATAGTTAAAATGATTATTGAAAGAATGTTTATTTTTGAGATCATTTTATCATGCAAATGTGCAAAGTTTTTTTAAAACATGTATACAAGAAAAATTTTAATATTACCCATAATCTTTTATCAGAAATTTATATCACCATTAATGGGAATATCATGTAGATATAACCCTACTTGTTCTCAATATTCAAAAGAATCAATTTTAAAATATGGTATAATAAAAGGCTTTTATCTTTCTTTTAAGAGAATATTAAAATGTCACCCATGGGGAGGGAGTGGGTATGATCCAGTAGATTAATTAAAGGCTATCTATTTCTTCTTTAAAGTTATTGGATAAGATTGGAAATCTGAACCATGTGGAAGCATCAAGACTGTAATCATCAAAGTGGAAAGAAGGAGCTGTTCTTTCTCTTTTCCATTGATTTGTAGCTAATAATTTAAAAAAATTTTTAATATTTTTTTTTAGTGATTCATCATCAGATAATTCTTTTCTTTTTAGAATATTATATATTTCAATTGGACTTTTTCTCTCTTTAACAAAACATCTCTCAATTTCAGATAGTATGTTGTAGGGCATTAAATCATCCTCATCAAATTGTTTTTTATTTGTAGGTTTAAGCTCTGCACTTGGTTTTAAACTAAGTACATTATCCAAACATGTATAATTGTATTTTTCCCTAAGATACTTTAGTAAGTCTTTTATAAATACTTTATCAATTCCAGCAATAGGGGAAATAGATCCACTTGAATCTCCATCCATTGTTGAATACCCAACGCTTGATTCACTTCTGTTTGAGGTTGATAATAATAATAAGTTGTTAGCGTTTGCAATAAACCAGATAAATGGAGATCTGACCCTTGCTTGCACATTTTGTAATGTTATATCATTTTCTTCCCATGAATATTTTTTTGAGGTTTTATTAGAAATTTTTTCTGTAATACTTTTTACCTCAGAGTCAACAGACCACTCAAAATGATTTGAACCTATAAAATCAGATAAAATTTTTGCTGATCTTTTAGTTTCTTTTGTTGAGTTTTCTGTCTCCTGATATGCAGTAAATAATATCTTGTTTATAACTTTTTTGATATTGGAATGAATATTATCTGAAGGAATTAAATTTAAATTAAACTTTTTATTTAAAGTTTCTATCCCCTGTTTCTCTAAAATTCTTTTAATCATCTCATAAGTTAAAATAGCTATTGATGATGAGTCCAATCCTCCACTCAGAGATAAAGCAAATCCATTAAGATTTGATTTAAAAAGATAATCTGATAATCCAAGTGAAAATGCATCAATAAACTCATCGTAAATTTTCGGTGATTCATAATTTATCTTATCTGATTGACTATTAAAGTCTATATCATATTTAGAAAAAGAAATATTTTTAAAAGAAAATCTATCATTTACAGATATCAGTTTCCCTTCCGATGCTAAAATGGTATCTCCTTCAAAAATCACTTTACCAGACTCATTTCCTAATAAATTAACTGATATGTATGTACAATTAAATTTCTTTGAACTTTCTACTACTAATTTTTTTCTAAAATCAAATTTTTTAAATGCGTAGTGACTAGCAATAGGATTGAAAATTATTAGGTTTTTCTTCGTTTTAATATAGTTTGCTGGTCTTTCTTCATCCCACATATCTCTACAAATTTCAAATCCTAATGTCAAATTATTATCATATTCTATCTGAAAGTTTCCAATTGGATAAGATTGATTTAAGAAATTAAATTTATCAACTTTACCATATTCCCATCCCTCAAACCATCTTTTCTCATAGTGGATCCCGTCATTTGGAAGATTACTTTTTATGAAAAAACCTAAAATTTTTTGATTTCTAATTATACAGCAGGAATTATATCTTTTTTTATTAAAAGATAGAGGATGTCCAACAATAACAGTAATTGATTTTGTTAAAAGTCTAATTTCTTTTAAAATATCATCTGATTTTTGAATAAACCAGTCATGATAAAATAAATCTTGACATCCATATCCAGTTATAGATAGTTCAGGTAAACAAAGTATATCAACACTATTATCTTTAGCAATTTTTATACTTTCTCTGATATTATTCAGGTTACCTCTCCAATCAAGAGGTGTTTGGTTAAGGTTTGAACTTGCTATTCTGACCGACATTATGGTACTAACTTAATTCTAAAATTTCACAAGCTATCCTTGAAGCATCTTTTTCTGCATTCTTCTTACTCCTCCCATAACCTGTTGATACATTTTTACCATCTATCTTAAGAATAGATTTAAATTCACTTAATCTGCTAGACTTTGAAGTCTTCTCAACAATAAAATCAATAGTGATTTTTTCTTTTTGAGCCCACTCTAAAATCTTACTTTTAAAGTTATGAGTCTGTGTTGTTAATTTTTCTAAATCAAAATAGGGAACAATTATATTTTTAATAACATGTTTTTCACAAAAATCAAAACCTTTTTCAAGGTAGCAAGCACCGATTATAG
>TARA_B100001057_G_scaffold441765_1_pt1 | contig 11211 bp, 6 predicted proteins | sample TARA_B100001057 | Tara Oceans TARA_B100001057 (sample SAMEA2621839) | marine metagenome | biome: marine biome (ENVO:00000447); feature: surface water layer (ENVO:00002042); material: "saline water (ENVO:00002010), including plankton (ENVO:xxxxxxxx)" | depth 5 m | reverse complement strand
AAATCAATTCTTAATAAACCCCTCACTTCTATGATAGGAGATTTGTTTTTTACGATCACGTTTAAGATGAAAAATTTACAACTGCCACAATCAGTAATTTCTATCTTCGTTGTAATATTTTTTCATTACTTTGAAGGGATCGCTTTTTCTTATAATTGAAATAAACTTTAGGCTGTATTTCTTAAAATGGTTGAATTCACCGAATATAGTACTCACAAAAAGAAGAATGAATTGGTACGCTACAAGAAGGACTAATAACCTAATTGGCCAATAAATATAATTGCCCAAAGATTCACGGTCTAAATTCAAGAGTAGCAATAAAAACTTAGAGCAAAAGACTGCAACGCTACCACTTATAGCAAATATTATGAAAATTACCACTAGGTGTTTGATAGACTTTGCTTTGAAAGCTTTTACACCTAACGAGAGTATTATCTCAGATTTTTCAATCAATTGGTTCATAATTATTACTTAGTGCAAATATGATAATCTAAAAGGCTTTTTTTGCACTTTTACTTTAAGACCATATGCTTTATAGATCAGTGAAGGAGTTAGTATTTCTTCAGGAGGGCCAAAGTCTAAAACGTACCCCCTGGATAACAATAATATTTTGTCTGAAAAATGAGCAGCTAAGTTTAAATCATGCAATATTATTGCTGCGCCAAGCCCTCTTTTTACTTCATTTTTTATGAAATTCAAAAATCTTAGCTCCTGCCCTATGTCCAAATTGGAAGTAGGTTCATCTAGAAATATATATTTTGGAGTTGGATACCCATTTTTGTGCCAAATTTGAATAAGTGCACGCGCTAAGTGAACTCTTTGCAGTTCTCCTCCTGATAAAGTTCTAATACTACGATTAGCGTATTTATCTATCCCCAGAGTTTTTATAACAATTTCAAACTTTTTCCACACTTCTGAATTAAAGTTAAGACCGTATCCCCCAATAATACCCATTTCAATTACTTCTTTAACAGTAAAATCAAACATAATATTCTGCTCTTGAGATACCACACTACGATATTTTGCCCTATCCAAAAGAGAGTATTTGTTTAGAGAAATACCCTCGTACTTTATTAGCCCATAAGTTGAAGAAAAATCTCCGGCAATCATTTTTACCAGTGTCGATTTTCCAGATCCGTTGGGCCCAATAATACCCAGAATTTCTCCTGGAAAAATCTCAACGTTTATGTCTTTTAAAATATATCTATCCCCATACTTTTGAGACAAATTATCTACTCTTATACTCATTTATTTCTTAACCTTAGCACAAGCCAGAGAAAGAATGGCGCGCCAATCGCACTAGTTGCTAGTCCTATTGGCAATTCTGCGGGCTGTATTATCAAGCGTGAAAACAAGTCGGCTAAAACCGTTATCAGGGTTCCCATTATGGCGGAACCTATTAGAAGAAAAGTATGACTTGATCCGGCTAATAGACGTACTATGTGGGGAACAACTAATCCTACAAATCCGATAATTCCCGACAACGAAACACATGTTCCAATCATAATCGCAGAGGAAAGTATAATTGTCCGACGGGTTCTTAAAACATCAACTCCAGTCCTATATGCTTCTGACTCCCCTAATTGCATAATGTCCAGTTTTCTCGAATTAAGTACTAAAGTAAGTATTGTTATAAAAACTAGAACCATAGAAGGTATCAATAATTCCCAACTCGTGCTTCCAAAACTTCCCATCATCCAAAACGTAAGTGTTCTTAATTGACTGTCTGAGCTTACAAATGTAAGAAAGCCAATTCCGACAGTGGACATTGCGTTCAAAGCAATGCCAACTAATAACATATACATTATCCCAGAATTCGCAAAACTAGCTGTCAAAATATAGATCAAACTGATTACTAGAAGTGACCCTAAAATTGCTGCTAATGGCACCAAAAAACTTCCCAACTGTAAAAAAATTAACCCACTATTGACTAGCACAATAGCAGAGACTGCTCCAAAGGCTGCTCCAGCTGATACCCCTATCAAACCAGGGTCAGCAAGAGGATTACGAAATAATCCTTGCAACGCTGCTCCTGATATTCCCAAAGCACCTCCAACACAAGCTGCCAAGAGAACTCTTGGGAGTCTGATATTAAAAAGTACCTCTGTTTGAAGCGGATCTGCGTCTCCAGAAAGTATTTTATTCAGCTCTACATTGAAACTTCCCAAGGAAAGGCCAAGGAAGCAAACAAAAGTACTTACGCAAATTAAAATTGATATTGTAACTTTCTGCCTTGGGTCGAGTAATTTTATCATCAATATTATTTGTCTATGGATTAAGATTTACCAACTCTATAACCTTGAGACCGGTTTCAAGTGTCCTTGGTCCAAAACCCAACATAGCCATACCATCTTCAACTAACACTCTTCCATATTTTCCAGCTGAAGTAGATTGCAAACCGGATTGAACTAGAAAAGATTCTAAATTTTTAAAAGGAGAAAACGCTCTTTTAGTTACGATAATATAGTCTGGGTCCATGGAAAGTATACCTTCTATTCCTACGGGCTTCCAACCGTCAATATTTGAGAAAATATTAATATTTTTAGTCATTCGAATAAAAGCGTCGCCTGAGGTATTTGCACCAGCTACTATCGGGGAAGTTCCACGAAACATTAAAATAATCATAATTTTTTTTGGGCTAGTATTTGAACGAGCATCGGCCTCCAGCTTTTCTTTCAATTGCTTTAAAGGAGATGTTTTTTTTTGGATATAAGGCTTTTCAGCTCCCAAAATCTTTCCTATGCAATTTACTTTGTCTATTATTCCTGAAGAGCTGTAATCATCAGCTAATATTCTCATTTCCACAGACGTTTTCTTAATCTGTTCCACTACTTTTTCAGGGCCAATATCTGGTTCCGACAAGATCAGAGTTGGTGACAACGAAAGAAGTCCTTCAACGGAAAGATTACGAAGATATCCTATAGATGGCAAGCTTGACGCTTGATCTGGAAAGTTTGATGTTAAATCACGTGCAACAAGATTTTTCTCGAGACCTAAAAAGAATATTGTTTCAGTAATAGAGCCCCCAGCACCAACAATTTTTCCGCTGTCCAAAGCTTTTTCACACTTCGCATATACTTTGAAGCTGATAAGTAGAAAAATTATTATTAATATATTTTTCATTTCTTTATACCTTTTTTTAAGTTTTTAATGCGCGTTAGTTTTTTTTAAAATTGCCAATAACCGCTAAAAAAAAACTACTAATGATAGATTGGAAAGTTATCAATAGCTTGTTCCCACAAATCTTGTTTAGATTCGTCGCAATTTGCACCACATAGAAAGACACTTACAATAGCCTTATTGGCATCGAAAATTTCTATGATTGATCTATAAGTGTCACGACTTTTAATACGGCTTACTCTACAAGTTTTTATTTTCCTTTGATCTAATCCAAAACAAGAGTTTTCTCCATATAGCATTGTTATTGACGACAAGGGCACTATTGATCTCACTTGATCTTCTGACGCTTGTGCAAGACCAGGTCTTATACTAAATTTTAGCAAAGGAATTTCAGTATCATGCATCAAATGAATAAGCTTGATTAAGTAATCAAATGAGAATTTTCTAGAGCAGTTTGTTGGTAGATCATTCAGAATATAATAACGAGAAGTAGCTCCATAATCTATCATGGTATTTATATGATCATTTAAAGATAACGAAAACCAATCTCGTTTAAAATTTATTTTGCTTTTTTGAATTACTTCTTCAGACAAAAAATTCGTGCCATGTTGATAAGAACTCTTGCCAGTGTCTATAGTTTTGAGTTTTGACAGGATATTTTCGAATAAAGCCATATTTTCGTAAGAATAGATAAAAATTCTATGAATAAGTGCTCCTTGTCTATCAAAAAAATGTAGCGACTTTCCTAAATTATTTTCACTTAAAATGTCAACAGTCGACACTAGAAGGATATTATGATTTTTAGAATATTTTGTCTGAATTTTTTCTTTCATATGCATCATATCGACATTAAATTTATGTTTCATTATGCACTTTCCGGTTTGACTCAATAAACAGCTCGGCCCTGACGTAATGGCTAAACAGTTTTTACAACATTCTAATAATGACAAAAGTTGTGAAAAATCTATTTCGTGCAGTTTTGCCCTTTCACCATATTTTTCAAGCACTTCATTAACATTGGTTACTGATTGGATCACCGATTTATTGACCCCTTTTGATTTACGATTATTTTCTGAAGTCAAAATAAGCTCCTAATACACATCTCTTAAATATCTTTTATTGCGCTTTAATTCTTTAAAATATTCATCTGCTGTCTCACTTGTAAAACCACCACACTCCTTGATGATTTTTATAAGAGTGGCCTCGACATCTTTTGCCATGCGCTCAGCGTCACCACATATATAAAAATATGCTCCCTCTTCTAACCAATTAAATATTTCTTGCGACTTTTCCCATAATCTTGTCTGGACATAAATTTTATTTTTTTGATCGCGCGAGAAAGCAAGGTCCAATCTTGTCAATACTGATTTATTCTTCATTTCCATAAGGAAATCTTTATAGATAAAATCCTGACTTTCAGTTTGATCTCCAAAAAACAACCAATTTTTTCCCTTAGCCTCTCTAGCGTCTCTTTCTTCTAAAAAGGCCTTAAAAGGTGCGATGCCAGTTCCCGGTCCAACCATTATAATGGGCAAACTATCATTTTCGGGCAACCTAAACGAATTATTAGCGCTTAAGAAAATTCTCACGTTTTCCTGTTTTTGATCAAGACTTGACAGATAGTTTGAGCAAACTCCGTTGTGTATTCTTCCGTCATAATTCCATTCGACCTTTGAAACAGTTATTTCAATTTTATTCGGGTTTTTAAGTGGGCTTGAGGAAATTGAGTAAGCCCGATGCTGAAGAGGTCTCAATAGATCTATGAAATGACTTGCATCAATTTTTAGTTGTCCATTGATGTTTAATATGTCGAGAATATCTTTCCCGTATAAAAAAGAATTAAGCTCTTCTTTTGATCCAGCTCTCAAGTGTTCAGAATAGCATTTACTATTTAAAAATGGCTCAATTTCCTTAATAAAAGCTTTTGAAGGGGTAGATATCTCGTAATCATTTTTCAATGCCTCATAGTATGTCTTACCAATCTTCTCGCAAATATCTTGCTTTCCAACGCCTATTTTTCTGAGGATATTGTCCACCAGTATGGGGTCATTTGCCGGAAAAATATTTATTGAGTCCCCAACTAAATACTTTATATCACTACCCTCAAGCTCAATTTCGAAATGCCGAATTTCTTTATTTGATTGTTCGCCTGACAGTAGAATATTTTCTGATATTTTTGTTGAAAATGGATTTTTTCTTGTCCAAGAAACTGTTTCTTTCTTTTCCTCCAGCTCAGTCTTTTTTGAACCAAGAATCTTACCTAATTTTTGAGACCAATCGCTTACTTTTTCTTCATAATCTACATCACAATCTACTCTCTGAAGCATTCTTTTTCCACCAAGTTGTTCGAGTCTTAAATCAAGAAGCTTTCCAGCTTCACAAAAATCGTCATAACTTGTATCTCCAAGTGCTAATACTGTGTATTCCGTATTCTCTAAAGAAGGTGCAGTACTTGAACTTAACTCATTCCAAAAAACATCTGCATTATCAGGCATCTCACCTTCGCCGTAGGTAGAGACAACAAAAACGGACTTTTTAAGCGTAGTTAGTGTCTCCATGCTCAGTTCGGACAAACATTTTGAAGTTGCTGAAATTCTAATACTTTTAAGATCACTAGCTAACTCGTGTGCAATATTTTCTGCGGTACCTGTTTGCGTTCCATAAAATATATCAACATGAGATAGTGATTTTTCCTCGGATTGAGTTGTGCCATCCTTATTTGAGTCATCCACTAGACGTGTTTGAAGCCCAGACATAAATCCGGAAATCCACGATTTTTGATCTACAGAGAAGGGAGCATTTTTTGGAAAGTTAAAATTTTTCATACCCAAAATTATCCTGTTATCGCCATGACATTATTTAAAGACTTTTTCGCGAACAATTCCTCAAAACACGGGACTTGATCCAGAATTCTCAAATTCTTTCTCGATTGATGTATAATCCAACCATACGTACTTATACTTTCCATAGAACACATATTCCGTTTGGATAATGTTTCCTTGAAATCTCCTATTCGCTTTGATGCAATCATTGCTGCTAATTGTTCGTCGTCATAAATACTTACCGCTTCCTTGGCATGTTGCTGTATATCCGACATTAGTCGGAAATCTTCCGTCAAAATAAGGTCCCTTATTTCATTATCGAAGTCTTTCGTTATATCTACATTTTTTTGAACAATGTTTTGAGCAAAGCGCATCACCGTATGGGAATTGAGTAAAGAATACATTTTTTTGTCATCAATAGCAGATGAATCTGGTACAAACCCATCTTGAACTGGCACTCCATTCTTCCAGGCTTCCTTAAGCTTTTTTATCTGATGGGTTGACAAGTAAGCTGCCAATTCATCGATTAAATCCTTTCTGGGTTTATTATCAGAAATCATTTTTGCGTCCTGATAAAGAAGAAGAGCTCGCGGCATAATCATATAGAAGTTTTCTTTTTCTTTATCCCAATTTCTCAAAAAATAATGGGCCTTTTGTGACCCAGTTGCTTCGCAGTGCCACAGAAGTAACAACTTCACTGCCTCACTGTGCACATCACACAACTCGCTTTCAGTGATTTTCTCAAAAATCACCGACTCGTGACTTACCATTTCATTTAGTTTGTCGTATGGATCATATTGATAAGCAAAACCACCAGACATTCCATTACCTATACCTTTGGAAAAGTCACCCAAATTTAGGACTGTACCATTTGTCATATATTCCGCAAAAAAATCTCCAACACCCTCCACCACTGCAGTCGCACCAGAATTTCTTACGGCAAATCTGTCTCCTGCTTCACCAGCCACGAACAGTCGTCCCCCGGTCGCACCGAATAGAGCAAAATTTCCAATTAGAACGTTTTCTCTTCGTTGTTCATTTGTGGTTGGAAGTTCTTGAATTGCTATTGAGCCTCCGCACATTGATTTTGCTACACCATCATTACAAGTTCCAAAATGATGCGCAGAGATACCATCATTACAAAAGGCTCCGAAGGATTGACCAGCAGATCCCTTTGTTTCGATATTTACGGAATCTGGGCGCAAAAAACGCCTATTGTTTTTATCAGTGTAAAAAATTTCGTCAGAAACCTCCAACGACCTGTGATTTAATAACCTTTCTATATCAATCGAGAACTGACCTAATACTGTCTTATCTGTATTATTAAGTGACCGGTCAAGCTTCAAAATGGCAACGTTATTTCGCTGCCCAATTACCTGTTCTTTAAATTGTGATAATAAAACATCATCAACTTCAAAACTCGCTTGAACGTATTTCGGACTTTTAACTTTTTTATGATGCGGGATATAGGCAAAGTTTTTTAAATGCAATTGTCCTACTGAGGAGGGGTGGTCAATTAAGTGAAGATAATCGACCTTACCTCTAGCCTCCGCAAGCGATGTGAAGCCTAAAAATGCTAAAATTTCTCTGATCTCTTGAGCCACATTCATGAAGTACTGAGCTAAAGCTCTAGGATCGCCATCAAAAACCTCTGAATTAGTTGTAAGCCCGGCGGGACACTTAATATTACAATTCTTCGCCATTACGCACTTAAGCATCATCAAAGCTGTCGTGCCGAATTCAAAGCTGTCAGCACCTAATAAAGCCGATTTCACAACATCTGAACCAACTTGATGGGCCCCTGAGCATCTAAGCACTACTTTGTCTCTCAGATTATTTAGTTCAAGCGCCTGATGAACCTCTAGAAGACCAATTTCTGCAGCTCTGCCGGTATACTTGAGCGCCGTTACAGATGCTGCTCCGGTACCTCCAGTATTTCCAGCGATGTTAATTACATCTGCGCCTGCTTTCGCGACACCCACAGCAATTGTACCGATACCTTCTGATGAGACAAGTTTTACAATGACTTTAACACGTGCTGCCTTTGCATCATGAATAAGTTGTGCCAGGTCTTCAATCGAATATGTATCATGGTGTGGAGGCGGCGAGATGAGTTCTACGCCAGGGGTGCCTCCTCTGGCAGCAGCTATTTCTACGTTCACTTTTTTTTCAGGAAGCTGTCCCCCCTCCCCAGGCTTTGCACCCTGTCCGATTTTTATTTCTATTTCCTCTAACATTGGATCAGCTAAGTATCCTGCCCAAACACCAAATCTACCCGATGCAAATTGTTTTATCTTGGAGGCCCTTATAGTTCCAAAGCGAGATATGTGTTCGCCTCCTTCCCCAGAATTTGACAACGCTCCTACCATATTAGTGCCATGAGCTACTGCTTCATGTGCTGATGAAACCAAAGCACCATGACTCATGGCGCCAGAAGCAAATTTTTTGGTAATATTTGAAGCTCTCTCTACGTTTTCAATAGATATATTTTCTGGACCGCTAATAATCTTTTCTACATATTCGAGGGCTAAACCTTTTAACTTAAGTGTCAACGAATTTGATTTAATTTTTGAAAAAAGTATGTCCTCAGAAAACATATTTACAAATGTTTGTAATACGTTTTCAATCTTCGTCTTTTCAACTTTGGTTTTTTGTAATAGTTCAATTATAAAAGTGTCTTTTTTAATCTTACTGCACTGAAGCCCTTTAATCATAAAATTGTTGTTACCAGCGCGATTAAAAAGCATTAACTCAGTTTGAAGATCTTGCGTGCTCTCTAATAAGGAAATATCTGCTGGAAAAGCTAATACATCTCGAAGTGCAGAGGGCCTTTTTTCTCTCTCATCGTTTATTCTTTGAACAAATTGTCTATACCCATTAGTTATTTGAAAGTTATCTATGTCATCTTGCTTCAGCTTCTCAAAACTTGTATTTTTATATCCATCTTCCGCTATATTAAAAGCGTCTTCCAGTTTATTGAGAGGCAAAAGTCTAAGAAAGTCTTCATTGATATCTTGTGGTTCATTACCGATTATGATCTTCTCCTCTGTCAGCTCCACAAATCCTCTAACAGCGACTTGCCCAAATGAATGACCCATACCTTCCGATCGCTCCTTAAAAAGGCCTAAAATAGGGATTTCAGTCTCGTCTTTTATTGAAATGGCAGCTTCGTGCCAATCTAATACACTTTGGATTATTGTATCAAAGCCTACGCCACCAAGAGGCGATTTCATGTGTGGGAACCATTTAACGAGATACGGATCCTTGGTTTCCAAAAAATTAGGTTCAAAAAACTCGCCACCAATAAAACTTTCAACAGTACATAATCCTACTTTACCCATAGTCTTAAGAAGTGCTTTCTCCGTTGCTTTGGCAAATTTCGAAAAAGCTCCCTCCGCGTCTGACGCAAATTTTTCTTTGCTTCTGATTTCAACTGAAAAAGGATAAATTGCGGAAGCGCCAAATCCTAAAGCGCATGCAACATGATGCGATGATGAAACTTGTCCAGTCTCTAACACGAGCGAAACATTCATTCGCAACCCGTTATCTATCAGAGCTTGATTAACGGCCGAGACAGCGAGTATCATAGGAATTGGGGCACATTCCTTACTTATAGCAAGATCACTAAGTAAAGCTATCCCTCCAGATCTTTTTGCAAATGCACAGACGTCCTCGGATAATCTATTTATGCTGCTTACCAAACTCTGTTTCGTTTTTTCGTTATCCTTCAGAACAGGTTTGAAGGTCATTTCGAAAGGATTAACTTTTACCTCCTTCTGATAGCATAATTTTTCAAAATAAGTCTTATTTAGAATGGGACTCTCAATTACAATTTGCTTTGTATGCCACCCTCCAAACTTTGGCTTGTTCCCCAAAGCTACCCTGAGAGTCATTCCCTGCTGTTCACGGATTGAGTCAAGAGGTGGATTTGTGACCTGAGCGAAGCGTTGGGAAAAATATTTAGCCATTCCACCCTCATGATCACTCAGTGCGTTAATGGCAGCACCATAACCCATAGCAGATATTTTTTCATGCCCATGTGACAGCATTGGATCCATCAAGAATTTAAAAGACTCTTGGTTATGAGAATATGCTACAAATCTACCGTGTAATGTAAGATCTCCTTTGTAATCCTTACTGAGACTAAATGTATCTGATATTCCTACATCAAGGTCAGATAGCTTAACCCTTTTGTTCTCCAAAGCATTTTTGTAGTCAAAGGAAGAAGCCAGTTTCTTAAGCGCTTGTGAGGTATTGTATGTCTCGGCTTCATTATGGTCGAAATAAAGCATTCCGCCAGCTTCTATCCTTCCCAAACTTATAATTTTCTCTGGTGGAAAATTGATTTGGCCAGCCTCCGACATTACCGCTAAATACTCGTCTGTTTCTATCGAGCGTAACGGTCTCAGGCCCAACCTATCTAACCGAGCTCCGATAATTTCGCCATCGCAAAAAATTAATGCAGCAGGCCCGTCATTTTTTTCCTCATAGAGTGAATAGTACTCAAACATAGACTTTAAATCCTGGCTTAATGTTGGGTCGTTTTCCCAGGCGGGAGGCATCATAGATACCACCGCTGTCACTATATCTATTCGATCTTCGTTCAGTCTTGACTGAATCGTCTGATCCAACCTACAGCTATCTGACTGCCCAAACGGACTTACAACTGAACGTTTTTTAGTTTGCGCTATTGCGTTTTCGGATATTCTATTTTTTTTATCTGTATTCAGCTCGCCGTTGTGAGCGATTAAGTGAAAGGGTTGGGCCATTGCCGGTTGTGGCTTGGTATTTGTGGAAAATCGGGTATGAAAATATAGTATTTTAACCTTATGCTCAGGGTCTGATAAATCTTTAAAAAAGGGAATGATTTCGCTGGAGTTCAATCGACCCTTTAAAACTTGCATTTTAGAAGACATCGACAGAGGATATAAACCCTCGAGGGAGGTAAGTGTAAAAGCCTTTTTTTCAATTTCCAACAAGGCTTTATATATAGCTGACGCAAATTCCTTTTCGGTTCTTTTTATCTCACTCAAAAATATCCATTGTTTGATGGGCAGTTGAGAAGCTTTTTGGATTTCTGTTAGACAATCTTCATTTACAGGAAGATCTCTTTCCAACACTACTTTTAACTCAAAATCTATTAAGACTGTGTTAACAAATCTTTCAGCAGCGAGTTTATCTCTCGAATCCATAGGTAAAAAGAAATTACCAACCCCAAAAAGACCTTTTTTTAGTTTTTTCTTGGTTAGCTTTTCAAAAAAATTAAGTG
>TARA_B100001057_G_C22870355_1_pt1 | contig 11218 bp, 6 predicted proteins | sample TARA_B100001057 | Tara Oceans TARA_B100001057 (sample SAMEA2621839) | marine metagenome | biome: marine biome (ENVO:00000447); feature: surface water layer (ENVO:00002042); material: "saline water (ENVO:00002010), including plankton (ENVO:xxxxxxxx)" | depth 5 m | reverse complement strand
CCGCCAAAGCGGGGAAACCAATTTAGCAGCACGACTGTCTAACTAAATTTTTTTGCTACAGCGTTTTGCCGTTCACCCCCGCCAAAGCGGGGAACCCAACTTAGTAGCACAACAGGCTAACTAATTTTTTATGAACTAATTGTATATTTTTATTATTCTCCATTTACCACGGAGACTGCAGAGGAATAACATTGCTAACCTCTTATGTTTCGAACTTTAAATGCTCCTGTTTTATAATGCAAGCCTTTAGTTGTTTTTAATTTAAAAATAACACGAACGGCAATATTTGTAGGTTTTTAATGGTTTTTTCGAAGTAGATAGGTGTTTTTAATGGCAAGGTTTAAATTTAGCCCAATCGTTTTGTTGACATTAAAAGCAAAATTACACTGTGTTTTTGTTTTTTTAAGTGTTTTTATATAAAGGGAGCATTTCGCTCCCAGATATCAGCAATACGATTAATATGGCTTTACTTTATTAAAATATAGAGTAAGTAAAGCCAGCAAATTTACGCTAGCTACATTTCTAATTCCCAGCTTATCAGGGTGGAGCGAACCATACTTATTACGAAATATAGTGAACGCTGTGATTTAACATGTATGTAGTCTGGGTCTGCGGTAATTTCGCGCTCACAGTCACTAGATTCATAGATTGGACAGTTTGATTCATACCACATTTCATAAGAAGTTTCACCAATTTCGTCTTCATAGATTGTATCTATTAGGTCATACTCAAAAATACGTAGGCTGAACTTATTAAGCATATCGCAGAAGAGGTCTGCATTGCTTTCGGTTGCAGCCAATGGTGACGGCCACAGCTTAGTACCATTTCCATTACCCTGAATGAAAACTTCGTTTGCAGGATATATAAATGTATCTGCCTGTCCACTATTCTTGTCTACCATCTCTTCAAATGCTATTAGCTGTGAGTTATATATTGTATGGGTGAAATTTACTTCCCCCTTCTCTTCATCATATTCATCTTCATCTTCATCTAATAACTCATCTTGTTCATCTGAATGTTCACAACTTTCTTCGGACATTGTTTCAGACGATGTTTGTTCTGCACTTAATACTGCTTCTGGCAACGTTAACATTTCCTCGTTCAGGGGCTCATTTTGTCCATAATCGTTGGACGACAAAGCCTTTAATGCTTGCTCCCAAGTTAAATTCATTTCACTTTGAGCAATTTCATCTAGTGCTTGGTTTAAAGGGATTGCCTTTGCTTTTTTTAGTTTTTTTGCATCTTTTTTGGCGCGAGAAATAGACAGGCCAGAAGGAAAGTATTGTTCTAACTGATTCATAGTGTAAACCTTAAATATGCTTACGTCCGCCCACTAACATTACGCATGTTAAATGTTTAACTATTTTTATTTGAGAGTATGATTATCCGACAGGACTGCGCTTAAAGTGGGCGAAACGAGCTCATCAGTAAAGCTCTGAAAAGATTATTAAATAAATTAAATAGGATCGCAACCTCTTTTATTAAAACGCATAAAAAGGCTGTATTGGCATAAAACAAGCCAGCTATGCTTTTAAACAATTTACCAATCCATTTGTATTAATCTTTGTATAAAAAAGAAGGTTAAGTAGCTATTTTTTATGGGTAAATTATATTATTTAATGTAATATAGTTTACAAAGTAACAATATGAGCAAGCGGACTGTGAATATACTTCTTTCTTGGCTGGGCACCAAAGACATTGATAATATGCTCGATGGTGAAAAAAATGCCTCAATATCAACTATCGCTATTAACTCTCAAACTCCTTTTGATAAAATTGTAATACTCTCTAATCATCAGCATAAGTATTGGGAAAAGTTTGAAGACTTTGTAAAAAAGCGAATGGCTACAATTGGAAAACCATATCATGATATTCAGGTACATAAAGCTAATATTGTTAGCCCAATTGATTATGAGTCTATTCATCAGGTAACAGCGCTTTGGATCAATAAATTAAGTGAAGAGGCAGATTCGTTATCAATAAACCTGACCTCTGGCACGCCAGCAATGACCACTTTATCTGTGCTTATCGGTAAAGGTAAATCGAACGTTCAATTCCTTCAAGCAACCCCACAAAATGAGTTGCTACACGTTGATATCCCGATTGATTTTGGCCAAGAATATGTAAAGTCCGCATCTAAAAACATAGCGAATACGGCAACCTCTGAGCCAAAAATTGAACAAGCTTTTTCAAAACTCACTGCAAAATCAGTGCAAATGCAAAATGTAGTCAACAAAGCTAAAAAAATTGCAGCCTCAGAAGTACCTGCACTTATCCTTGGTGAAACCGGAACCGGTAAAGAGCTAATGGCCACAGCCATTCATAAAGGAAGCTTGCGAGCAAATAAGCCATTAAAAGTAATTAACTGCGGGGCATTTGCAGAAAACCTTGTTGACTCAACCTTGTTTGGTCATAAAAAAGGGGCCTTCACTGGAGCTGAAAAAGATCACCCTGGGCTTTTTGAACAAGCCGACGGCGGTACTTTATTTTTAGATGAAGTAGGTGAATTAACCCCCGAAATTCAAGTAAAGCTTTTAAGGGCATTACAACAAGGCGAAATCAACCGTTTAGGTGACACCCAAACCACTAATGTCGATGTTCGAGTTATTGCAGCCACACATAAAGATTTATCAAAGCTAGTAGAAGAAGGTAAGTTCCGCGAAGACTTATTTTACCGCTTAGCAGTGGGCATTATACAAATGCCAGCGCTACGAGAGCGCATTGAAGACATCACTGTTATTGTTAATCAACTTGTAGAGCAAATAAATAAAGCAGGTAGCAAACATCCCGACTACATAAGTAAAAATATTTCCGAAAAGGGAATAAAGTTTATTTTATCTCAGCCGTGGCAAGGGAATATTAGAGAGCTGTGGAGTACATTAAACCGTGCTTTTTTATGGTCTGACTCACAAACAATAACTGAAAATGACTTAGCAAGTGCCATGATTAACCGCGCTAAAAATGAAAGCTTTAGAGATGTTACGCTGTCCTACGACGATAAAATAGATATCACCCAATTAATTGATAATTATAAAAAATCCTATGTTTTAGCTGCTTTAAAAGCAAGTGGAAATGTTAAAAGCCATGCGGCTCAAATGCTTAATTTAAAAGATCACCAAACGCTTAGTAATTGGATGAAGCGCCTAAACATCAAACACGAAAAATAAAAAGGACAATAGTATTGGTACACAAGTTGCCAATACATATTGAGTAAAAGGAGAAGTAGCCAGTGAAAAAATCAAACTTTGAATTCTTAAAAGGTGTGAACGATATTCTTTATCGCATAGCGTTTGCTGCAGAAAAGAATTTTCCTGACGATCCTAATACCACATTAGTAAAACTGCGTATGTTTGGAGAAGCGTCAGCTAAACACATTGCTAAACTTCTTGATTTAGAACTCCCCCCTACGCAAGTAGACTTAATCAGAGAGCTTGCAAAAATCTCATGGGTTGATGACTCCATAATCAATATTTTCCATGTGCTGCGTAAAGTAGGTAATCAAGCCGTTCACGACTACCATAACGATTTAGACGATGCCGAAATGGCATTGCGTTTAGCGTTTCGTTTAAGTATTTGGTACTACCGACTAATTAATAAAGACGTTGATTTTGCAGCGCCTATTTTTGTACTACCAGACGGCCAACAAGAAAACGAATACCAACACCAAGTAACAGAGCTAAAGCAAGCACTACAACAAGCATTAAATAGTAACGCGCAAACAGATAGCGAACTTGCCCAAAACAAAAACCAACTTACTGCATTAAGTGGCTATATTGCTATTTTAGAAGGCAAGCAGCAAGAAACCGAGCAACAAACACAAGACCGAGTAAACGCTCTTGAAGCACAGCTACAAGCCAAAGAAGCAGAGCTTGCACAAAAAACACAAGTAGAGCGCAAAGCATACAAACAAGAGATCACTCAGCGTGCAGCCGCCCGCCGCTTAGACCTATCAGAAAAAGAAACGCGCTTTCTTATTGATCAGCAATTGCGTGATGCAGGCTGGGCTGCCGACACGCCCGTGTTAAATTATGCAAACGGTACGCGCCCACAAATAGGTAAAAACCTAGCTATAGCAGAGTGGCCAACCGATGCTGACGAAACAGGTAAAACAGGCTTTGCCGACTATGTATTGTTTGTGGGTTTACAACCGGTAGGGGTTGTTGAGGCTAAAAAAATAAATACCGACGTATGCGGCAAATTAGCTGAGGCTGAGCGGTATAGTATTTACTTTAACCTTGAGCATTTAAGCGCCGAAATTCAAGCGCGAGCTGCAAACGATCCAGAGCATCAAAAGGTAGCAGAGCAGCTACAAACTCAAAACAGCTACCAAATTACGTGGAAAGAATCCAAAGAGCCAAACGCACGCAGCTATAAAATACCATTTGTATTTTCTACAAACGGGCGAGAGTACCGCCGCCAGTTATTAAGTAAAAGCGGTATTTGGTATCGCGATGTTCGTAAAGTGAGTAACCAAGCTAAAGCATTACCTGCATGGCATACACCAGGCGAACTAAAAGCTAAGCTCGATGGCAACATAGATGCCGCGCAGCAATGGCTCGAAACTAACGAACCAACAGGCTTAGGCCTTCGCTATTTTCAAAAAGAAGCCATAACAGCCACCGAGCGAGCCATTAAAAAAGGTCAGCAAAATATATTACTTGCTATGGCAACAGGTACAGGTAAAACCCGTACCGCTATCGCGCTTATGTATAGGCTAATACAATCACGCCGATTTAATCGTATTTTGTTTTTGGTCGATAGGCGCTCATTGGGAGAGCAAGCATTAAACTCGTTTGATGACACACGCATAAATGATGTGCCTTTTAACACCATATTTAATATAAAAGGCCTGACCGATAAGTTCCCGTCAGACGCAACTAAAATACATGTATCAACTATTCAATCGCTAGTTAAGCGCACGCTACAAAGCGATGAATTTATGCCTGTAGAGCGCTACGACTGCATAATAGTAGACGAAGCACACCGTGGTTATATTCTTGATAAAGAACAAACCGATGGCGAAATGGAATTTAGAAACCAACTCGACTACGTATCAACGTACCGTAGAATACTTGACCATTTTGATGCAGTAAAAATAGGGCTTACTGCAACACCCGCATTACACACCACCGATATTTTTGGTTTACCTGTTTACCGTTACAGCTACCGCAAAGCGGTGATAGACGGGTACTTAATAGACCAAGCACCCCCTATAAAAATAATTACCAAATTAAACCAAAATGGTATTTATATCGATAAAGGTGCAGAAGTAACACGCTTAACTACGCAGGGGGAGCTAATTCAAGACACCCTTGAAGACGAGCGCGACTTTGAAGTAGCCAGTTTTAATCGCGATATTATTGCATCAAACTTTAATAAAATAGTTGCCGAATCACTCGCTACTAAGCTCGACCCAACAGGTAAGCAAAAAACACTCATATTTTGTGTAAACAACACCCATGCCGATAATATGGTGATTGAGCTGCGTGAGGCTTTTAAAAAGCATTACCCAAACCTTGAGCACGACGCCATTATTAAAATAACCGGCGAAAGCGATAAAGATCCTAAAAAAATACAAAGTATGATCACCCGTTACAACAAAGAGCGATTACCCAATATTGTGGTAACGGTAGACCTACTCACTACAGGGATAGACGTACCGAGCATTTGTAACCTCGTGTTTTTACGTAAAGTAAAAAGCCGTATTTTGTACGAGCAAATGAAAGGGCGCGCCACACGTTTATGCCCAGAGGTTGGCAAAGTTAACTTTACTATTTACGATGCCGTCGATTTATACGACTCGCTCGAATCGGTAGATACAATGCGCCCAGTCGTTGTGCGTCCAAAAGTTGAGTTAAATACCTTAGTAAACGAAATAACCGACTCACAAACTTATAAAACATTAGAGGCCGATGGCCGCTCGTTTGCACACCACAGCCACGAGCAATTAGTGGCTAAAGTACAGCGTATTGTCGGTCATGGCGTATTTAATCAAGACAAGTCAGCCCAAATTGACCAATCAATAAAACGCTTAGATACCGTATTAGCAGGTACTGCTGGTTGCGATTTTGCAAGCCTTGCACAAACCCTAAAAACCAAAGGGCCAGAGCAAAGCGCCGAAATTTTTACTCAACTTCCAAAGCTGGTCGAAAACCTAGAGCACCTTAAAAAGCAAATAAACGAGCTACGCCACGAGCCTATTTTTACCGATATAGAAGACGAGCTAATAGAATTTAAAGAAGGCTATGGCGATTACGACAACGCCGAAGACTTTTTAGAAGCGTTCGACAAACTCGTAGAGCAAAGCGAAAACAGTCAAGCTGCACTGCAAACCGTTATAAGCAAACCTAAAGACTTAACCCGTAAAGCATTAATAGAGCTGCAAGAGTGGTTTGATGCGCAATCGTTTGACGAGTCAACACTTAGGGTTGCATGGAAAAAAACCACCAATCAAGATATTGCTGCACGGTTAATAGGGCATATTCGCCGCGCAGCATTGGGTGATGCATTGCTACCGTTTGATGAACGTGTAAATAACGCATTGGTTAAAATAAAGCAGCAAAAACCTTGGAGCAACGAGCAATTACAATGGTTAGAGCGCTTAGCCAATAGCTTAAAAGAGCAAGTAGCCATTGACGACGACACCTTTAAAACCGGCAATTACCGCCGGCGAGGGGGTAAGCGCAAGCTCGATGCTATTTTTAATAACGAGCTTAATCAAGTGCTAGAACAATTTAATAATTATATGTGGGAGCAACCTGCGTAATTAATGCAGGTTTACCTTAACCCTTATATTACAATACCAAACACTGTAAAGCGTTGGCCTAATGGCTAACCTAAAAATGAAGAGACACTATGAACAACAATGACTTAGTAGGCAAACTTTGGAAAATGTGTGACACCCTGCGCGATGGCGGCGTGTCGTATCAAAACTACGTAAACGAGCTGGCCACATTGCTGTTTTTAAAAATGACCGAGCAAACAGGTACCGAAACCGACCTACTACCACAAGGTATGCGTTGGAACGACCTAAAAGGCAAAATAGGGCTCGACCAGCTGCAATTTTACCGCAATATGCTGGTACAATTAGGTAACGACGACCACGCTATTGTGCGTGCCATATTCCAAAATGTAAATACCACTATTACCAATGCAGGGCAGCTTACAGAGCTTGTAACCACAATGGATAGCCTAGATTGGTACGAAAGTGGCGATGGCGAGAATGTTGTTAAAACCCGTGACGATTTTGGCGACATGTACGAAGGCTTATTACAAAAAAACGCTAACGAAACTAAATCAGGCGCGGGCCAATACTTTACGCCAAGGCCACTAATAGAAACAATGGTGCGTTTATTACAGCCGAAACCGCGCGAAATTATTCAAGATCCCGCAGCGGGTACCGCAGGCTTTTTAATCGAGGCCGACAAGTACATAAAAAGCCAAACCAACGATTTAGACGACCTAGACGACGACACCCAAGAATTCCAAATGAAGCGTGCCTTTGTTGGGCTTGAACTAGTACCTGAAACTCGTCGCCTTGCATTAATGAACTGCCTATTACACGACATTGAAGGTAATGACGAACTAGGCGGTGCAATACGCCTTGGTAACAGCTTAGGTAACGATGGTGAAAACTTGCCAAAAGCCAATGTAATACTCACAAACCCACCGTTTGGCTCTGCAAGCAGCACTAATATTACCCGTACCTTTGTATACCCAACATCAAACAAGCAACTGTGTTTTATGCAGCACATATACAATAGCCTAGAACCAGGCGGACGAGCTGCCGTGGTCATACCCGATAACGTATTATTTGAAGGCGGCAGAGGCACTGAAATACGTACCGACTTAATGCACAAATGTAACCTACATACTATTTTACGTTTGCCTACCGGTATATTTTACGCCGCAGGTGTTAAAACCAATGTATTGTTTTTCCAAAAAGGCACGCCGGAAAACCCACATCAAGATAAAGACTGCACAACCAACATGTGGGTTTACGATTTACGTACCAACATGCAAACCTTTGGTAAACGCACCCCATTTACTCATAAATACCTTGAAAACTTTGAGGCGGTTTACGGGGAAGATGCTAACGGCCAAGCAGAGCGAGAAGAAGGCGTTTACAACATTTTAGGTTGCACCACACCTGTAAACGATGAAGATATTAAAAACACTGACAGCCCAGAGCTAATAGAAAACGCGCGCTGGCGCAAGTTCTCACGTGAGTTTATTAAAGCTAAAAACGACAGCTTAGATATAACATGGCTTAAAGATAACTCAATAACCGATGCTGCAAACTTGCCAGAGCCCGATGTATTAGCAACTGAAGCGATGACAGAACTCACCGAAGCCCTGCGCGAAATGAACCAACTGATGATAGAGCTTGGCGCAATTAACCAAGCTGAAGGACAAGTTGCGTTATTAGCAGAAGAGTTTGGTTTAGAGAAAAAAGTCATTGAGGGTGCTGAATAATGGCTCATCAGAAAATCTCAGACCTACCGAATAGTTGGATAGTTACAAAATTACCTGATGCAATTGATCTTATTTTAGGGCAGTCACCAGCTAGCTCAGACTGTAACTCTGATGGTCATGGTTTACCGTTCTTTCAAGGTAAAACCGAGTTTGGAAAGGTTTATCCAAAGGTAAGAAAATACTGTACTGCACCTAAAAAGCTAGCTGAAAAAAACGATGTACTACTGTCTGTCCGTGCACCAGTGGGGCCAACAAATCTAGCTACTGAAAAGTGCGCTATAGGCCGTGGTTTAGCTGCACTGCGTACAAACTCTGATATTGATTTTAAGTACTTACTCTTTTATATGCGTCATATTGAGCCTTGGCTATCTGAACAGGGAACTGGAAGCACATTTAAAGCGGTAAGTGGTGTATTTTTGAAAGAACTTGATTTCTTTGTTTCTCCACTCCCAGAACAAAAGCGCATTGTTGAAAAGCTCGATAGCTTATTGGCGCAGGTTGATACCATACAACAACGCCTAAACAACTTACCTGACATCATCAAACGCTTCCGCCAATCCGTCCTCGCCGCCGCCGTCTCCGGCAAACTCACCGAACAATGGCGCGGGGAGAATGGTCAAACACTGAAAAAGCAAGAATCAGCATTAATAAAATTTAGAGATAAAGCACTTACCGAATTACCTAGCACTTGGTCTTGGAGGAGATTCGATGAAGTCGCCAGTATTAAATCAAATTTAGTCGATCCATTATTGTCACCTGATGATGTGCACATTGCTCCAAACCATATACAAGCGAATGAAGGCAAATTATTAGAGTTTGCTACTGTATCTAAAGATGGAGTTAAAAGTAATAAACATAGATTTTATCCAGGTCAGATTCTGTACTCAAAAATACGACCATATTTATGCAAAGTCGTTATTGTTGATTTTGAAGGAGTATGTAGTGCTGATATGTACCCTGTCGAAACGGAAATGGAAACTAAATTTATGTTTAATTGGATGCTTAGTTTTCAGTTTACAGAGTGGGCATCAAATGGTGATAGCAGGACAGTTTTGCCTAAAATAAATCAAAAACAACTTTCTGAAATACCTACACCTGTTCCGCCAGCAGCAGAACAAACCGAAATCGTTCGTCTCGTCGAACAATACTTCGCCCTAGCCGATACCTTAGAAAAGAACTTAGCGAATGCTAAACAGCGGGTTGATAACTTAACCCAATCAATTTTAGCTAAAGCGTTTCGCGGTGAACTTGTACCACAAGATCCAAACGACGAACCCGCCGATAAGTTATTAGCGCGTATAAAAGCCGCCCGACTTGAAGCTGAAAAACTAGAAAAAGCAGCTAAAAAAGCAGCAAAAGCCAGTAAGAAGTAACACGCTATTTTGTAGGTCGGCATTTATGCCGACATAGTTGAGAGTAAACAACCATTGATGGGCAAAAGTGCGAACTATAAGTACCAAAAGCAGCTAAATTCAATAAGCATTACTAATATAATGTCTATTATAAATAAGCACATAATAAATCAATATGATTAACCGTTAATTGAAACAGGGAATACAGATGACAAATAAATATAGAGAAGATAAAGACTTAGCATTTCTACAGTATGCGGACACAGAAATGCTAGAAGTACTTGTTAAGCATTTGATGTTTGATAAAGATGGGAAAAAACGAAATACAGAATCGTTATCTGGAGATAAAGCGTTTAAAGGTGCAAAAGGTGACTACCGAAAAGCGTGGCAAAGTGTAGCTGCAGAGCTCCAGCATTATGGTGGTGATACGTTGGTTAATCTTGTTCGTCGAACAGGAGTTACATATCGTGAAATTTTAGTGGATGTATGCAAGCGTATTAAAGTAAAAACCAATTTTGATGCAGCAACTATTGAAATAGAAAAAGCAATGTTTGCCAAATTAATAGAGACTTCATGGGACGATATGAGCGATGAGCAAAAAAGTGAGTTAACAAAGGCACTAAAAGTTGACCCTAAGTTAGCTGGCCCTGCCGCAATGACTGCAATAATTTCGGCAATAAAGCTTGGTGGCTTTGCTAGTTATCAGGTAGCGTTAATTGTTGCTAACTCTATTGCCAGAATGATTATGGGTAAAGGTTTACAGTTAGCAGCTAATGTAACACTTGTACGAACCCTTAGCATTTTTGCTGGCCCAATAGGTTGGGCTATAAATGGTTTAATAACTGTTCCTGCGATTACAGGCCCTGCATTTAGGGTTACTCTTCCTGCTGTTATTCAAGTAGCTGCAATGCGCCAACAATTAGAAAATAAGGATGTTTTTTAAATGTATGAAAAAGTTTTAATCATCGATTGGTCTAAAGTAAAGCCTGAAGTAATTGAGGGTTTGCAGAGAGGGACTATTCGCCTAAGAGATGGTGTTGCTGTAAGCAATAAAGGAGTAGAGCAGTGGCTTCCTTTAGTTGAAAAAACAATTGATTCTTCAGAAGGGCTTGGTTCTATTTTAAAGCAAATGCAAGCTGCTCAAACAATTCAACTTGCTGCTACGGGTTTATCTACTGGGCTTTTATTGGGTGCAATTGTTGCTCAAACAAAATATTTAGCTAATAAAATTGATAAGTTGCAGGATCAGATTGATTTGGTTTCCCAAGATGTACACTCACAAAATGTTATATATTTTATGAGTCAGTTATCCGAATACTTTGGGTTGATTGAGTCGGCAAGAGTGTTGTTATTAGACAAGGCACTTGTAGAGGAGTCACATGAGATTGCAG
>TARA_B100001057_G_scaffold84512_2_pt1 | contig 11232 bp, 10 predicted proteins | sample TARA_B100001057 | Tara Oceans TARA_B100001057 (sample SAMEA2621839) | marine metagenome | biome: marine biome (ENVO:00000447); feature: surface water layer (ENVO:00002042); material: "saline water (ENVO:00002010), including plankton (ENVO:xxxxxxxx)" | depth 5 m | reverse complement strand
CCAATTATAAAAAAATCAGTTGATTGGTGGAGTACATTACATCAATCCGCATCGATCACACTTACGGATAAACCATCTATTGATCCCCAAATGCTTTATCCGTTAATTGGATCAACAATAGGTTTTTTTGGTTTAATTCTATGTTTGGTTTTACTGTCCTCAAAAAATAAAATTTTGTTAAGAGAACAGACAAAATCATGGATTAAGGATTATGTTTGATTTTGCATTTAATTCTTTAAACGAGGCCATATATATGAATGGTCATGGTATTTTTGTTTGGAGCGTCCTTGTTATTGTAATCTTAAGCTTTTTAATATTTTTCTTTGCTTATAGATATAAAATTAAACAAATAAAGAAGAAATTAAATGAATCCAATTAGAAAAAAAAGAGCTCTAAATATTATATTTGTGTTCGTATTTTCTATAACTGGTGTTTCACTAATTTTATATTCTCTAAACACTAATTTAGATTATTTTTTTACTCCAACCGAATTAAAGCAAGAAAATATACCAACAGATAAGAGAATTAAAGTTGGTGGTATGGTTCAAAAAGACTCAGTTGAAAGAAACTTATCTAAAATTTCTTTCGTCATAACCGATTACGAAAATAGTATTAAAGTTACATATGATGGAATTGTTCCAGATCTATTTAAAGAGGAGAGTGGTGTTGTAGTGCTAGGATATCAAAAAAACCAAATGATATATGCTGAAGAGGTTTTAGCAAAGCATGATGAAAATTATATGCCACCAAATATAGCAATACAAAAATGATCGTAGAAATTTCTCATTTTTTATCTATTCTAGCTACTGCATTATTTTTTTTAACTGGTTCTTTTTCATTCTTTAATAATACAAAAGACATTTCAACCTTAGTGAGCAAGACATATTCTCATGGTTTTTTGTTTCTGACTGCTTCTTTTTTAATTTATGTTTGGTTAGCAGTAACTGATAATTTTAGTGTTCAGTACATTGCAAGCCATTCAAATTCTAACTTACCAACATTTTATAAAATATCATCAATATGGAGTGCTCATGAGGGCTCAATGTTTTTATGGATCGTTTTCCTATCACTATGGGGATTTGTCTTTAATATAAAAATTAATAATGATCAGATCCTAAAATCCAAAACTGTAGGCATAATTTCAATAGTTCTTGTAGGATTTTTACTTTTCTTGCTCATTACTTCAAATCCATTCCAAACAATTTTACCTATTGCGCCCCTTAACGGCGCTGATATTAACCCAGTTTTACAAGATCCTGCCTTAGCCATTCATCCTCCAACACTATATCTTGGATATGTAGGTTTTGTAATTCCTTTTGCATGTGCACTTTCATTCCTAATAAAAGGAGATCCATCAATTAAATGGGAAGCCTTAATAAAAAAATGGTCTGTTGTTGCATGGATATTTCTGACTGTAGGAATAACTTTGGGGAGCTGGTGGGCATACTATGAATTAGGATGGGGTGGATATTGGTTTTGGGACCCAGTAGAAAATATTGCACTTATGCCATGGCTTGCAGCAACAGCATTTATTCATTCATTGAATGTTTCGATTAAATCCTCTCATTTGAGAATATGGACAATTCTATTAGCTATATTAGTTTTTTCTTTGAGTTTATTCGGTGCCTTTATTGTTAGATCAGGAATTATTGACAGTGTGCACTCCTTTGCAAATGATCCAGACAGAGGGTTATATCTTTTAGGATTTATTGGATTGATAATAATTTCTTCAACATCACTGTTTATCTTTAGGATGTCTCAGATCAAAGCAATTGGGCCAATAAAAAAATATTCCAAAGAATCATATATATCAATCAATAATATAATTTTTGGTACCTTGATATTTTCAATAATGTTAGGAGTTATTTATCCATTAATATATGAATACATGTTTAATCAAAAAATTAGTGTCGGAGCACCATTTTATAACGCAATATTCATTCCAATCACTATAATTGCAATAGCATTTTTATTTTTTTCAGTAGATTCAAAATGGTCAAGAAATCAAGATTTGAAAATAATTACATCACCAATTTTGGTATCTTTAATAATCTCAATCATTGCAACACTATTAATTGAAATCACTTTTGAATCAAAAAATTGGATAATTTTGATATCAATTCTTTCAGGATTATTAATTGTTGTTAGGTATATTATTGAAATCATAAATTATTTCTTTTTCAAAAAATATGTCAATCCGTTTAGTGTTCTTGCTCATTTGGGTCTTGGCCTTTTATTAATTTCAATTTCATTTAATAGCATGCTTAGTACTGAAAGGGCTTTGAATATAAAAATTAATGAAAATAAGCAATATAGAGACTTAAATATCTTTTTTAAAGATATAAAAGTAATAAAAAATTCAAACCATGACTCTATAAAGGCTTCTTTCTTAGTTAAAAATTCTAATGGTCAAATATTTGATTTGAGTCCAGAAAAAAGAAAGTACTTTGCAAGAGGTCAAATTACAACTGAAACAGCAATACAAATCACTCCTTTAAAAGATATTTATATGACAATAGGTGATCAGCTTGATGATGGAAGCTGGGTAGTAAATATTCAAATTAATTATCTGATACGTTATATCTGGTTCTCAGCTTGTTTAATGGCTTTAGCTGGATTGCTATTGGTTTTTTCTAAGAGAAGGACATAAATGCCAAAATTTATTTTTAGACTATTTATCATTTTAGTTCCAATAAGTTTTATCCTATTTTTTTATATGATTCTCACTGAAGAAGACTCATATCCTGGAGCTGATTATAGTAATTTCAAAGTACCTGAGTTTGAAATTCAGAATCTTGTACAGGATGACTTAATTAATAAAGCATCACTTGAAGGAAGCTATATATTGAATGTTTGGGCAAGTTGGTGCATAACATGTCTTGTAGAGCATCCATACTTAATGGAATTACATAAGAAGGGCATAAATATTGTTGGTCTAAATTATAAGGATGAGAAAATTGATGCCCTTAATTGGCTGGAAAAATATGGAAATCCTTATGAATTAATCATACATGATTTAAAGGGAACACTTGCGCTGGATCTTGGTGTCACTGGTGCACCCGAAACATTTTTGATAGAAGATGGTAGAGTTGTTGCTCATTATCAAGGTGAAGTAAATAAGCGAATATGGAGAGATGTATTCCAACCTATTATTAGCGAAAGAGGCATGTTTTAAATGTTTTATATACGTTTATTTTTATGCTTGTTCACTCTGAACAGCACAGCTGATAATTTATATAATTTTAATAGTGATATTGATGAGTTACGATTCAATAGTCTTATAAAAGATATAAGATGTCCCAAATGTACTTCTGGTTCTTTAGCAAGCTCAAATGCTCCGATATCAGAGGATTTGAAGTTCAAAATTATAGATATGATCAATGAAGGTAAATCTGATCAGGAGATTAAAGATTATGTAAGCTTAAGATTTGGAGCTGAGTCTTTATACCAACCAGAAATTTCAACAAGAACATATATTTTATGGTTTTCACCATTTATATTTTTATTGATAGCATTACTAGCTTTTATGATGCGAAGAAAATAAAGATGTTAATCTTTTACTTTATTACACTTTTTGCTGCGCTTCCTGTAATAGCATATGTTCTTGCAACTAAAACAAGGAATAAAGGTATAGTCTTTGGAAGTTCAGTTATTGTTCTAACCTTTTGCGTCATAATATATTTAAGTAAATTCTCTATAATTGGAAGCTTACAGAATCAATTAATAAATAATAAGATTTTTGATGAGATATATTTAGACTCAAAGATACCAAATGAGTTCTTGAAAAAAATTGAAGATGATTTAAATGAACAACAACTCAAAGACTGGTTAATAAGATATATATCTAAATCTATTGATTTGGAGAAACTTAACTCTGCAGAGAGCTTGATAGCTTATTCAGAGAAGTTTTTTAGTTCAAATGAAGAAAAGCTTGTTTTCTATGAACTGTTTACTCTCTTAAGAGATGCAAAATTTCCTAAATTCAAAAATTCTGAATTTGTAATAGATTTCAATTCAATAACACCATGCTTTGTAAAAAGTGGTGAGGTTAAAATTTTCATAATGAATGGTCCTGATATACCAATAGCAAGTAAAAATTTCATGACAATTGAAAATCTTAGTTTAAAAAATTCCGATAGTATAATACCTGGGTTTGATTTGGCATCAGCACATCTTAATAGGGAAACATTAGAATTTAGCATAGATGTAATTTGTTCAGATAACAGCAGTTATTATTTGAAAAATTTATTTGTTTTGAATGAAGATAGTTCATATAACTCATATAAAATTGAATCAAATGAATGGTTAAAAATATCTCAAGAGTTATAATACTTGTAAGATAATATACTCTTAAGATGCAGCTTAAACATATAAAACTTTCAGGTTTTAAAAGTTTCGTTGATGCAACGAAAATTTCATTTCCAACAAATATGGTTGGAGTCGTAGGCCCAAATGGTTGTGGTAAATCTAATGTTATTGATGCTGTTAGGTGGGTTCTCGGTGAGCTATCTGCAAAAAATCTCCGCGGCGAATCAATGGTAGATGTGATTTTTAATGGTTCTGAAAAAAGGAAACCTTCAGGTCAATGCAGTATAGAACTATTATTCGATAATTCGAGTTCAAAAATTGGTGGTGAGTATGCATCATTTAACGAAGTTTCTATAAAAAGGTTAATGACGAGAGACGCACAGTCTGATTATTTTATTAATAATACAAAGTGCAGAAGAAAAGATGTTCAAGATATATTTTTAGGTACTGGGCTTGGCCCAAGCTCCTATGCAATAATTGAACAAGGAATGGTAAGCAAGCTTGTTGGAGCAAAGCCAGATGAGCTAAGAACTCATATTGAAGAAGCTGCTGGAGTATCTAAATACAGAGAACGTCGGCGAGAAACAGAGTCAAGAATTAAAAGAACCAAAGAAAACTTATCAAGAGTAAAAGATATTCGTGATGAAATAGCTAGACTGATTAAAAGGCTTGAAAATCAGGCAAAGTCAGCAGAAAAATATAATTCACTCAAGAAAGATAAAGCAAAATATGAGCTTGATAAGGCAATATTATTTTCTCTAGAAGCCAAAAATAATCGAGATACTTTACAAAAAAAACTTAATTCTTTAAATAATGATTTGAAGATTAAAAATTCTGAAAGTGATTCCATTCAATCACAAATTGATCAATTTAGAACAGAAAATGAATCTGTATTAACAGAATATGAAATTGCACAAAAGAATTTTTATTCAGTTGGAGCCGAAATTGCGAAAAGAGAAGCAAATATACAAAACCTAAACAAGATTAAGTCTGAGTCTGAATTTAGTTTAAAAAGAGCAAAAGAGAATTATGATAAAGCTAAAGAGTCTGAGAAAAATTTTGATGAACTAAGCCCTAGTGAAAAAGCTTTACATTTTTTAGATAGCATTATCTCAACCTTAAAAGAATTCAATATTAATAATAATGGTATTCAAGAAAAATCAATTGAGCTGAAAGGACTTTTGACTAAAATTTTAAATGTGGCTTCAGCACAATCCAAATCAATTTCAGACGAATATTTATTAAGACAGAATGAACTTGAGAGCCAACTAAATGAAACACAAGAATTAAAGACTAATTTAGATTTAGAAATGAAAGATTTTGTGGAGAAGAGCTCAGATGTAGAAAAAATATTGATTGATCTTCGACAAAAGCAATCTAAGTTTAATGAAGAATTACGAGAGTATGAAAATAAAAAATCTATCGCAGATCTTGATTCAAAATCTCTTCTTGAAAAAACAACTAATGTAAGGCTTGAATTAAAAACCTATGAAATTAATTTAGAAAACTCTAATAAAAAAATTGTTCAGGCTGGTCTTGATATAGAACATATTAATAGTGAAGATTATGAGGAAATTACCCCAGAGGATATTGATAATAAGCTAACAGATGTTGAATCAAAAATAATAAGGCTAGGAGCAATTAACTTAGCTGCTCCTGAAGAGATTGAAGAGGAATCAAAAAGAAAAGAAGAACTCGACTCTCAATACAATGACTTAACTGAAGCTCTTGAGAAATTGACTGCTGCAATAAAGAAAATTGATAACGAAACTAAAACAATTTTTAAAGACAGTTTTGATGCTGTAAACGAGAGGCTAAAAGAAGTATTTCCAAAGCTATTTGGGGGAGGTGTTGCAGAGCTAACACTAACAGACGATGATCCTTTACATGCAGGTGTTGTTTTAATGGCTAGACCTCCAGGCAAAAAAAATTCATCAATATCTCAATTATCTGGAGGAGAAAAAGCACTTACAGCTCTGGCTTTAGTTTTCTCAATATTTGACCTAAATCCAGCACCTTTTTGTTTACTAGATGAAGTGGACGCTCCATTAGATGACTTAAATACGCTTAGGTTTATTAATATGGTAGAAGAGATGTCTAAAAATGTTCAATTTATATTTATCACACACAATAAAGTATCTATGGAAAGAAGTGATTTTTTGATGGGAGTAACCATGCAAGAAGCTGGAGTATCAAGAATGGTTTCTGTTGACGTAAACCAAGCTATTAAATTAGCTGAATTGTAATAAATGAGCACAAATTCTGAATTATATTTAATTGGACTAGCAATTTTATTTTTTTTAGTAATTGTTTTTTTATATGTAAGAAAAATTTCAAATTCTGGAAAGCTAAAAGTGAAGATTGAAACTGTTTCTAATTTAGAGGAATCCTCCCAATCAGAGAGAGAAAATCAGCAAACTTTTGATTTTGAAGTTAAAAAGAGCAAGCAAGAGCTTGCCATTTTAAATCTTATTTCTGTTGATAAATCTTTTTACGAAATTGAGCAAGTACTTGGATTTTTAATAAATTATGGTGGAAAAATAAATGATGGTTATTTTTCTTTCTTTGATGATGACGACTCTGAAAAATATAGAGTCATTAATGCAATTTCACCTGGAATATTTGATAAAGATACTAAGACTTTTGCAATTGTTATTGTAGCTGATTTAAGTATGGTTACTGATGCGCCAAGCATATTGAAAGAAATGATTGAATTTTCACTTCAATTTACTGATAAATTCTACGCCACACTTTGTGATGAAGAAAGAACACCTATAACAAAACAAATGATTTCACATATGGAGTCTCGAGCACAAGATATTGCGAGGCTAAAACAACTTGAAGAGCGTTCAGCGAGTTAGGCACCTTTTATGGCAGATCCCTGGAATATTATTAAAGAATTGGAAAGTGATAACAGCAGATTGTTTAAAGAGGCCATAGTCGAAAAAAACTTACAAAGCATTGTCTTTCAAGAAGGATTATCTATGTGTCTTGATCCTCTTGTTACCTTTGGTGTTAAGCAAGTTCCTGAGCATAACTCTCATGGCAAAGGTTTGGATTGGAATACTTTTAAAGAGTCAGTAAATCTAATGATTAATAGAGAAAAAACTGGACATGCTGCTAGAGATTTAATTATTGAATTAATGGAGAAGTCAACAGAAATTCAATGGAGTAATTGGTACAGAAGAATTTTAATCAAAGATCTTAGATGTGGCGTAAGTCAAAAAACTGTAAATAATGTTGCAAAAAAAATAGATATTGATTTCAGAGTACCAGTTTTTTCATGTATGTTGGCTCATGACGGTGCAAAACATCCAAAAAAAATTAAAGGTGACTGTCTCGTAGAATATAAGTACGATGGTGTGAGGGTTATAGCTATTGTAAAAAATGGAAAGGCTACTCTTTATAGTCGAAATGGAAAAATATTTAATAATTTTCCTCATATAGAAAGTTCTCTAAGTAAAAAACAGTTTAATAATTTAGTTTTTGATGGTGAGGTTATGAGTGATGATTTCCAAGCACTTATGAAACAAGTTTATCGAAAATCTGGAGCTGAAACTGATGATGCCTACTTAGCACTTTTTGATATGCTTCCTTTAAAAGAGTTTAATGTAGGTAAAAGCAAACTAAATTCTCTCGATAGAAGAAATGAGTTGAATAATTTATCAAAAGATTTTGATAATGTAATTAAGTTAGTTAATTTTGAAGTAATTAACTTTGATGATGATGAAGGTCAAAATCAGTTTGCAGTCATGAATAAAGAAGCATTAGAAAAAGGCTTTGAAGGGCTGATGATAAAGCCATGTGATAATTTCTATGAATGTAAAAGGAGCCATGCTTGGTTAAAGATAAAACCTTTCATTGAGGTAACATTAAAAATTATTAATATCCAAGAGGGGACTGGAAAACACGAAGGTAAGTTAGGAGCATTTCAGGTGGAAGGGGAAGATGATGGCAAGTTTTTTTCTCTTAGTGTTGGTAGCGGATTGACGGACGATGATAGAGAAAAGTTCTGGAGCTTGAAAGATAAGCTTATTGGAAGATTAATTGAAATAAGGGCTGATGCAATTACAAAAAGCATTGAAGGTGAGTTTTATAGCCTAAGATTCCCAAGATTTAAGAATTTTAGAGGATTTGAAAAAGATGAAAAGATTTAATTTAAAATTTTTTATCATTGGGTTTGCTTTCTTAGTTATCCAATCTTGCGCAGTCAGGCCACCAGAGAATCCAGATAATATTTGTATGATTTTTAAAGAAAAAAGGAGCTGGTACAACGCTGCAATAAGAGCTGAAAAAAGATGGAAGATTCCTCCATATGTTTTGATGTCTTTTGTTTTTCAGGAATCAAGCTACAGAGCAGATGCAAGACCTGAAAGGCAAAAGATTCTTGGATTTATACCTTGGAAAAGACCATCCTCATCTGTAGGCTATTCACAAGCTTTAACTAAAACTTGGGATGATTATCGTGATGAAACTGGGAACAGTAGAGCAAATAGAAAAGATTTTAAGGACTCTGCAGACTTTATAGGATGGTATGCAAGTAAAGGATATTATCAAGGCTTTGAAAGAACAGATGCAAGATCTCTATATCTTGCATATCATGAAGGTTATACAGGATTCAAAAAGAAGACATACAGAAAAAAACAATGGTTAATAAAAGTTGCTGATAGGGTGCAAACAAGATCTACAAAGTATCAGCAACAATATTGGGGATGTTCAAAAGAGCTAAAAAGAAAATGGTTTTTCTTTTTTTAAATATTTTTGATCTTAAATCCTAAGCTTTTAATCTCTTCATTATAACTTTCTCCAGCTATAAGTGATTTTTTTGATTCATTGAATAAATATTTGCTGGACACTCTGACAAGATCATCAACACTGCATTCCTTGACATTGGATCTAAACTTAAGCCTTTTTGTTTGATCTCTATTATCCATGTTATTTGAGAAATCATTCGCAGCTTCTCCAGATGGTGATAATGGTTTATCTATGCTCGACACTACACCAAGTATGCCTTCATCTAATTGAGCTTGGGTTATGTTCTTTAATGACCAATTCCTAGATTTTTTAAAGTCATTGAAGGTATCTCCACATCTTGGGTCACGATAAGAGAAAAATTTAAATACTTTATTTTTTGAATCTTGAATGCCACCTGATCCGTATGCACCTCCTTTTTCACGGATTGCTGAATGGAGATACCCATTCCTAAGAACAGCACCAAGAACAGTAAGTGCTGCAGCATCTTCATGAGAAGAGCTAACAGTTGCAAAAGCTTCTGCGCAATAACAAACTTGTGCACCCGTAATCCATGCAATTGAATCGTTTTGAATATTTGGGAAAGTTTGATTGGTAACTTGTAATATATCGCTAGCATTATTTAAATTGATATTAGATTTCTCAAACTCAAGAGAAGATGCAGTAAATGTATAAGAGGGAGTGTTATTAATTTTATCTCTTATACTTTTAAAAACCCCAATATAATTTTCTAAATTTTTATCTTTATCAATATCTTTTAGAAGTGAATTTGTATTCTTTATAAAGTTAATTCCAGAAACAATATCATTTGAGGCAGAAATATTATTGATTTGAGCTGCTGCATTACTCATTGAAAGCACATGTCCATTTTGTATAAGAGATCTTTCATTGCTTGAAGCAATAAAATTAAGTATGTCTTTGATCCTCTTTTTTTCATCGAAACTAGCTTCTGAAACAGTATCATACATAAGCATCTGCATCGCAGCTTCATTTTTTTCTAAGGATCTTGAGCTTACTTTTAATGCTATTTTGTGCTCTCTGTTAGGTTGAGGAATTAACATAAAGTTTGCTGATATACCACCAGTTATTGAAGATTGTAATTTTTGTATCTCTTCATAACCCTTATTATTCAAACCAATATCGGTAAGTGTATTTGCATAAAGAGAGGTCATCGCAAATTCTTCGTCTGTTAAATTGTCACAATCAAATATCATTGAATGATAGGTAATTCCATTAGTTCCAGCTTTATAATAATGATTTTTTGTAGAGTTAGAGGTTACTATTTTTGCCTTTGCGAATGATCTTGTTTCTGGAATATCTGACTTAGTAACCTTAGGAAGAATTTCAGGGTCATCATTTTTTTCTTGCCTGTCCTTAAGATCATTTGTGAGGCTCACTAATTGATTTTTATCGTCAGCTGAGAGCTTACTTGCTTTTTCTTGGACTTTATCTTGTATAGTTGCCTCACTCTTTTTATTAAAATCAACATCTGGTACAAGAGAATAATTAAGTCTATGATTATTGTTTATCAACTTTTCCTTAATTAGATTTTCAACATATTTATCAGATTGAATATTTTTCTTCAGAATTTCAAATGATGAGTCTAGGTCTAAAACTTTAATAGGATCATCATTATGAATACATGCAGGCAAGCAACTTAACATTATTTGAAGACCATATGGCATTCCTGATCCTGTAATCTCTTTTTGTTTTATTTCCAACTGATGTAATGAGGAGTCAATTAATTCTCTAGAAATTCCGTTATCAACTATATCTATTAAACAAGATAAAATAAGCTCCCCAACTTTTTGTTGTTGATTCTTTGACACACCTTCAAGGCCAGCAGCAAAAACCAATTCTTTATGATCAGACTCTAAGCCTGTAAGAGGAGATAAAGATTTACCCAAATCAGTATTTTCTAGAACACTTCTAAGAGGAGAAGCAGAATTATCCAAGAGAATATTTGACATTAAATAGGACTCTAGTAATTCTACAGGATTATGACTTTCACCAAGTAACCAACTTAATACCACATGATGATTATCTTCATCATTTGGTAGTGGATTGTAATATTCTTTGACAGTTTTTGGAGATGTAATTCTTTCCTCGTTTTCTACAAATATTTTCTCTGAGGAAGGAGTAAACTCATTTAATACATTTTTGTTTATAAAC
>TARA_B100001057_G_scaffold62908_2_pt1 | contig 11236 bp, 8 predicted proteins | sample TARA_B100001057 | Tara Oceans TARA_B100001057 (sample SAMEA2621839) | marine metagenome | biome: marine biome (ENVO:00000447); feature: surface water layer (ENVO:00002042); material: "saline water (ENVO:00002010), including plankton (ENVO:xxxxxxxx)" | depth 5 m | reverse complement strand
CTTTGCGCCCTCTGCCCCGCCGAGGTCTGGCCAACTTATCGCCATGATAATCGCCGAAGCGGTGTATCTCCCTCTTCTTTGCAACTCCCGCTAACCGAAATATGGGTCCACAATGGCGGCCCTCCCCAACAGGCATGGACCGGACCAGCCAAATGGGATGCCTACTCCAGCAACGAAGGCCTGCAGTCGATGCGCAATTTCGATCCCTGTTATTTTACGACCGCCGCCCATAATCTCGTTTATTATGGGTCTTCATCCGACAATGCTCTACATTGTCTCGATGCCTCAACTGGAGAAGAGCAATGGCAACACTTCACAAATTCCTCCGTCCGTTTCCCTCCCACTCTCGTCGGAGAAAAAGCATGGTTTGGATCCGATGATGGCTACATTTACTGTGCAGATGCCCTGACTGGAAAAACCCTCTTAAAAAAACAAGCCGCACCTTCCGATCGCCTGATCCCCAGCAATGGAAAACTGATTTCACCTTGGCCGGTTCGAACCGGAATCACCATTGAAAACGGCCGCGCCTTTTTCGCGGCCTCACTCCTGCCATGGAAGACTTCCTATCTATGGTGCATCGATGCCAGGACGGCGGAAAAAGCGTACCTCACCGAGCATCAAGGCGTCACCCTTCAAGGGGCCATACTAGCCGGCGGCGACCGCCTTTATATCCCCCAGGGTCGCGCCGCGCCCATCACTCTAAATCAAAACGACGGCAAAAAGACAGGAACCATCGGGCAGGCCGGAGGAACTTTTTGCCTTTTAACAGAAGACAATCAACTCATCGCAGGCCCGCCCAACCAAAAAGAACGGGACGAACAGCTACGCATCGCTGACCCCAAATCTGGAAAACGACTCACAACCTTCAACAACACCACCCGAGTCGTTGTCACGGAAGGAAGGGCCTACCTCCATTCCATCGACAACCTTCAATGCCTCGACCTCACCCGCAAGGCTCAGCTTGAGACGCTCCTAAACACCCAAAGGGCCGCTCTCAAAAATCTTGACCCAAAAGTGGAGACGACCCTCGCCCAAATTGAAGCTCTCAAAAAAGAGATCTCCAAACTCCAAACTCAAATCAAATCTTGCCTCCTCTGGACTATTGATCACCCCGCCCCCTTCGAGCTCGTCGTCGCAGGCGATCAGCTTATCGTCGGCCTCGACAATCAAGTCTCCATTCTTAGCACCAAAACTGGTAAATCACTTTGGCAGGCCCCGGTCAAAGGAAAATCCTATGGTATTACAGCTGCCGAAGGCCGCCTCATCGTTTCCACCGATCTCGGCTACATTCATACTTTTCATTTCAAACCGTGAAGCATCTCCTGATCTTTCTTCTGGTAACCGTCTCGTCCCTTGCCTGCCAAGTCCCCGTGTTTCGATACGCTTTGGAACGCTGGCAACCGGATCCCTTCCGCTTGCAATTAATTCACCAAGGGGAAACGCCAGCCGAATTAACGGTCACTCCGAAATACCTTAACCTCGAGTTTGAATCCCTTAATATGGATAAGCTCACTCCCAACGAACGCTTCGCGATTGTTGGGCTCGAGAAGCTCACTAAATATCCCGCCTTCCTTCTTCATCCTCCTGAAAGCTGGGAAAGCAATGAACCACTTGTCTTCCCTGGAACCAGATCAGCGCTTGAGAGCATCCTCGACTCCCCCCTCCGCAACCGAATTAAAAAAGATCTTTTAAATGGAGAATCGACCGTCTGGGTTCTTATCGAGGGCACTGACCAAACTGCCAATGACGCGACTTTTAATCTCCTTAACGACACCTTACAGAAGGCTTCCAGAAGCATAAAAATCCCTAAGGGAGTCATCCAAGCCAACCAGATTGGTAAAGTAGGAGAAGACATCGATCTCGATGATGTCCTCCGCTCGTCCATTCCTCTCAAGATCTCATTCAAGATTGAGCGGATCAAAAGCAGCGACCCTGCCGAAGAGAGCTATCTTCGCATCCTAACTGCTGATCGAAACTCTCCGCCCGAAGAACCACTCGTTGTTCCCATCTTTGGTCGTGGTCGAACACCGGGTCCACTTCTTGGTAGCTCTATCACAGCTGAAGCAGTCATGACAGCCTGTGAATATCTGTGTGGCGCCTGCTCCTGTCAGGTCAAAAGCGGTAACCCTGGATACGACCTACTCTTTAAAGCCAACTGGCAGGAAAAGCTTCAATCTGGCCTCGTCGTCATCGACAAGTCACTCCCCACCGTTCTCCCCTCTTTTAACGACGAATCTTTACCTGCTCAGGAATCACCTATTGAGAAATCTTCTCTAAAATCCTACGGGGTCAGTTTTCCCAAGACCCTCTTGTTGGCAATCCCTTTGATCCTCGTCATGGGGACCATTTTCCTTTTGAAAAAATCCAATTAGAATCTTCGCTGGTTCGCTACTCTGATTAAGCCCCCTCATCCATTCCCATCATGCTCTTGGCCGAAATCAAACATCGGAAGTTCAACTTTCTGATCGCTACCATGACTGCTGCTGCTGCCATCTGTATCTGGCTTACCGCAGAAGAAAGTTTAGCCAACTTTGACCAAAATACCGAAACCCAACTCAGCTTTCTAGAAAACGAAACCAACGCTGAGATGATTCAGCTTGAGAACGACATTCGTAAAACCATGAAAGGCCTTGGTTTCAACGTCTTCCTCTTCCCCAAAGGCGAGGAAATTTGGCAAATTAAGGAACGTGGATATTCCGAACAAACCATTTCCGAGGACTCTGTTCACAAACTTGCCGAAAGTGGAATCGTTACCGTTAATCACCTTCTTCCTCAGTTATCAAAGCGAGTGAGCTGGGAGGAACAAAATCGATCCATCCTCCTTATCGGCGTTGAGGGACAAGTCCCTATCGCCCATAGGTCCAAAAAAAAACCTATTATGAATCCTCTTGCTCTGGGAACAATCAATCTCGGTTATGACCTACACAAGTCCCTCGGACTCAAAAAAGGAGATCAGGTAACCCTAAACGACCAAACCTACACTCTTGCCCAAACCTATCCTCCAAGAAACTTCCGCGACGATAGCTCGGCTTGGATACACCTTGACGAAGCTCAAAAACTCTTTGAGCAACCTAACCGAATTAATGCCATTTTAGCCCTCGGATGTAATTGTGCCTCCATCGATCGACTCGGTGAAATTCGCTCCGAAATCTCCAAGATCCTCCCTGAGGTTCAAATTATCGAACTTGGTTCCTCCGCTATGGTCCGCGCAGAAGCCCGTAACAAAGCCGGTGATCGGGCACGAAAAGCTAGAGCAACCATCATAAAAAGTCGCGAAGCTGCCCGCTTCGAACGCGCTCGTTTTTCTTCAGTTCTTTCTCCAATCATTATAAGCGGCGCATTTCTCGCCCTCGCATATCTTTCCTTTGCCAACGTCCGCGAACGGCTTCCAGAAATTGGCACCCTTCGAGCGATTGGTGTCAGCAATTTAAAAATTGCAATCATCCTGCTCACCCGAGCCGCTTTAATCGGCCTTCTCGCAACCTGCCTGACCTTCTCCATTTCTAAAGCCTTCTCATTTTCATTCCCTCCTCTGAGTTGGCTTTTCATCCCCCTCGTTAGCGCCGCCGCAACGTGGCTCTCGACCATCTACGCCCTCACACGCGATTCCGTTGTCCTACTCCGATGTAATTGATAACTAGCCCATTAACACCACCCGGTCTGCAATCGCCTCAGCTTCTTTCTTGGAATGTGTAACATGCAAAGCAGTCACCCGTTCCCTTTCAATCATCTTACGAATCACGCCAAGCACCTCATCATGACGCGCTTCATCTAAACCGGATAGCGCTTCATCCAGACAAAGTAATTGTGGCCTCAATGCAAGAGCCCTGCCCAACGCAACTCGGCGAGCTTCGCCGCCTGAGAGCCCTTCGGGCAAGCGACTCAAAAGCTTCTCCAATCCTAGATCTCTTGCCAGGCTCTCCACCCGTGCCTTTACTTCTTCAGGTTCCCAACCATGAAGCTTAGGACCAAACTCTATTTGCTCTCGGACCGTCAAAGATGGGAAAAGGGCAATATCTTGTGGCACTAGACCAATTCCCCGTGCCCCAGGCGACAAATTTGTCACCTCCATTCCACCGAGAACAATGCGCCCGCCAACCGGGCCATCGCGTAATCCACAAATCGTTTCGAGGAGTGTCGTTTTCCCACAACCACTCGGTCCCATTAAGGCAACACACTCACCCTCCCCAATATCCAACGAAAAGGGAGATAGGACAAAATTCCCTGCTTGGACCGTCACGTTTTCTAACATTAACATCCCGTCACTCATACTGCTCCTCCCCTACCTGCCAGATATCTCACTATCAAAAGGGTTGAGACCGCCAACAGAATCATTAGGAGCGAAAGTGCCGCCGCTCCTGGCAAATTACCTATATTGATTTCCAGGAAAACCGACGTTGCTAACACTTCGGTCCGGCCACGTGTCGCCCCCGCAAAGATTAAAATCGGCCCAAACTCTCCCAGCGCCCTCGCCCATGCCATTGTTCCTGCCGCCACTACCCCCTTACTAGCCAATGGCAAAACAACTCGTAATAATGCCTGCCCCCGATTGCATCCCAAAGTCATCGCAACCTCTTCATAACGCGGGCTAATCTGATCAAAGGTCGTCTTCATTGTCCTAACCGCAAAAGCAGCCGCTACCGGAAACTGAGCCAAAACCACTCCTAACGGATGGAAGGTCATTGGAAAACCAACCTCACTTACAATATCCTCAAGTGATGTCTCACTCCCAGAAGAAACGAGGCTTAGAAGCCCAAATGCAACTACCCCTCCCACCAAAAATCGTATTACTATTCTATCCCCTTTTCGAGCTATTCCCCAGATCGCGGCTATCAATGCACCACCCGCTAACATTCCACAACAAGCCGATGGTGAAACCCGATTGAACAGGATTAAAAGGCTTAAGCCAACAATCAAAGGAGGTAGCAAAATCGGAATATCTAAAAGTGTATCTACAAAGGCTCTCCCCCTAAATTGATATCGGGACAAAAGATAGCCCACCGGGACCGAAACAAATACTGAAAGAATTGCGGTCGCGGTACAAGTCACAAAAGTCAGGATAATTGAATGCTGAATATCAGCATCCTTCAAAATCTCACTCGCCTGGCTCCACGAAACCGTGAGCACATTTGCCCCGACCATTAAGAGCAATAGTCCAATGTAGGCTGCAATCACAAAAACTAGAAATAGAAGAAAAGGCCACTCCGGCCTAACCCTCCAAATCTTTTGATCACTCCTAATACTTTTCTCCATTTCACCTTGTAAATTTAACTCTTAAACGCCTCAACAGAATTAAATGACGACCTATCATAACCAATATTCACTCCCAGAAAAGCTGCCATAAGCCAAGCTTATGCCGGCATTTTCGTAATGAAAACTCCCAAGATCGCAGTGAGGTGACAAACCATGGACACTTAGGAAAGGAAATGGCCTTTCGATACTATCGGATGTCAAAAACCCATCATCAATTGAGCTCCCATTGGAATCCCAATTTTTCAAATCTTCCCCTCGCTTCCGGCGTCGCCAGAAATTCACCTAATCTCCTCATTAATTCGGGGTAAGCCGATCCCTTTGCCACTGCAAAGGGTTGCTCGGCAAAAGCCAAATCGTCATTCAGCTCGACGATTTCATTTTCTTCTAAAGTCACCGGACTAGCGAGTGCGTTACTTCGGTAAACCAACGCCGCATCAAGTGATCGAGCCTGCACCGCAGACACAAGATCATCTCCTTTCGCAACCTTCACAGCAACATTGACTTCCAATTCTTTAGCTAATCCACGTCTCTCAAGCATGATCCGCGTTAATTCTCCCAGCGCACTTTTGCGACCATCACAAATTCCAAGCTTCACCCCTGGCTTTCCCAGATCTTTCAATTTGAAAAGCTCCTTTGGATTCCCCATTCGAACCAGCAAGACGATCTCATTCCGCGTCATAATTCGCCCCGTAAAAAATCGTTCCTGAACCTTGTTCAGGAACTTCGTATCACACGCAAAGTATCCTGCTGGCGTAGCCCCAGCATCCATCTGTGCAACCAGCGTCCCACAACCCTCGAAAACCGTATTCACCCGACACCCCTCACGCTCCTCAAACTCCCGAACTCGCTCCTGAATCGCCGGCCTCAACATTGACCCCGAAAAAAAAGTCACTTCCGGCTGATCTGACCATTCATCTCCCTCATCAGGAACCATAAACCCCATCTCCTGAAAGACCTTTCGCCCACGATCTCGCGCTGTGACATAACGAGCAAAGTGTAGTGCTCTTTTTGCGTCCTTACTCGAAGTGAGCACCCCAATCGAAGCTCTCTTCGCTCTTTTTAAGAACTCAGGGACAGCAAGCCATTCCACCTCAGAAAAATTTTTCGCTACCGCATCCCACGCTAACGAAACGTCCACAGCACCGGTCGCAACATCTTCCACAATCGCATTCACGGTTGGCTTAGTCACAACCACATTAGGATTAACCCTCGCCAACAATCCCTCCTCCTCCAAAACCTTCCAAGTAAATCTACCAACCGAAGCCGACCTCTCGGCCAAGGAAATCTTCAATCCTTCCTTTCCTAAATCCGAAAGTGTCGTCAAGCCCCGCGGATTACCTTTCGGAACCACTAGCCCAGCCGTCAAAAGCGCCACCGGAATCGCCTCTTTCATTAGGCCCTTTTCTCTCGCTGAGTCGATATAGCTCTGGTCTGCAGGCAAATAAAGATCCCCACCTGCCAATTCGAGTTGGCTTGCCAAGGCTCCTGATCCACCAAACTGTAAATTAACCTTCACCCCAAACTCCTCCTCATATTGACGGGCAATTTCACTCATCGGCTTTCGCAATCCCGCGGCACAGTGGAAGAGCAAGTCTGCCGATCCCGGCCCATCTCGGTCATTATCATTCGTCAACCACCAAAAAGCCCCTCCCAGCAGGACAACAAGAATTCCAATCGTAAAAGCAGATCTTTTCATGACTTAGCTCCAGAACAGTGATGACAGTCCACGTCTCTGACAAGACGCACTTTCTTCATCCGCATGCATTTCGCATCAACATGAATCATTCGATCAATCGCTGGTTCGGCGAAGCGGGTCAGAAGCTTAATACCCTCTAAAGCGGCGATTTGAGCCACCATTGCAGAGACCGCCCCAATTACCGGGAAGCGACGTTTCCAATAAGCGGGGGGCTCTTTCACTAAACATCCAAGACAAGCCGATTTACCCGGGTCGACTGCGAGCACATGTCCCTCCATCGAGCACATTGCGCCGTCGACAAAAAATTTGTGCTGATTCATCGCCTCACGATTCATTAAAAGGCGCTCTTCGAAAAGAGGCGCGCAGGAGAAAACAATATCTGCCTGTTCAACAAGCCCTGAAATATTCTCCTCCGAAACATTCTGCCCTATTGATTCGATCTTTAGATCCCTATTAAATCGTTTCAACGTCTCTGCAGCCTGAACATGACGCGCGCCCTCTATGCCCTCATGAGTCATCAAAATCTGACGATTTAAATCATCCGGTCTCAACTCTCCTCCATGCGCAAGAATGATTCGCCCCACTCCTGCCGCTGCCAGAGACAAGGCCAAAGGCCCGCCCAGCCCACCAACTCGTGAAACCAACGCGGTTGAGCTCCTCAGTTTCTCCTGAGACTCACTCCCAAAGCCCGGAACATCTCGCTGCCAAGTGTAATAGTCCTCGTAGTTCACGATGAAATTCTCCCTCCCTCTAAAGTAATTACCCGATCTACTTTCTCAAGAACTCTAGGGTCATGAGTCACCACCAAAACCGAACCTCCATTCTCAACAAAATCGCGTAGTCCTAAGACTACCGCTTCGGCACTCACGTCATCTAAATTCCCCGTTGGCTCATCGGCCAAAACTAACTTTGGACCATGAACTAAGGCCCGAGCCAAGCCTACTCTTTGTTGCTCTCCCGCACTCAGCTCCTCCGGAATATGGGACGCCCTCGCCTCAAGCCCCAGCGAAAACATCAGCTGATCCGCCCGAGTTCGATCTCCACCAGCGACGAGAATATTAGCTCGGATATCAAGATAAGGAATCAGCCTTGCATCTTGAAAAACCAGTCCAATCACCTCTTTACGAAAGCGTGTTTTCTCCAATCCACTCATTTCCAAGACATCGGAGCCAGCGACCTGGATCGATCCCTTATCGGGACCTAACAAGCCAGCCACAACATACAAAAGAGTCGACTTACCCGCCCCACTCGGACCGCGAAGGGCAACAAACTCGCCCACTCCCATTCGCAGAGAAACATCATCAAGGGCCACCACCGTATCATACGACTTCGACAAACCAACCAACCTCAGCAGTTGGCTCTTATCCGTATTAATCGTGCTTTGTTTACTCACCGGTAGGTAGGATCGTATTTTCCGCAAGATGACCCAAGTTAAAGATGTCGTTATTTTGTCCGCTATTCCAATTGGGCTTAAGCCAGAGCACCCAATCAGAGCTGGTCCCAACATTCCCCAGATCCACCACCAACTCCAATATCTTCCCGCCGGACACATCAACCTAGGATCTAAACCGCTATCCCGACAATCACCCTAGCACCTGGTATGGCTCTCACAATAGAGACTAAAATTTATCTGAAAAAATTCCAAAGGCGGTCACGGTCCAGCGGAGCAGAATTTCAGGCCACTCCAAAAAAACGGCACAATTTCCAAATTTTGACGCATGTATAGTTGAAGTTCCCTTTTTAGCTCCTTCCGAATCACGTAATCATTTAATCAAAGTCTCTCTAAAGAAGGGGATCATCCGATATGAAACAATTACCGCTCCCGAAAAAAGTTTGATGTCTTTGAACGAGCCTCTGGTAGGTAAAAGTCTAGATAATCACTCTGATTTAGATCAAAAACATCCAAACTGTAATTTAGAATATAGTATCAAACTTCCGTCTTCTGTTTGTTAATATCGATTTCAGCCTCATCCATCTAAATTTTGAAAGAGCAGAAGCCCATAGATCCCCAATTCCAAATTCAGCTTGAAGCTGAATTTGAACGACTCACATCTTTACCAAGTGATTGTTGGCAGACTGAGCTAGAGAAACGGACGGATTTGACTGAGAAAGTTAAATCAGCCCTCTTGGAACTTTTAAAAGCCCATGACACCATGCCGATGCGATTCATGGACTCTGAAGTCATCCGTGAAATGTATGATCAGACCAATCTCAAAAGCGATGAGGATGTTGCTAGCACATCACCGCCCTCTTTTGAAAACGGGACCTTGATTGGATCTTACCGATTAGAAACCGAGATTGGGCAAGGTGGCTTTGGTGTCGTCTGGTTGGCCAAACAAGTCGAGCCATACGAACGAGAAGTCGCAATCAAGATCCTGAAACTGGGAATGGATTCGCGCGCCATCCTCAAGCGGTTTAAGTTTGAACAACAAATCCTGGCAATGATGGATCACCCGAATATTGCCCGTCTCATTGAGTCTGGAAATACAAGAACCGGACAACCTTTCTTTGTGATGGAATTAGCGAGAGGCTTGCCCATTACAAAATATTGTGACGAAAAATGTTTAGATATCCCCTCGCGGCTTAATCTTTTCATCGACGTTTGTTTTGCTGTAAATCATGCCCATCAAAAAGGAGCAATTCATTGTGATCTTAAACCATCCAACATCCTTATTGTTGATACAACAAAAGGGCCCCTCGCTAAAGTGATCGATTTTGGGATCTCTCAAGTAATTCAAACTCCCAAATTTCTATTAACTCAAGTCGTCACGGCCGAAGGCCAAATATTGGGAACTCCAGATTACATGGCACCTGAGCAATTTTACTCGGATAAAGCAACTGATACTCTCTCAGATATTTATTCACTCGGGGCTATTCTTTACGAATTATTGATTGGAAAGCCTCCTTGCTGCTCTGAAGAATCAAAATATCCATCTCAAGAAAGGATACAACGCGGAGAGCGTGACCTCCAAACACCATCTGAGGCTTTCAAAAAATATAAAGCTGCCGATCGCATCGCAATTGCACATGCACGGAATTCGAGGACTCAAGAAATCCAGCGCCGAATCAGTAAGGATCTTGAAGCCATACCGATGAAAGCACTCAGAAATAACCCCACAGAGCGCTACTCCACAGTCATCGAATTATTGAATGATATCCGTAGATCAATGTCCAATCTGCCCATAGAGGCAAGACCCCAAAGCAAGCTATACTCCTTCCAAAAGTTTTTTCGGCGAAACCGAGTAGCGGTGTTAGCGGCATCAATAATCGTTTTCTCTGTTTTCGTCTCAGCCCTCTTTAGTTTCCATCAGGCCTCGCTGGCACAAAATGCCCGTATCAAGGAACGAGAACTAAGACTCCATGCTGACAAACTAAGTGATTTAGCTAAAGAAGCAGAAAGTTTAGCGATCCAAGAGCAAATGGATGCCCAAGAGCGCGCTTATTTAGCTGACATGCAACTGACCGCAAAAAGTCTCGAGGAAGACAATCTTCGAGAAAGTAGGCGGCTCCTTAATCAATATAGTAAAGGCTCATCCAATCGAGATCTTCGAGGGTGGGAGTGGAGGTACTTTTGGGGTCAGGGACAACCACAAGAAATTCTTTATGAATCAGAGCATTCTTCCCGAGTTCTAACAACTTTCTTTACCAATACGCCTACTAGATTAATCAGCTTTCGCGACCATGGATCCATCGAACTGATCAATACTAACAGCAATCAAGAGATAAAGGTTCTCTCGGCGGAAACTAAATCAGGTAAATTAAATTCAGACAGTGGATTTCTTTGCAAAAATATTAATGGAAGCCTCTTTGCTGGCCTAAGTTTTCAAGAGAACAGTGAGGATTACTTTATCAAAATTTGGGCCAACCTAGACAAGCCCCCCGTTCGGACCTTTCCAATAGGGCCTCATCGCCCGACGGGGCTCGCCCTTTCTCCTAATGGCCAAAATCTAGCATACTTTTTACCCGCCGATGGTTCCGCCCACATCATCCAAATTGATTCACAAGAAATCTTGCATAGCGAGCTACTCAATGAGCCAAACTATGGACCTTTAGACACCGAAGGTGCCTGTTGTTTTTCACCAAATGGTGAACAACTCGCGATCGGAGGAAGAAATGGAAAATTAACGATCCTCGATACATCAGATTGGTCTAAAAAACATCAGGATCTTCCAAAGGCTGGAAACATCGCGACTCTTGCCTTTTCTCCTGACAATAAAACACTCGCGGTGGGCCACATTTGGTTTGACCCAAAAATCTGGATAATTGATGTGTCAGGATCCAATCCTA
>TARA_B100001057_G_scaffold242706_1_pt1 | contig 11237 bp, 8 predicted proteins | sample TARA_B100001057 | Tara Oceans TARA_B100001057 (sample SAMEA2621839) | marine metagenome | biome: marine biome (ENVO:00000447); feature: surface water layer (ENVO:00002042); material: "saline water (ENVO:00002010), including plankton (ENVO:xxxxxxxx)" | depth 5 m | reverse complement strand
TCATTATTAAACTTTTGAGCTATATCTCTACATAATTCCAAATGTTGTTTTTGGTCTTCACCAACTGGTACATGTGTAGTGTCGTAAAGTAAAATATCTGCTGCCATTAAAATTGGATAAGAATACAGTCCGATACTTGCCTTTTCTTTATCTTTGCCAGCTTTTTCTTTAAATTGTGTCATTCTATTCAGCCATCCCATTCTTGCAACACAACTTAATAACCATGCGGCTTCTGAATGTGCTGAAACTGTAGATTGATTAAAAATAATACTTTTTTTAGGATTAATTCCACAAGCAATAAATGTTGCTACTGTCTCTCTAATGTTATTTCTTAGTTCTTTTGGATCCTGCCTTACAGTTATAGCATGTAAATCAACTACACAAAAAACACAATTGTTTTCATTATTATTATTTAATTCAACAAAATTTTTAATAGCACCTAAATAATTTCCTAAATGCAAATTACCTGTTGGTTGGACTCCTGAAAATATTTTTTTACCCATATTTAATACCTTAATTTAATATCTTCAAATTTAAAAGCTTTGATCAAATAGGCTACCAATAAGTAAAAAACAAGGCCTAAAAAAACTGAAATAATTAAGTAAATAGATTTTAAAGAGTTTTCAAATGACAATTGATTATTAAATAAAATTATTAAATAAGCAAAAAATAATCCCATTAAGGCTGTAGATAATAAAATTTTAAAAAAACGACTTATGAAAATTGCATTAAAACTAAATAGATCTCTTTTTTTTAGAAATAAAAATAGTAATATTAAATTAACCCATGAAGAAATAGTCGTAGCAATAGGAATAATAATAAAGCCTACTGATCTGAAATAATAGATACTGATTAATAAATTTAAAAAAACTGATATCAAAGAAATATAAAAGGGTGTTTTTGTGTCTTGATTAGCGAAGAAAAAATTTGAGAAAACTTTAATCATTGCAAAAGCGGGTAAACCAAAACCAAAATAATAGAGAGCTTTAGCTGAATTTGAGACTGAACTTTCATCAAATTGCCCATATCCAAATAATCCAGAAATAATTTCATTGGGCGCAACAAGTAAAGCTATTGATGCAGGTAAGCTTAAAAATAAACTTAATTCCAATGCTTTGTTTTGAATTAAATCAACCTTTTTTTTATTTTTACTACTTATGTGCTTTGATAATTGTGGAAGTACAACAACACCAATAGCAATACCAGCTATAGCTAAATTAATTTGGTAAATTCTGTCAGCATAATAAAGATAGGAAACTGCGCTTGCTTGAAAAGATGCGATTATTGTTCCTATTAAAATATTAATTTGAGCAACTCCAGATGAAAATATACTGGGTAATAATTTTTTAAAAAATAACTTTACTTTATTGGATATTTTAAATTTAAAATTAAATTTAATTATAAAATATTTTTTTACATAAAAGTATAAAAATACAAGTTGTAAAAGACCTGCAAAGGTAATTCCATAAGATAAATAATAAACAAGATTATCATCTAATAATTTACCAAAAAATAAAATAAATATTAAAACAATATTCAAAATTATTGGCGCTGCGGCCGCCTCTGCAAATCTATTATGAGAATTAAGTATCGCTGAAAAAAATGATGCTAAAGAAACTAACATTAAAAAAGGGAAAGTAATTCTTGTAAGATCGATAGCAAGTTTCATTTTTTCAACATCATCAACGAATCCTGGTGCTATTAGAGATACAAATAAAGGCATAAATATTTGAATAATTAAAATTAAAAATAATAAAATCAAAAATAATAGATTAAAAATTTCTGAAGCTAGTCTGTTTGAATAATCTTTTCCTTTAACCAATTCTGATGAATAACTAGGTACAAATGCTGCATTGAAAGTTCCTTCAGAAAACAATCTTCTAAAGGTATTTGGTATTCTAAACGCAACAAAAAAAACATCTGCTAAGAAGCCAGTGCCTAGAAAAATTGCAACTAAAATATCTCTTAAATAACCTAGTAGTCTACTGATTATTGTAAAAAAACTAAAAGTCCCAGTTGACTTAATTAAGTTCATAACTCATATTAGTCTTAATTTTACCCTATTTGTACATCTAATTATAAATAATGAAGAAATCCAAAACAGATCATTATACAAAAAAAGAAGCTTTAGATTTTCATACTCTTAAAAAGCCAGGAAAAATAGAAATTATTTCCTCTAAAAATATTACTACAAAAAGAGATCTTGCTTTAGCATATTCTCCAGGTGTTGCTGCTCCGGTTAAAGAAATTAGTAAAAATCCAGAAACCGCGTACGATTATACAAGTAAAGGGAATCTTGTAGCAGTGATAAGTAATGGTTCTGCAATTCTTGGGATGGGAAATTTAGGTGCCCTAGCGTCAAAACCTGTTATGGAAGGAAAAGCAGTTTTATTTAAAAGATTTGCTGACATTGATTCCATTGATCTTGAAATAGATTCAGAAGACTCGAATGATATTATAAATTCAATAAAAAATTTTTCACCTAGTTTTGGAGGAATAAATTTAGAGGATATTGCAGCTCCAGATTGTTTTGTGATTGAGGAAAAGCTTAAAGAAATTCTAGACATACCAGTTTTTCATGATGATCAACATGGAACTGCGATTATAACTACTGCTGCACTGATCAACGCATTAGATATTTGTAAAAAATCAATCAAAGAAATTAAAGTTGTTGTAAATGGAGCAGGTGCATCTGCAATGTCTTGTGCTAATTTATTTAAAAAAATTGGTGTTCCACAAAAAAATATTACAATGATAGACAGAAAGGGAGTCATTTACAAAGGTAGAAAAGACTTAAATAAATGGAAATCTAGCCATGCGATTAACACAAAAAATAGAAAACTATCTGATGCAATTAAAGGTGCAGATGTTTTTTTGGGTCTATCTGTAAAGGGATTATTAACAAAAGACATGGTTAAAAAAATGTCAAAAAATCCAATTATTTTTGCATGTGCTAACCCTGATCCTGAAATAACCCCTGAAGAAGTAGAAGAGGTTCGAAGTGACTCAATCATTGCAACAGGCAGATCGGATTATCCTAATCAAGTAAATAACTTAATTGGATTTCCTTACATTTTTAGAGGTGCACTAGATGTTAGATCTAAGACTATCAATGAGGAAATGAAAATTGCTGCAGCTAGAGCTATAGCAGATTTGGCAAAAGAAGATGTTCCTGATGAAGTTGTTGCGGCTATGGGAGGAGAAAGACCTCATTATGGAAAAGATTACATAATACCCTCAACATTTGACCCAAGATTAATCAGTGTAATACCAGCAGCAGTAGCTAAAGCGGCTATGGAAAGTGGTGTTGCAAGAAAACCAATTAATGATTTCGATTTGTATAAAGATCAACTTAAAGAAAGACTAGATCCAACTGTAACTATTATGCAAGGTATTAACAATTACATCAAGAGAAATCAAAAGAGGATCGTATTTGCTGATGGAGAAGATGAAAATACGTTAAAAGCAGCAATTGCATTTAAAAATTCTAAATTAGGTATTCCAATATTAATTGGTAAAGAAAAAAAAATAAAAGACCAAATTAAAAAAATCGGGTACGATCAAACTTTTGAAATAGAAATTGTTAATTCTAAAGATACTGAAAAGAGAGAGAGATATGTCAAATATTTATTTAAGAAATTACAAAGAGAGCAGGGTTTACTAGAGTGGGATTGCGATAGACTAATAAGGAATGATAGAGTTGTTTGGGCATCATGTATGGTAGCTTGTGGGGACGCTGATGGTGCAGTGACGGGAAATACCAGAAGGTTTGGTGCCTCATTAGATAAAATCAAACAAGTTGTTAGTCCTAGAAAAGGTGAAATTATGTTTGGTTTGAATTTAGTTGTGCATAAGGGAAAAACAATTTTTGTTGCTGACACAAGTGTTCATGAGTATCCAACATCAGAAGAAATGTCAGAAATAGCTATCTCTGCAGCAAGAGTTGTAAGATTGTTTGGTTTTAATCCAAAAGTTGCCTTTGTATCTCATTCAACATTTGGTCAACCAATAACAAGTCGAACTAAACATATTAGAAACGCTGTAGATATTTTAAAAGAAAAAAATGTAGATTTTGAATTTGACGGGGATATGCAGCCTGATGTGGCTTTAAATAAGGAATACAAAAACTTATATCCTTTTTCTAAAATAGTAGGTAATGCAAATATACTAATTATGCCAGGTCAACATAGTGCAGCAATATCTTATAAAATGATGAAAGAATTAGGAGATACGAAGGTCATAGGACCATTGTTAATTGGATTAGGACTTCCAATTGAGATTGCTCCACTTAGAACTTCTACATCAGAGCTTATTAATCTAGCTTCAATAGCAGCTTATTCGGCGGACATAATTGATTATGAAAAATAATCAGTCTTTTTGAATTCTTAAATCATTTACCAGAATAATGCTCGTAATAACGTCTTCTACGTCTAAAATTTCCTTCGCTTCATTTATTACTAAATCTTTTTCGTCTGAAGTTAATGCTATACCATAAATATAAATTTTCTTTTTATAAGTATCTATTTGATAATTAGTCGCTTTAATATTTTTATTAAATATCATTGCAGTTTTTAATTGAGATGTAATTAAAATATCCTTAGCCGATTGTTTAAAGTTAAAATCTTCTCTTATTTTTAAATCATTTCTAACAGATCTTACTCCTTTTGTTTCCCATGCTAGTTTTGTAAGTTTTAGTTTTTCCTCAGGATTATCAGCTTTACCTGTTATAAATATTCTTCCATCTAATACTTTTGTTTTAACCTGTAACAAATACTTTTTATCCATCATGATCATTCTAGCTGATAGATTTTTTTGCATTATTGAGTCATCTACTTGAGTCCCAACTGTTCTAGGATCAAAAGCAACACTCACACCTGTTCCAAAAATACCTTTAGATGCGACACCAGCACAACCTTGTAAAATTAAACTTACAAAAAAAAATATTAATAATTTATTTTTCATTTTTAATTTTAAGACAATATTTATAAATTTCTTTTTTAGGAACTTTACTATTATGGCTTATAATTTCTGTTATTTCTTTTGTACTTAATTTTTTAATCATTATTCTAATATTCTTCTTATCTGATTCACTCAATATTTGTGAAGTATTTTTATTTAAATCTTTCTCTGATAAAACAATCGTTAATTCTCCTTTTGGCTCAATATCAAATAATTTTAAATTTCCCAACTTAGATCTTATATATTCTTCATAATATTTGGAAATTTCTCTACAGATTAATATTTTTCTGTCTTTAAAATAAGTATTCAAGTACGGTATAATTTTATTAATCTTTTTAGGTGAGATAAAAAAAACTAAACAAAAATTTAAGTTCGTCAACTTCTCAAATTCTTGCTTAATCATTTTTTCTTTTTCAGGAAAAAAACCATAAAATAAAAATTTTTCATTAAAACCACTCACAGAAACAGCCGTTGTTATTGCAGATGGACCAGGCAGTGGAATAACCTCAATACTATTTTTCAAACACTCATTTATTAAAATAGTGCCTGGATCTGAAATGGCTGGAGTACCAGCATCAGAAATAATCGAAACAATTTTATTATCCTTCAAAATATTAATAATTTTTTTTAAATTTTTTGTTTCATTAAATTTATGATTAGAAATTAGACTTGCTCTGATTTCAAATTTTTCCAACAATTTCTTTGATACTCTTGTGTCTTCGCAAAGTATAAAATCTGAGTTTTTTAATAGTTCTAATGCTCTAAGAGTTATATCTCCTAAATTTCCTATTGGAGTAGGTATTAAATATAGCCCTTTTTTTAATTCACTTTTAAGCAATTTAGGGTTTACCATAATTTAAACAGTATTAGAGTAAAAATAACGTGAAATGAATAAAATTTTTAAAATTATTTCTATATCATTTTGGAGTTTATTTTTAATTTCGAGCTCGGGCACAGCTGAAAATAATAATATAAAGATAGGATTACTTGTACCGTTAACAGGGGATAATGCGAAGATAGGTATGCAGATTGTAAAAGCTACACGCTTAGCTCTAAAAGATATTAATTCTAATAAATTAGAAATATTTCCAAGAGATACTCAATCTGATCCAGATATAACTTTAAAATCTGCTTATGAACTAAAACAACTTGGGATAAATTTAATAATTGGTCCTGTCTTTTATAACAACTTGACTTATCTTAATGAAGTTAAAGATGTAACATTTCTATCATTTACAAATAAGACGCTTGACTTACCAAATAATGTAATAAGCACTGGTGTAAACTCAACATCTCAATTAAATACAATTAAAAAATTTATTCAACAAAATAAAGTAAAGAAGACAATTTTTTTAACTCCTAATTTAAATTACGATTTAGAAATTAAAAAAGGAATCAAAGAGTCCAAAATAAAAACCTTTAAGCAATACTTTTATGATATTGAGCCAACTAAACTTACTAAACAAATTGAAGAAATTACTAATTATGAAATTCGAAAACAGAATTTATTTGATGAGATCACTAGATTAGAAAACTCTGATGATCCAAATAAAGAAAATAAAATTAAAAATCTTGAAAAAAAATACACTATTGGAAATGTAAATTTTGATTCAGTAATAATTGCAGATTTTGATGAAAGTCTAAAAAGCGTAATAACCTCATTACTATACACAGACGTATCACCAAAAGAAAAATATTTTATAACTTTCAATCAATGGTTTGATGAAAGTTTGTTAATCGAAAAAGCCTCACAACCAATTTATTATCCATCAATAAATAAAGAAAATTTGGAAAAATTTAAAAAAAAATTTTTTGAAGAATTTAATGAAAAAACCAATCATTTGTCTCTGTTAAGTTATGATTTAATTGGCTTAGTATATTATCTCTCATTTTCAAATAATATGATAGAAATTAACAAGGTATTTAAAGCTAAAAATTCTTTTAAAGGAAAAATTGGAATATTTGAAATAAAGAATAACAAAATTAATCATAAATTAAATTTTTACAAAATTGAAGATGGTCTTTTTAAAGAAATTTTTTGATCTTTTTAAATGCTTGAAGGCGATGATCTATTTTGTTTTTTAATTTTGATGAAATTTCTCCAAATGTGAGTTTTTTACCTGATGGTACAAAAATAGGGTCATAACCAAAACCATTTTTACCTTTAGGTTTAATAGAGATAAACCCTTCTACTTTTCCTCTAACACAGGCTATTTTTTTTTCTTTGTCACTTATTGATAAAGCACAAATAAACCTTGCTTTAATTTTTTTATTTTTCCAATTTTTATCTTTTTTATTCAATTCTCTATAAACCTTTTTAATAGCTATTTTAAAATTTGAATTTTTTCCACACCACCTAGATGAATAAATTCCTGGTGCTTTATTCAAAATGTCTATTTCTAAACCTGAGTCATCTGAAAGACATAATAAATTCGTTTTTTTTGAAAAATACTTTGACTTTATAATTGAATTTTCCTCAAATGTTTTACCATTCTCTTTAGGGCTTTTGAGATTAAAATCTGACGTAGAATAAATTTTGATGTATTTTGGAAGTAATTCTCTGATTTCTTTTAATTTTCCCTTATTATTAGTTCCGATTAATAGATTTTTAATTTTTTTTTTATACATCTAGAAATTTTAGAATTTCTTACCATATAAGGTATGATGGAGAAAGAACAAGAACCTATAAATAATTCCTCTGAGGAGGCGGTAGAAAATATCGAAGCTGAAAATAGTAATGATTTAAAATCAGATAATGAGATAAAAGAAGAATCTTCACCTGATGATAAAATTAAAGAACTAGAGGATAAATTAGCAAGAACGTTTGCTGAAATGGAGAATCAAAGGAGACGTTTTGAAAAAGAAAAAGAAGATGCTTTTGAATATGGTGGATTTTCTTTTGCAAAAGAAGCTCTTAATTTAATAGATAATTTAGAAAGATCCAAACAGGCTCTAGAAAATGATGAAAAGTTGAAAAATACTGAAGCCTTACAAAAAATATTAGATCATTTAAAAATTATAGGTCAAGATTTGATTTCTATATTCAATAAAAATAATATTAGACCAATAGAGTGTCTAAATAAAAAACTTGATCCAAACCTACACCAAGCAATGATAGAAATTGAAGATGATGAAAAAGAACCTGGAACTATTATTCAAGAGATTCAAAAAGGTTTCACAATTAAAGATAGATTATTAAGACCGTCTTTGGTCGGGGTTTCCAAAAAAACTCAGAATAAACATGAAGAAGAACCAAAAAATAAGGAAAATAAAGAGAATAATTAATGTCTAGAGCAACTTGTAGAATTAAATTTAACCCCTATATGACACTCTAGAAAATATATTATGAGCAAAATTATTGGAATAGATCTTGGAACCACCAACTCATGTGTTGCAATCATGGAAGGTAGCCAGCCAAAAGTTTTAGAAAATGCCGAAGGAGCAAGAACAACTCCTTCAGTAGTAGCTTTTACAGATGATAGTGAAAAACTGATTGGACAACCTGCAAAAAGGCAAGCCGTAACCAACCCAGAAAATACGATTTTTGCTGTTAAAAGATTAATTGGAAGAAACTTTGAAGACTCAACGGTTAAAAAAGATATTGAAGCGGCACCATTTAAAATTGTTAACTCAGAAAAAGGTGATGCTTGGATTGAGTCTAAGGGAGAAAAATATTCACCATCACAGATTTCTGCTTTTATTCTTCAGAAAATGAAAGAAACTGCAGAAAAATATTTAGGTCAAGCTGTAACCAAAGCTGTAATAACTGTGCCTGCATATTTTAATGATGCACAAAGACAAGCAACAAAAGATGCTGGTAAAATTGCCGGCTTAGAAGTATTAAGAATTATTAATGAACCAACTGCAGCCTCTCTGGCATATGGTCTAGACAAAAAACAAAACAAAAAAATTGCTGTTTATGATTTAGGTGGAGGTACATTTGATGTTTCAATTCTAGAACTTGGTGATGGAGTTTTTGAGGTTAAATCAACTAATGGAGATACTTTCTTAGGTGGAGAAGATTTTGATAATGCGATTGTTGAATACTTGATTACAGAGTTTAAAAAAGATAATGGAATTGATTTAAAATCTGATAAGCTCGCCCTTCAAAGACTTAAGGAAGCAGCTGAAAAAGCAAAAATTGAATTATCTTCTGCTGAGCAGACAGATATTAACTTGCCTTTTATTACCGCAGATAAAACTGGTCCAAAACATATTAATTTAAAAATGACTAGGGCTAAACTGGAGGCTTTGGTTGAGGATTTAATAGCAAGGACAATACCTCCATGTAAAACAGCCTTGAAAGATGCTGGCATTAATGCAAATGAAGTTGATGAAGTCGTAATGGTAGGTGGAATGACTAGAATGCCTAAAGTAGTAGAAGAAGTTAAAAACTTCTTTGGTAAAGATCCAAACAAAAGTGTTAATCCTGATGAGGTTGTTGCTATGGGAGCTGCAATACAAGCAGGTGTTTTACAAGGGGATGTAAAAGACGTACTTCTTCTTGATGTAACACCATTATCATTAGGAATTGAAACATTGGGCGGAGTATCAACAAAATTAATAGAAAAAAATACTACAATACCGACAAAAAAAAGTCAGGTATTCTCTACTGCGGAGGATAACCAGCCTGCAGTATCAATAAGAGTTCTTCAAGGCGAAAGAGAAATGGCCTCTGATAATAAAATATTAGGTAATTTTGAGCTAGTTGGGATTGCTCCGGCCCCAAGAGGCGTTCCACAAATCGAAGTAACATTTGATATTGACGCAAATGGTATTGTAAATGTGTCTGCAAAAGATAAGGGAACAGGCAAGGAACAAAAGATACAAATTCAAGCTTCAGGTGGTTTAAGTGATGAGGAAATTGAAAAAATGGTTAAAGATGCTGAAGCTAATAAAGAGTCAGATAAAAAGAAAAGAGAGTCTGTCGACGTTAGAAATCAAGCAGATACCTTGATTCATTCAACAGAAAAAAATGTTAAAGAGCATGGTTCAAAAGTTTCAGATGCTGAAAAAAAAGCTATTGAAGATGCGTCAACTTCATTAAAAGAAGCTTTAAAAGGTGAAGATATTGAGGATATAAAGAAGAAAACTGAAACACTTGTTCAAGCCTCTATGAAACTTGGTGAAGCAATTTATAAGTCTCAACAAAATGCTAAACCTGAATCTGGAAAAGACGATGGTAAAGAAAACAAAGATAAAAAAGACGATAATGTTGTAGACGCTGATTTTGAGGAAGTAAAAGACGACAAAAAAGAAGGAAATCAAGAAAAAAGCGCTTAAACAAACATCTAATTGTCTGGGTTAAATAGATGGCAAAAAGAGATTATTACGATGTTCTTGGCATCAATAAAAGTGCTAGTCCTGAAGAAATAAAAACAGCCTACAGAAAACAAGCTGTAAAATATCATCCAGATAAAAATCCTGGTGACAAATCTGCGGAAAATAAGTTTAAAGAAGCAAGTGAGGCATACGGTATCCTATCTGATAAAAGTAAAAAAGAAAATTATGATAACTTTGGGCATGCAGCGTTTGAAAATGGTGGAAACCAAGGAGGTGGCTTTGGAGGCTTTGGAGGTTTTAATAGTTCCGATTTTTCAGATATTTTTGAAGATTTTTTTGGTGATTTTGGGGGTGGACGAAGAGGTAATAGAAGAAGTACAAACAATAGAGGTTCTGATTTAAGATATGATTTATCTATTACTCTTGAAGAAGCTTATTCAGGAAAAAAACAAAACATTCAATTCTCATCATCTGAAAATTGTAGTACCTGTAAGGGAAGTGGTTCAAAGCCGGGCTATTCGGCTGACAGATGTACTTATTGCGGTGGAAATGGAAAAGTAAGATCTAATCAGGGTTTTTTTACTGTTCAACAAACATGTCCCCAGTGCTCCGGAAGTGGAGAAGAAATTACAAATCCATGCTCCGATTGTAATGGAAATGGTAATAGACAGATTTCTAAGAAAATATCTGTGACTATTCCAAAGGGTGTTGATGATGGAACAAGAATAAGACTAGCTGGTAAAGGAGAAGCTGGAATAAGAGGAGGAGCAAGTGGAGATTTATATTTATTTATAAATATTAAATCACATGATCTTTTTAAAAGATCAGATGTAAATTTATTTTTTGAATTTCCGATTTCTATAGCTGATGCAGCATTAGGTGCAACAGTTGAAATACCAACAATAGATGGTAAAAAAGCAAAAATTAAAATACCTGATGGAACTCAGGATGGTAAACAATTTAGATTAAAAGGTAAAGGTATGCCATTTATGAGA
>TARA_B100001057_G_scaffold498678_2_pt1 | contig 11241 bp, 9 predicted proteins | sample TARA_B100001057 | Tara Oceans TARA_B100001057 (sample SAMEA2621839) | marine metagenome | biome: marine biome (ENVO:00000447); feature: surface water layer (ENVO:00002042); material: "saline water (ENVO:00002010), including plankton (ENVO:xxxxxxxx)" | depth 5 m | reverse complement strand
AAAAAAAAAATTTTGTGTAATGGCTATACAAGAGGCCTTCTAGTGAAAAAAGATTATCTTTTAGTTGGAATGTCTAAAGTAAGAAGATTAGATAGGTTTCGAAAATTTAATAAACATATTTCCCAAGATGCAGGAGTCATATTTATAAACAGAAACAGAAATACAAGTAACTTTTTCAAATTTAGTACATCAGAAATATATGATATTATTGAGGCTTAATTTGCCTTATTAAGCTTTTTTTCTTATATAAAAGCTATTTTTTGATACTTGTTTAGCCTCAATATTATGAAAACGATTTAATTCTTTACTATATGATTTTATAAAATAATTAACTTCCTTAAGAGAAATCCCTGGAAATTTATTTTGTTGTGCTTGTTTTGAAATACCTAAACCAGAATTATCCTCCTTGTTAAAGAATTTTATTAACTTTGATCTTAAATAGTTTTTTAATTTAACTTTAAAAAAATACAAAGGTAAAGAGTTTAAGTTTAATTCTACTTCTTTTACATTTAGCATATTTAAAGAATCTACTATTTTCTCACTTGCCATTTTACCTTCAAGAGAAGAAATGTATCCATTCAACAAACTTGTATCATTATTAATTTTAGTTTTATTGTTTAAAATTTTACTTAATACTGAAAACAAATCATCCTCTGTTTTTACTTTAAAGTTTTCCGCATTCTTTATATTGCGTTCCATTTCCTCATCTATATAGGGTGAATATTGAACAACAGGTTTTTGAAGAATGTAGCCTTCTAACCCACTCGTACAATTATTATGCACCATAACTTCACAACCTGTAATCCAATCTTTTACTGTATGTGTATATACTACGTGAACATTATTTAATTTTTTAGTTAGATCGTACCAGTACTTGTGATCATCATTTGGATGAGGCCTAATTATAATATTATATTTTTTATATATATTGGCCATTTTAATTATAGCTTTTGAAAATTGATCTAAATTTCTTCTTGAGTGCTCTTCTCTTTTTTTAAAGAAATTTATCTCTGACTCAGTAGTTTTTTTTCCAACTAATGAATTTGATAATTTAAAATGATTAAATAAAAAATCTGAACCATTTACATTAATTGCTGCAGAAAAAGCTGATGGTATTAAAATATATGGACCCCATTTTTCTTTTAAGAGTGAGGATTTTGCTTTATTAAGTTTTGCAAATTCTGGTCTCAACAGATCCACTCTTGAGCTGCCTGTAATCTTAATTTTTTTATCTGAATCTGGATAAAAATCACAAATGATTCCTTTGTGGTTTTCACCCCACGCTAAAATTAGGTCCGTAAGTTCAAGAGTTTCTTTTGATAGACGGAATATTGAAAATCTTTTTGATCTAAGGGGATCATTACGATCTTGTAAAAGACCCTCTTCATCAAAGCATACAATTTTCATTTTATATTTATGAATATTTTTTAATGTTTTAAATCTATGTGCAGCAATATCTTTATCTATATATATACCTGTTGGAAGATGTTTAAATATTCCTTTTGGAAATTTATGAACTAAAAGTACACCATAATTTTGTTCAGCTGCAAAACAAGATAATAAAATTTTAGACTCAAACTCTCTTGCCTTAATTTCCATAGGTATATAAATCAATTTTTTTTTTCCCATATCTTCTTCAAGACTCCAATACAAATAAGTTAAAAAGTTATAAAATCATCTACTAAGTATTTTAATTATTTAAAATAATTTTTTATAGTCTTTATAATTTTATACTGATCTTTAATATTTAAATTAACAAATAATGGAATACTTATTGAGTTTTTATAATAATTTTCTGAATTAGAAAAAAAAGTTTTTTTTTTATTGTAAATACTAAATTTATAAATCGGGATATAATGATATTGTGCACGAATACCATTGGTGTTTAAATAATTCATAAAATGGTTTTTACTTTTTTTTAACTTATCGAATGCAACATTAATCACAAACAGATGATAAGAGGGCTTAATATTTTTTGAGTATTTAGGAATAACCAAGTTGGGATTAAAATTTTGTAATTTTGTTCTATAATTCTCATAAATTTTTTTTCTTTTATTTAAAAAAAAATTAATCTTTTTTAGTTGAGACAATCCTAATGCACAATTGAGATCAGAAAGTCTATAATTATAGCCACTTTTCAAAACATCATATATCCAATATTTTTTTTTGTTTCTAGATATTCCGTGACTTCTTAGTAATTTTATATTCTTAGCAATTTTTTTATTATTAGTTGTTATTATACCACCTTCTCCAGACGTTATTGTTTTTACTGGATGTAAAGAAAATGTACAAATGTCAGAATGTTTACAAGAGCCAATTTTAATAAATTTTTTTTTGTATTTGTATTCTGCCCCTAAAGCATGACAAGCATCTTCAATTAAAAAACAATCATATTTTTTTTTAATATCATAAAAATTCATTAAATTTTCAGGGTATCCTCCTTGATACATTATGAGTAAAGCACTAATTTTTTTAAGTCTATTTTTTTTAATACATTGTGCTATTTTATCGGGTGTCACTTGACCAGTACTTTTATCAATATCTACCAAGTAAACCTTTAGCTGCATATTTTTTGCTAAATTATATGATGCTATAAAGTTTATTGCTGGCATTAAAATTACATCATTTTTTTTAAGATTGAGCGATAGAAAAGCCAAATGTATTGCAGCTGTTCCACTGCTGCATGTAAAACTATATTTACATTTAAGATAACTGTTTAACTCATTTTCAAATTTTGTTACATATGGACCAGTAGTGATTAAATCATTTGATAATGAATTTAAAATTATTTTTTTATCTTTATGGTCAATATATTGTTTATTATAGGGGATTAATTTCATAATTTAATTAATCCTATTGATGGGTTTAAAACATACTTTGGATTTAAGAATTTTCTTTATATTTTTTTTTGAAATATCCTTAAAGACTTTATCTAAAACTTTAATGTACTTTTTAATATTATTTTTATTATGAAATATGTTAATATATATCATATTAGTCGCTAAAATTTTATTTTTTAGCATTTCTTGAGTTAAAAAAGTTTTATTTATTGCATGATTATTACAAAATTCAAATATTGGTATAGCATTAGTACCCATTAATTTAATTGGAACGTTATATTTTTGTGATAAATCTGACCAAATATTTTTTAATAATTTTCCATTAGCTTCTACTTTTTGGAAAGCATTTAATCTTTTAAATTCTCTAATTGAAGAAAGCGCAGCAGTATAGCCAATTCTTTCACCCCAAAATGTACTACTAATAAATGTATTTTCTGCTTTTTTCATTATTTTTTTTTTACCAATAATAGCATTAATAGCAAATCCACTACCTAATGCTTTGCCAAATATAGCCATATCTGGGTTTACGTTGAATGCAAGATGAACACCACCCATATTTTGTCTAAAACCTGTTGTACATTCATCAAAAATCAAAATTATTTTTTTTTTATTACACAGCCTTCTTATTTTTTGCAGATAATTATTAAGCGGTTTTATATTTCTTACCACTTCCATCTTAATTATTCCTATATTTTTCCTATCAATTAATCTTTTAAGATATTGAAAGTCATTATATGGAAATGGGAAGGAAGTATTTTTTAATTCATTTGGTATACCTTCGTAGTTTAAACCTGACATTAAATGTTGATCTAAATTTTTTTTTGAATTTATATTTGCCGATAGATACCAGTCATGCCATCCATGATAGCCGCAAAAGGCAACATTTTTTTTTTTAGTACAAGATCGAGCAATTCTAATTGCGACAGCATTTGCCTCGCCTCCTCCTCGTGTAAATTTAGCCATAGAAGCCCATGGGTGGTATTTAATTATCTCTTTTGACAGGTAAACTTCCTCAGAACAATTTAATGACGTCATATTCCCTTTTTTAATTGTATTGGAGACTGATTTATTTATTCTATTGTTGGAATAACCCAATATACTTGTTCCTACTGCACAAAACATATCTAAATATTTGTTTCCATTTAAATCCCATACATTTGTTTTTGTCGCTTTTGAAAAATAAGCAGGCCACTTATCTGGTAAATGGAGTTCTGATCTTTTAGAAAATAATGTGGTACCACCAGGAATGATAGTTTTTGAGTAATTATATAAATTTATACCTTTTTTTGTTTTCATTTTATTTCCAATTTCTTGGGTCTATTAATTTTAAATCATTTATTTTAAATTTTAACACTTTTTTCTTATTTTTTATTGTTTTAAATCTAAGAATCTCTTTGAGATGACTATAACTGTTGATACCAATTATTATTCGATCAAATTCATAATTTAATAAATCATTGAGGCAATAATCAATTGAAGAAATATTATTTTTTTTTAAACTTTTAAACCATTCAAAAAAGTACACTTCCCATTTTTTGAAGTATTGTTTTTTATATGCAAATTTATTTACCAGTAATCCTTGTAAAAAAACTGATCTTATATGGGTTTCTATTTTTTTATCTTTCAATTTAGCAAACCATCCAGATCGTATAATTCTTTGATCCAAAATATTATAAGGACATTGAACTACATCTAGATTATAATTCAGTGTCAAATAATTTAAACAATTCGTGTTATAAATTGAAACACCGATTTTTTTGAAATATTTTTTTTTTAAGTTCTCTAAGTTTCTAAAAATTTGTAATCCTTTTTTGGAAAATAAAATTTTAATGTCATGAAATAATAATGTCTCAATTTTATTACCATAGAATTTTTTTAAATGATTTTCTATTTTTTGTTCACAATAATCTAAACTTATCCATTTATAATCTGGTCTAATTTTTGTTATAAACTTAAATTTTTTATCAATATTTTTGAAAATATTTTTATCTTTTAAATACCCATCAGCTGTATCTATTTTATAGATATTATTTTTTTTTGATAAATTTAAAATTTTATTAATTTCAATCTGTGTCATCTTAGTTGGAATAACTCCATATCTTTTATCAAAATTTGCAGATCCAATTATAATTCTTTTTTTTAATTCATTTTTATTCATGTTGTTTATTCTTATATATTAACTAAAGATTTTAATTTTTCAGCTTTTATCAAATCATTCCAAGAGAAATGAATATTGGGTAAAAAGTGTCTTGTTACCTTTTTAAGAAAAACCAAATCTTTTTGATAATCTAAAGTCCACCGTCTATCTGAATAGTTTATTGAATTTTTATAATTGAATTTTTTAAAGAGTTTTGATTCTCTTATAAAAGTTGTTACATGCTCTTTATTGGAATTAGTTTTAGAAATTCTCTGAGATTTTAATAGTGATTTTAAATTAATTATTTCAACATCTAAGCCATCTGGAAATGAAAGCGTTAAGGTATTTGAAGTATAGTCACATTTTTTTTTAAGATGTAATTTAATGCATTTATCTATTAATTTAGGATCTATTATAGGACAATCTGCAGTTATTCTGACTATTATTTTTATAGAGTTTTTTTTTGCACAATCAATTAATCTTTTTTGAACATCATTCTCACTTCCTCTATAAATATTAATATTATGTAGTTCACATACTTTTTCAAATTTATCATCATTTTTTTTTTTTGTAGTACATAAGAAAATTTTGTTAACTAATTTTGCTTTTTTTAATCTTAAAATACATAAATCTATTATTCTAAGACTTGATGTTATTTTTAAAAAATGTTTGTTAGGGAGTCTTTTAGATCCTGATCTGGCAGCAAGAAGAATTGCAATCATATTAATTTTTTATTTATTTAAATCTTAACTATAATAATCTTTATTCAAAAATGTAAATGAGTTATTTTATATGTGTTTTTTTTAATGGAGTTCCAGTGAGTATTTTTTTTTTTGAAATTTTACCGAGAACTATATCAAAATATTTAGGTGCTAATCCATAACCAGGTCTAATTATCCTTATATTTTTATTAGTAAATTTTTCATTTTTTTTTATATTCTTGGTTGTAAAAATTGACCTTCTAAAAATTTTAGATTTATTTTCACTTTGATTTCTAAAAAAACTTTTCTTACCTAGAAGTTTAAAAGCAACATCAATATCATCTCTGAACTTCTTAATTTCTTTTCCCTTTAATGAGAAATCAATATCAAAGCCTTTTTTTTGGTTATCTAAAGCAATATGTTTTTCAACAACTTCTGCGCCACAAGCTATAGCAGCAATAGCTACCCTATTATCTGTTGAGTGATCTGAAATTCCTACTTTACACTTAAATTTATTTTTTAAAATTTTGATATTGTTTAAATTAAAGTCACTAATTGATGATGGATAGTTACTCACACAATATAAAAGAGTAATATCTTTTGCTCGATGTTTTTTTGCTGTTTCAAAAGTTGTTTCAATTTCGTTTAAGTTTGCCATACCTGTAGATATAATGATTGGTTTTCTGGTTTGAGATATTTTTTTAATTAGATTTAGATCAGTCATTTCAAATGAAGCAATTTTATAAATTGGACAATCTAATCTTTCTAAAAAATCGACAGCGGTATTATCAAATGGTGTACTAAAAATTTTTATCCCTAAAGATTTTCCGTATTTAAAAAGTTCTTTATGCCATTTTAATGGAGTATGTGCTTTATTGTATAAATCCCAAAGATTATATCCTTTCCACAAACCTTGTTTAATTTTAAAATATTTTTTGTTTGACTTTATTGTCATTGAATCAGCAGTATAGGTTTGAAGTTTAACAGCATCAGCACCATTAATGTGAGCGCATTTAATTAACTTTTTTGCTAATTTAAAGTTTCCACAATGATTTGCTGATATTTCTGCTATGAAAAAAACTTTATTTTTCATCATATATATTTAATTTATATATTTTTTGAGCGAGATTAGAAATTTTTTTGTCATCTTTATAAATTTCTTTTAAAATTTTGGAGGTAGAATTAAAGTCAAGTTTTAAAGATAATTTTAATAAGTCCATCCAATTTTTATTATTTTTACCTCTTATTTTTTGTATTTGATTTACAAGATTTAATCCCTCTCTAATTTTTTTTTGATTTTTTTTCATATATTTAATCCATTTCAAAATTTTTACTTAGTTAAATCATTTAACTGTTAATATAAAAATTATATTTTTTAACTTTTTTTTTTTCATTTAAAACCATACCATTAGATGAAAATGGGTAATCTGCTACATTAAACTTTTTTTTATTTAATTTTATCCAATTATTTTTTTTATAAAAACTCACTAATTTATTGTTACAAATTAAAAAGGAGAAAAAACCTGATTGTTTGATTATAGTATTATTAAAACTCATCAATAAGTCAGAGAATTTCATACCTCTAAATTTTTTATCAATAATCAAAGTGTCAAGTAGTAAATACATAATGTTTTTTTTTAAATTATCAATTTTAAAAGTTCTTTTCCTTAGAAGTGTATATCCAACAAGTTTAGATTTAATATAAAACAAATTATGAATATCAAATTTTTTAATATTATTTTTAAACCATTTAACTTGTGAGTTTGCACCATATCTCCATTGTTTATCCTTCAGCAAACAAATTTGTTTAATTTCATTATTAGTTAATTTATCCGAAATAATTGATTTCAAACAAAAATTATTATTTTTTTTCTGATATCTGGAGTTCATTTAATTATTACATATCATAGAAAAACTAAAAAAAAAAACGATTGAATATCAGCAATGCTTGTTTGTATTTATGTATTGCAGATATTGTAACTAATAATATTTTTATTTGTTAGTATCATACTTTTTTCAGATTTTGAAAACTTAAGGTCGAGGAAATTTCTCACGAGCTTAAATAAATTTTAAAATTTACTTTTTTCATATAGTTTATTATTTTTATTATTTTTTTACAAATTTAAATTATATATTATTTGCAAAAACTTCTGTACTATTTTATGGGTTTATCTTTCTTTTCTCATTTAACTCTGAAACGAAATATAACTATAATTAGTTTTAAATTTTATATATAAAAAATTTGTCAAAATCAAAAAAAGATAGGCGAGTTATAACAAAAATATATGAATAATATGATTTAAGCGCATATTTCTTATTTATAAATTTTTTTATTTTTTTTAGTGTTATTTTTAAAAACTGATAATTATTAGTTGGTATATTTTAGTTTTATAACTTTATAATTACAATATTTAAATTATAATAAGTTTTTTAAAATTAAATTGCTTATGAATTATAAAATTAATAATATAATTAATTAAATTTATTTTTTATATAATAATAGGCCTTGGTTTTTAGAAGTATCTTAAAAAATATAAATTAAAGTATAGTTTAAAATGTTGAAATTATGATGTTTGATTTAGCAAAAAAGCTTTTCCCGATTTGTAGAAGTATTACTGGGAATGGAGTAAGACAAACTTTTGATATATTAAAAAAATATCAGACAAAACTAAAAAGAATAGAAATACCAACAGGTACAGAATGTTTTGACTGGAAGATACCTCGAGAATGGAACATTGAGGATGCATACTTAATCGATCCAGATGGAAAAAAAATATTAAGATTTAAAGATAATAATTTACATATATTAAACTATAGCACTCCAATCGATGTTGAGATTGATTTAGAAGATTTAAAAAAACATCTTCATACTTTACCCAAACAACCTAAAGCAATACCATATTTAACAAGTTATTATGAAGAAAGATGGGGTTTTTGTTTAAGTTATGAAGATTATTTAAAATTAAAACCTGGAAAATATCGAGCTGTTATTAAAAGCACTCTTAATGAAGGAAGTATGACACTAGGAGATATCTTTTACAAAGGGCGCTCAGAAAGAGAAATACTTTTTTCCACGTATATCTGCCATCCTAGTTTGGCTAACAACGAAATATCAGGACCAGTAGTTACTACTTACCTTGCAAAGTATATCGATAGCTTACGTGGTGATCATTATTATTCATATCGATTTGTCTTTGTTCCGGAAACAATTGGTGCTATTGCTTATTTGAGCAAAAACCTTCAAATAATGAAAGAAAAGACAATTGCTGGTTTTCAAGTAACATGTGTTGGAGATAATAACAATTATTCTTACATAGCGTCGCCTTCAGGAAATAATTACGCTGATAGAGTGGCCAAGTACTGTCTAGAACAATATGTAGAGTCTTTTAAAGAATATAGTTTTCTTAAACGTGGAAGTGATGAAAGACAATATTGTAGTCCAAACATTAACTTACCAGTGTGTTCGATATCTAGAACAAAATATGGAGAATATCCAGAATATCATACCTCATTGGATAATCTTGATTTTATTTCTGAAGAGGGTCTTCAAGGAGCTTTAAATATTTATTTGAAAGTAATCAAAACTCTAGAGTTTAACGAAACTTATAAAAATATTTGTTATGCTGAGCCTTTTCTTTCTAAGAGAGGATTACGAACAACATTAGGTGGGCAAAAGGTAATTAAGGAAAATACTCATGGATTATCGAATCTTATTGCATACACTGATGGGAAAAAGGATCTTATTGAAATTTGCTCTATTTGTGGATTAGACATTGAATGGGCTAAAGAAATGTCTAATAGATTAGTTGAGCTTGGTATTTTTGCTAAGGTATAAATATATTTGTTAATTAAAATTTATTAATTGAAACTTTAAATAAAATGATTTTAGAGAATAGATATTTTGATATCATTAAAAAAATTTTTAAAATTTTGTCTAATAGAAGAAAAAAAGTTATTTTCTTTTTTATTATTCTATCTTTTGTAGGTGCTTTTGCAGAAGTTGTCAGTATATCAATACTGATACCGTTTGTAGATATAATCATTGATCCTGAAAAAATTTATACTTATTTAAGTAAATTTAATTTAAATTTAAATTTAGAGAAGATTTCTGAAAGCACATTATTATTATTTGTTACAATAGTCTTTATAACAGGAATTGTAATATCTAGTATTATAAAATTTTTACTAGGGTATTTAGGACATACAATTTCAAATAATTTAAATCATGAATTTAATCTTAAAATATTTAAAAGTTTAATACATGCAAAAACAATATTAGATCAAAAAACTGATGAAAGTGTTTTAAATTCAGCAATTATAAAAGTCCAAAGCGTAACGCTACTGGTTAGAAATTTGTTATCAATAGTTTGTGATGTGGTTGTAATTTTTTTTATTCTTATACTATTATTTAGCATTTTAGATATTTATATAATTTTTTCTTTGATTATTTTAGGACTTATTTACTTCATATTATCAAAAATTTTTAAAAATAGGTTATCAAGGAATAGTTTAAATTTGTCAGATGGAATAGAAAATAGAACAAACGTTATTAATAATGCAGTTGGATTATTTAAATTGATTAAGGTTAACAGCCTAGAAAATTTTTTTGTAAATAAATTTATTAAAGAAGATTTTAAGATAGCTAGATCACTTACAATAAACGCAATTTTATCATCTTCGCCTGGAATAATCATATCGGGACTAGCAATAGTTTTAATAGCTTTTATTATTTATATTTTAAAAGTTAATAATTACGATTTATTCGAGATGATACCAATTTTTGCTGCATCGATTTTTGCAGTACAAAAAATTTTACCATTAATGCAAAATATATATTCTTCTAACGCAAAATTTAGATCAAATTACTCTCAATCATATTCTATTATAAATTTCATCACAAATAAAATAAAGATTAAAAATGAGAGATTTGTAAAAATAAAAACACCTGAAAAAATTGAATATAAAAATATTAATTTTAGTTATAAAAATAAAAAAATAATCAAAAATTTGAATCTTGAGTTAAAAAGGGGAGATAGAATTTTAATTAAAGGAAAATCAGGTGTTGGAAAAAGTACCCTTATAAATATTCTTTTAGGAATTCTTTTACCATCTAAAGGTAGTATTTACGTAAAAAGCAAAATATTTAATAACAAAAATTTTAATCAATTAAGAAATTTTTATTCCTACACACCACAAGATGTTTTTATATTTAAGGGCACATTCAAAGAAAATATATCACTAGAATTTAATTGCCAAGATAATCGAAGACTTGCCGAGGTTTCAAAACATTCACAAATATTTGATTTTATAAATAGGCAAAAATTAAGATTTAACTCCAATACTATATATTCAGGACGTAATATTTCAGGTGGCCAAAAACAAAGATTGGGAATAGCTAGAGGTCTTTTTAAAAATAAATTAATCTACATTTTCGATGAAAGTACCAATGCTATTGATAAGACAATTGAAGAGCGAATATTGCATAATTTGAAAAAATATTACAATGATAAAATTTTTATCATAATTTCACACAAAAATATAAACAAAAGATTTTTTAATAAAA
>TARA_B100001057_G_scaffold395608_1_pt1 | contig 11241 bp, 9 predicted proteins | sample TARA_B100001057 | Tara Oceans TARA_B100001057 (sample SAMEA2621839) | marine metagenome | biome: marine biome (ENVO:00000447); feature: surface water layer (ENVO:00002042); material: "saline water (ENVO:00002010), including plankton (ENVO:xxxxxxxx)" | depth 5 m | reverse complement strand
CCATTAAGAAATCATAAACCGTTTGGGTAAACAATCGATCTGAATCTGTCTTAAACATATTTTCTAAATCAGATACCACCTTTGCCTTCATTTCTTCTTCAGTGCGCACATTTTGATTTGGAAATAGTTTATCGTACAAATCGGTATTTAATTCAGCAAGTTCCATCCTTTTAATGTCATTGACAGTAAATTTGAATTTTTTGGATACATCAGCCAAGGCGGACTCCTCTACCCCGAGCATGGATGCCAAATCTTTTTCATCCTTTGCTACTGATTTCGGGTCCAGCACGAGAGAATCATCAACTTTCATTCCCTTAATGGATTTAATTGCTTTCTTGTCCTTGAGAAACTCCATTGAGATGGTTGAATTATTTTCAATTCCGTTTTCTTTGGGTTCGCCTGAAGAGTCAAGCTCTCTAAAAAGCCCCATAACCATATCTTTATCTCCAACCTCAGTTGTTGATTCCATTTTTCCATAACGCCTTCTGAGGTCCTCGATTTGATTCGCAATGAGTTTATCGTCTACTTTGACCGCAAAATACTCGATACTTTTTCTTGAAGAAATCGGAATATCAAATTTTGGAGAAAAGCCAATTTCATAAGAAAATTCAAAATCTCCCGGGTTTTCCATATCGCCTTTAAACGTCTCATCTTTGGTTGGAATGGGATTTCCAAGGATTTCTAACTTTTCTTCAGTGATATATTTATACAGGCTATCGTTGGCTATTTTATTGAGTTCCTCAGCCAAAACAGATTTACCATACTGCTTTTGAATCATACCAAAAGGTACTTTACCAGGCCTAAAACCTGCAACTTTTGCAGATTTACGATACTTTTCAAGAGAGGCCTTTACTTTGTTCTGGTAGTCCTCGGACTTAATTTCAACCTTTAAAATCGCATTCAATTTATCAACGCTCTGTTGTAATACCTTCATTTTTCTACTTTTTAAAAATAAAAAAGGTCTCGTTATATGAAACGAGACCTTAAATGGTGCGGATGGAGGGAGTCGAACCCACACACCTCACGGCACTAGATCCTAAGTCTAGCGTGTCTACCAATTTCACCACATCCGCATATTCTAACTTTTCAACCGAGATTTTACTGGGTCGCGCTCCAAACTTTTTCAAAGCGGGTTGCAAAGATAATTTTTTTTAATAAATATGGAAAATTAGTTTCTTGAATTTTGAATGTTTGCCCTGATTTCTTTCATAAATTCAGAGGCATAAACGAAATTTTTAATTTCCGGGTTGTCTGCAGTTATAATGGATCTGCGATCTCCTTGCCACCAGCATTTTCCTTGATATATAAATAAAACATTTTCGCCTATCTCAATTACTGAATTCATATCATGTGTGATGACGATAGTCGTCATATTAAATTCATCCGTTATATCCTGGATCAAACCATCTATGACAATAGCTGTTTTTGGATCTAAACCAGAATTCGGTTCGTCGCAAAACAAATATTTTGGATTCATTGAGATTGCCCTTGCGATCCCAATTCTTTTTTGCATTCCCCCGCTGCATTCAGAGGGTAAAAGTTTATTTTTACCAACAAGATTGACACGCTCCAAACAAAAGTCTACCCTTTTTTGAATCTCTTTAGCGGTCATTTTTGTAAACATCGTTAGGGGAAAACCAATGTTCTCCTCAACATTCATTGAATCAAAAAGAGCAGAACCCTGAAAAAGCATGCCTATTTCTTGTCGTAATTTACTTTTTTCTGAGCTGCGCATCTTCGTAAAATCGGCATCTCCGTACAAAATTTCACCTGAATCCACCGAATGTAATCCAACCATACATTTGGCAAGAACGGATTTACCCTGACCAGATTGACCTATAATTAAATTGACCTTACCCTTTTCAAATACGGTATTAATATCAAATAGTATTTGATCTTGTCCAAATGATTTATTTACACCTTTAATTTCAATCATTACAGAAGTAATAAATAAGTCAGTAAGAAATTCATGATTAAAATCGCTACTGTGCTGCTCACTACAGCTTGGGTTGATGCTTTACCAACATCCAATGATCCTCCCTTGACATAATAACCGTAATAAGATGATATGGAAACGATTAAAAAGCCAAAAAATACGGTTTTGATCAAGGCGTAAGTAATGTGAAAAGGGTTAAAAAACGAACGAATACCCAAGACGTATGTTTCAGTGGTTGTTAAGTCCGAAAAAATAAGTGCCAACCATCCTCCGATTAGGGATAAGGCCATCGAGAATATTACAAGAATTGGGAAAAATAATACTGCACCTATAATCTTGGGAAGTACTAAAAAGTTTAATGAATTCACACCCATAATTTCTAGAGCATCAATCTGCTCCGTAACCCTCATTGTACCTACCTCAGAGGCAATATTAGAGCCTACCTTACCGGCAAGTATTAAGGAGATAATAGTAGGTGAGAATTCCAAAATTGTACTCGATTGGGTTATATATCCCACAGTATAATCTGGCAACAACGGGGTGGTCATATTCGATGCAGTTTGTAGTGCAATTACTCCCCCCATAAAAGAGGACATTAGCGCCACTATCGGAAGAGAATTAATTCCAATAATATGAAGCTCAGATACAATTCTTTTCAATAGAATATTCCATTTGGAAGGCACCGCAAACAAGGTGCGAAGCATCAAAAAATACCTTCCAATATGAAACAAAAGATTCATGAAACTAAATTAAACATTATTTCCTTCGAATTTATTGGAAATCCGCGAGATTATTACTTTTGAGGTACAACCCCAATAATGAAGACCAATCGAAGTAGTGAAGAATTGAAAGAAAACCTTAGCGAATATATTCCGCAGGCATTTGTTACCTACGTGCATGACCTTCTTTACTCAACAAAAGTTCTTTTCAAAATTGTTCCACCCCGAAAAACAAAACTCGGTGATTTCAGAAGGCCAGCAGATAACAATGGCCGTCCACAGATTACAATAAACAATAATTTAAACCCTTACGCTTTTTTGATTACGACTTTACACGAAATTGCGCATTTACATACCTACCTTAGGTATGGCCCACGAGTGAAACCCCACGGTAAAGAATGGAAATTTGAGTTCCAACAGATTCTGCGACCTTTAATTTCACATCAAAAATTTCCCGAAACGCTCAAGGTTTGCCTAAAAAATACAATCATAAATACAAAAGCCGCTTCCTGTTCAGATATCGCTTTAAGCCGAGCACTGAGAGAATTTGATCGGGATAGAAAAGGATGTCACCTAGAAAAAATCGAATTAGGAAAACACTTTACCTTAAACAAAAAATTGTTCAAAAAGGGGAAATTGAGAAGAACCCGGTATCTTTGCACTGAAGTGCGCTCCGGAAAGGTGTATTTAATCCATGCATTAGCGGAAGTAAATTATATGTAGAATGACCAGTAAATCTTTGTATTGTTTAATCATGGCAGGTGGGGTAGGAAGCCGTTTCTGGCCTCTTTCCACGGATGAAAACCCTAAACAATTCTTAGACTTTCTAGGAACAGGACAAAGTCTACTTCAGATGACATTTGCGCGTTTCGTGAATACAATTCCCAAAGAAAATATTTTTATTCTTACCAATGAGGCGTATAGTGAGCAGGTTGTCCATCAATTGAACGTTAAACAGAGTCAAGTGATTTGCGAACCGCAGCGGAAAAATACTGCACCCTGCATTGCATTTGCTACTGCGAAAATCCTCGAAAAAGATGAAAATGCGACGCTTGTTGTAACACCAGCTGATCACCTCATCACCAATGAGCAACAGTTTAATTCGGACCTCGATTTAGCCATCAACACAGCCAAAGAAAAGGACCAGTTGGTCACCTTCGGAATAAAACCACATCGACCAGATACGGGATACGGATATATTGAATTCAATGACTCCAACAAAGCACAACGGGTCCAAAAGGTCTTGCAATTTCGGGAAAAGCCTGATTTGAATAAAGCTGAAGAATTTTTAAATGCGGGTAACTTTTACTGGAATTCAGGAATGTTTGTCTGGCGGGGTTCAGTATTAAAAGAAAGTTTCGAAAAATATTGTCCTGAAATGTTTGACCTTTTCTTTGCAAATGGGTCAGTCTATAATACATCTGAAGAACAGCCGTTCTGTGAAGCCTCTTTTCAAGAGTGCTCAAGTATATCCATAGATTACGCGATTATGGAAAAAGAAAAAAATGTTGTTGTTATCCTATCCAAATTTGGCTGGAGCGATTTAGGAACATGGGGCAGTATTCAGGACATTCGTGAAAAGGATAGTAATGGAAATACCCAAAACCATAACGATATTCATTTTTTTGAAAGTAAAAATTGCTTTGTTTACTCGAAAGAAAATAAAAAGACCTTGGTTGATGGCTTACATAACTTCATCGTAGTAGATACATCAGAGAAGTTGATGATACTAAAACGAGATAATGAACAACGCCTGAAAACATATCTCCAAGAATTGGACGCGAAAAAATAAAAAATGGTCAAGATTAGAGACATAAAGCTCGGTGATTTTCCACTTCTTTTGGCTCCAATGGAGGATGTCAGTGACCCTCCATTTCGGACACTTTGCAAAAGAAATGGGGCTGACTTAATGTACACTGAATTTATATCCTCTGAAGGACTTATTCGAGATGCGCTAAAAAGCAAACAAAAGTTGGATATATACGAAAAAGAAAGGCCAATAGGAATACAGATATTTGGATCAGATATCGAGAGTATGAGATTGGCAACTGAAATCACAGCACAATCCAATCCCGACATTATAGATATCAACTACGGATGCCCTGTAAAAAAGGTAGCTTGTAAGGGTGCTGGAGCAGGAATTCTTCAGGACATTCCAAAAATGGTAAAAATGACAGCTGAAATCGTAAAGTCAACGAGTCTTCCTGTCACGGTGAAAACACGTTTAGGTTGGGACGAATCCACAAAATATATTGTTGATGTTGCAGAACGTTTACAGGATGTTGGAATTGAGGCAATTTCTATTCATGGCAGAACACGACGACAAATGTACAAGGGAGAGGCAGATTGGTCACTCATTTCTGAAGTTAAAAACAATCCGAGAATGCATATACCCGTTTTTGGAAATGGAGACATTAATTCTCCAGAAAAAGCAGTAGAATATAAATCCAAATATGGTGTTGATGGGGTTATGATTGGTAGAGCAAGTATTGGTAATCCTTGGATTTTTAGAGAAATTAAACATTTCGTTCAATATGGTACACATCATGCTCCACCTACCTTTTTAGAAAAAGTTGAGGCCGTTATTGAGCATTTAAATACAAGCATCGATTGGAAAGGAGAAAAATTGGCGATTGCAGAAATGAAAAGGCATTACGGTAACTACTTTAGAGGAATCGAGCACTTTAGAGAAACAAAAATGAAACTGGTAACGTCAAATGACCTGCAAGAACTGCAAGATATCCTAGGTCAATTAAAGGCCTCCTCCGAGTCATACATATTTTCAAATTCTTACTAAACATTTTCCCAGTTATAATGTTAAAAAGCCATGCATACATGGTCTTCAATACCTGGATTTTCAGACTACCTTGTTTCCAATCACGGAGAAATCAAATCAGTAGAGCGCATTAAAACATTTAAAAACGGTCGACAAATGAAGTTTGAGTCTAAGATGAAACAGCTTAGGCGTCACCCTAGTAACGGCTTTTTAATGACCGATTTGATCAATGATAAAGGCGTTAGGAAAACGATATATCCTCACAAAGTAGTCGCTGCCGTTTTTATAAAAAATGACAAACCAAGAAAAAAAAAGGTAGTGATTCATCTAGACCATAATTTAGAAAATAATCATGTGTCAAATCTAAGATGGTGTTCATTCAGTGAATCTATAAAAATTGGCTTTGCAACAGGAAAAAGAGACAATAGTTCTTTGTGGGAAAAACGCAGAGCAAAATATGGTCCAAATGGAGGTAATTCATCCATAGGTAGGCCAGATCCACTCAATACTGAACAAAAAAAAGAAATCCTAAAGCTTAGAAAAAATAAAAGCTTAAAGGAATTGGCCGAAATATATAAATGCAGTATCTCGCACATACACAAAACAATCAAAAGGCTGACGTCCGAGCCGCAGCTTAGAGAAACGCTATAGACTCCAATATTTTTTGCATTGGAACTTCAATCGAACCAAAAACCTTTTCATCCGCAAGACTGTCTACCTGAAATTGAAAGTTTGTACCCTTGTATGTCCACTGAACCCTGTTACGATAAGAGATATAATTCCTGGGTGGATTCAACGTGGAGTAAAACACCACCTGATCATCACTTAAACCCAATTTTAATTGCGGAGAAAATAAAAACCGAAATTGACTCCCTTCTTGAGTTAAAATACCCTTGGTTAGCAGTTTATTAATCAATTGATTTGCAGACCGTTGAACAGTAAACATCAATGAGTATCGCGGAACATTCTTGTATCGGATTTTCTCAACTTGCGTCGGCTCGAAATTATCATCTAATTCAGTTTCTATATATTTTTCAGAAATCAAATAATATCCTCCCTCCTCAAAACAAAAGTCTCCACTCCATATATCAATGAACTCAGCTATGGGGAAATTTATTTTTGACGTAAGTAAAGACAGCTTTTCGATAAGTAGCGCTTTCACTGGCTCCGACAAATCATTTGTATTCAGATGTAAATCAATTGTACGTTTGGAGCGCTCAGAAAATTTTATTGCACGACCAGAGTCTTTTACAAAAAATGGTATTGAATCATTAATTTGAATGCAGCTCTTCAAATGAAATCCTGAAGAATCGCTATCATGGGCCATGTAGGCATGATCCAGGCCAAATTGTTTTAGGGCCTTGCTCTCAGAGTATAAAACGAAGTTTTCATTGGGAAATATAGGATTGGAAAAAAGCCCTTTCCATACATCGGAAATTTCATCTCCTGGGTTCGAAATAGACTTCTGATATGTTTCAAAAAAATAATCACCATAATAAATAAATAAAAAGTGGTCTCGATGGAAAATATGAAGTTGATAATCCGTTAAATGATATATTTGGTCCTGACCTATGATCGTATCCTCTACATTATTTTCGAGTGAAATCCTATCCAATGCACTTTTCAATTTTTGTGAAGTATACAAGGGTATTACACTTCCTGCATCCCCTCTTTCATTGGCAAAAACGTACACTGGGTTCTGAACATCTAATCCAAATTTTTTAGCCAGAGACAATACAAATTCAGAGGTTAAAAATTGCCGCTGTGAGATTTCATTGAAAAGCATTAAATCGGTGGACTCGGTCAGAAAATCCAACAAATAGATCCTACCCACTAGCTCAGAATCGGGGAGGAATTTTTCTACTTTTTCCAGCTCCTTTTTGGGTCGCTCAAAAGGTTTTAGATACAGTAAAAAACCGAGCAAAGAGGCCAATAATAAAATAAAGAGAAGCTTTTTATACACCCCAAATTATTTTGCAAGTATGAACATAGCATTCATCATGTCTAGAAATTGTGTTGCTTTACTAGATGAACTTTCAAAATTATAACGTAAGGAGTAATCTGTTTCCGTCAGCTCAGAATAACTTGAGCTCAGCTCGATTCGACCCGAATTATTTTTCAAATCGTTGAGGACTTTTTTTTGCCTGTCATCAAGAAAAGCCTGCGGAAATTGATTAATTGATCGATCCAAATCCATATTTGCATGTAAAACGCCGGATTTCTTGATTCGCCTCAGATCCTTTTTTGAGATAGCCTCTTTGCCATAACCGTCAATATGCCCATCGATAAGATACATATCATTAGACAGTAAAAGTACCTGCTCTGTGCATACCACGTATAAGGGTGCTGCATCAAAAATTGCATCTTTTATGATCCAATACCCTTCTTTCTTTTCAATACGTGAAGTAAGTCTTGATAAATCAGACAATACCAGCTCACAGAGGTCAGTACGTTCAGAAGCAAACCCCAAAGTAAACACGGGGATATCCTCCTCAGACTCCATCTCTATTTCAGTGTATTCAAAATTTTCATCATTCCAATTGTATTCAATTTTCTTAGTCAAAATAGTTTGTATTCCATTAAATGTTCCAAAAATCCCTCCCTTATAGGCGCCAAAAAAAGCTTTTTTATCTACAAGCTTATCGAGTAGTTGTATGGCCAATAAATTCATGACCATTTTATTATCTCTTTTATCCTTAAGTAACGGAAGCAAAATATCATATGCCTTTTCGTAAGCCTTTCGTAGGTCTACATTGTAAATAAAATAGGCAGCGGCATCTTGTGGAATGTATTTGATAAAATCCTTATTCAGTGGGTTATTGTTCATCTCGGTATATATTGAACCTAGGTCCTCACCGTAATTTGCTTTCAAATCGAAATGAACTTCATTCGAATCTAAATGTAAATCTCCAACCATATAATTTTGAGCGTAAAGCTCTTTAAGGTCCTCGTTCATGATAGGATACATCGTCTGGAAATACCATAATCCGCCCTGATTCGAGAAGTTTCTTGAGTTGTCAATAAAAAAGATCCCTTCTGAATTTTTTGCCAACTGGGCTTCAAATCTTTTATCAACAGTCTGAAGGCTATTTTCGTTGATGATTAAATCTTCAATCAAAGAAAGTATTCCTTTTGTTTGCATAGACACCTGAATGCTATCCCTTATTTCCCAGTATGTTTTTTTATTCTCTGGTTCTTGCTCTGCAAGCTCTAAATATTCATTCAAAGCATTTAGATCAGAACCTTCTTCCTCTTCGACTTCGACTGCTTCCCATTCATCATCAGAGTAATATGTAGTTTCCTCCCATTCAAAATAGTTCAAAGAGTCAGTGACCTTGATGAGGTAATCATCCGTAGGCTGTATGCGCAATAACACTCCAGAATTACCCTTTATGATTAGGCTATTAAACAAAGAATTGTAGCGTTCAGCGCCATTCTTAAGTGTCTCGGAATATTCAAAATCATCAAATACTTCAAAAAGGTCCTCCTTATTCTTTATGCCAAATGAAAAACCAGTGAGTTCATATACCTTATCCTTTCCATAAAAAATATTGAGGCGTTGGTCAAAATCCAAGCCAGCATCTTTCAGGGTTTTACCTGCTGTTGAACCGTCAAATAACTCCTGATGAAGCTCTTCCATGAAATCATACTCCACCAATTCATCTATTGAAATCTTTTGAAGTAGACTTATGTTATTGATACTAAAAACAGTGGAGGCGTCTCTGGGAATTAAAGCTTCACTTTGCTGAGCGAAAATTGAATGCGCAATAAACAAAGTAAATGCTAAAAAACCGCCTTTAATGATTGTATACATGCAAAAAAGTTAGAAGATAAAATTAAGAATAAATCTCTAGTTATCAGCAGGCTTAACAGATATTGTATTATCCATTAGTGAAGGATTTCCAAATACATCAAATAAAGAACTGCGCAGCATGACAGCTTTATTATTCTTCGCCAAAATAGCTGATGGATTTTCAATTTTCTCTACTGGAAATATGAATCTACTTATGGAGGTGTACATTCCATTTCGCATAAGCTCTTCATCTTCTTTTTTAACCAAACGAAACTTAAATGTGCTAAGGTCAGGAATTTGGCGAATTAGAGTCACACCATCCCATGACACCCAATTCTCGTCATTTTTGTCTGGTTCTGAGGGATTTTCTAAAGCCTCTCTTGTGTTCGAAAAGGCATTTAAAAGGGATTCCACATCATTAAAATGCAGCGACAGTGTAAAAATATAATTGTCATAATTCTCTTCAAGCGAAACGCCATGAATTCCCTCTTGACAGTTTAAGACGCCTACTATATCAGATACTTTTTCTTGAAGTTCAAGTTTCGATGGTACTTTTTTACCATCCAAACTATCAAGAGCTAGAATCGAATTTATCTTTAGCTTACTTGAGCTCAAATTAATGGTATACTTAAATGCTCCACTACCATCCGGATTATAGGTGACATCATCTAATATCTCAATACAAGATGATACAGAGCAGCAAAGCATTATAAAAACAATAAAAGATTTCATCTAATATGAACTTACAAATTTAAGACCAATCTACCTAAAAATAAAAAGCCATCTTCCGATGGCTTTTTATTATTAACTAAATGCATTTCCAAATCACTGGAAATAAAATAATGACTTACATCATTCCTGGCATTCCTCCACCCATAGGAGGCATTGCTGCACCTGCTGGCGCCTCTTCAGGCTGATCCGAAATAACACATTCTGTGGTTAAAAGCATTGCTGCGATTGATGCGGCATTTTCCACTGCAATTCTCGTAACTTTGGTTGGATCAACGACACCTGCTTTCACCAGGTTTTCGAAATTCTCCGTACGAGCATTGTAACCAAAATCATCTTTACCTGCCTTTACTTCTTGAACGATTACCGCCCCCTCTTGACCGGCATTTGCAATGATTTGTCTCAATGGCTCCTCTGCCGCTCTCTTTACTATGGCCACACCCGTCATTTCATCTTCATTGACAGTCTTGATCTTGTCTAAAGTTTCAATGGCTCGTAATAAAGCAACGCCACCTCCGGCTACAATACCCTCTTCAACAGCTGCTCTTGTTGCTGCCAATGCATCATCTACTCGGTCTTTTTTCTCTTTCATCTCTACCTCTGTAGGTGCACCAACGTACAATACCGCAACACCGCCAGAAAGCTTTGCTAGACGTTCTTGGAGCTTCTCTTTGTCATAATCAGACGTCGTAGCCTCAATTTGAGCTTTTATTTGCCCTACTCTCGCTGTGATATCTGCCTTTTTTCCTTTTCCATTTACAATGGTGGTATTGTCTTTATCAATTTCAACTTTCTCAGCTGTTCCTAGCATGTCAATCGTCGTGTTCTCCAAAGTCATACCTCTTTCCTCAGAAATAACCTGTCCTCCCGTTAGGATTGCAATATCCTCGAGCATTGCTTTTCTTCTGTCTCCAAAACCTGGTGCTTTAACAGCAGCAACTTTGAGCGAACCTCTTATTCTGTTTACAACCAATGTTCCAAGTGCCTCGCCATCGACATCTTCAGCAATAATAATTAATCCTTTACTAGATTGAGCAACAGGCTCCAGAATTGGAAGAAGCTCCTTCATTGAGGAAATTTTCTTCTCGCAGATAAGAATCATTGGATTCTCCATCTCCGTAATCATTTTGTCTGTATTGGTTACAAAATATGGTGAGAGGTAACCACGATCAAATTGCATTCCTTCAACCGTAACAACTTCCGTTTCGATTCCTTTGGCTTCTTCAACAGTAATTACACCATCCTTACCAACATCCTGCATTGCTTTGGCAATCAAGGCACCAATTGC
>TARA_B100001057_G_scaffold375231_1_pt1 | contig 11241 bp, 7 predicted proteins | sample TARA_B100001057 | Tara Oceans TARA_B100001057 (sample SAMEA2621839) | marine metagenome | biome: marine biome (ENVO:00000447); feature: surface water layer (ENVO:00002042); material: "saline water (ENVO:00002010), including plankton (ENVO:xxxxxxxx)" | depth 5 m | reverse complement strand
TTGTAGTACGGGTTCCGAGAGTTTTTGAACGCTTGCTTGCGCAGGTACTCTTTGATCTCGGCGACGGGCAGAGCCGGCCGCGAGGCCTCGACCTCGACGCCCTGCGGCGCGCCCGTTGCCTCGGCGCGCGCGGCCGCGAGCTTTGCGTCGAGCTCGTCGATGAGGTGGTCTGTTTGCGCAACTTCGACCTGAGAGGCTCCAAGCTGCTCCCGCAAGCCGGACGCCGTCGACTCCAACTCCTCCACGCGCTCGTTGACCGCGCTGACGTTGCTCTCGGCGGCGAGCAGCATCTCGCCCTTGGTCTCGATGTCTTTTTCCAACTGAAGCTTGTCGCTGAGCAGCACGCTGTGCTGCGCCGAGAGCGTGGTAAACTTGGTCTGCAACGCGGCCAGCTCTTCCTGCGTCTGGGAGATACGCGCATCGATGGCGCCGGGCGCGGCGGCCTCTTCGGCCCTGGCGAGCGCCTCTGTGAGTTCGGCGCGCGTGGCCACGAGCTTTTCGTTCTCAACTTGCAGCTCGAGCACTTTGGCATTGAGTAGCTTGGAATTCTTTACGACGTCCTCCTTGGGCAGCGCCTCCGCCTCTGCCAGCGCCGCCTGCGTCTCCTCTAACTTTTTGGTAAGGTTGGCGTACTTGGAGTGGAACTGCGCGCGCTCTGTGGTAAGCGCCTTGTTTCCGCGAACCACGCTTTCGGACGTTGCGGAGAGGTTGGCGTTGGCGTGCGCCAGCCGCTCGTTCAGCGTCACCACTTGTGCCTTGAGGCGCATCACTTCGCCACTGCTGCTGCTTTGCAGCCCGGTTGGCTTTGTGTCCGCCACGTCCTTGATTGCTTGCTGTTGGTGCTTTTGCAAGATTTGGTGCTGCACTTGAATAGGCGTAGTCACGGGCACCAGCCGCGAAAAAGTAAACTTGTTGTCCGTTGGTTGCGGCAGAGTCGCGCCCGTGAGGGAAGCGCCGAGCGGCGCCGGCGCCGACGCCGGTGCCGGTGCCGGTGGCGGCGCCCGCCCAAAGAGCGCCGGCAGCGGTGGCGCGGTAGTGGCCGGCGGCGACAGCGCCAAAGACGATGCCGTCTCAGCTTTTGTGTTGAGTGCCGCAAACCCCTCGTTTGACAGTTGAGCTGGGCTGCGGATGGCGGCTTGCGCCGCTTGCGATTCAAAAAATTGGCGCAAGCTAAACTTTGAACTCTCGTGAACCAACTCCTGAGCCGGCCGCAGGGACATGAGGGGTGGCAACGACGGCCACCCGCCGCCACTTTCTATTCACAGGTTAGGCACTTTCTGGTTATCTTAGGATTAGTTGCGCGGCAGGTCCACTTCAATCACAATGTACCGCCCAAGCTCTTTGCCAGAGGCGCCGATGGCCAACCCGTTTATGGCGGTGTCCAGTCCGTAGATCTCGCCGCGCACGTGCGGCGTCGCCTTGAGCACCTCGGCCACGTCGGTGATTGCGTTTGCATTGCCCACAAGGCTTGCAAAGGAGACGATGGCCGAATGCGGGAAGCTCTCGTAATCGGGCTTGCCGGGCGCGTGAAAGAAGGCGTCGAGGTCGCGCAACGTCGCCATGTTTTTGTTGAATATTTTCTCGCTGGCGGCAATGGGCTCGCCGCGCATGGGCAGTGTGTTGCTCAGCGCCTCGGCGTGCGCCTCGTCGATGAGCGCGCCGTCCTCGGTGCCGGCCGTCCACAGCGGCACGAGCGCAAAATTTCCCGTGGCGAGGTCCTTGGGGCTGGAGCCGGTGCCCACCACGTCGCCTGCCGGCGTGATCTTCACGTGCCGCACGTGGCAGCACGCGGCGTTCATGCTGCGCAACGGTCCGCTTGTCATCAGCCCGTGCTTGGGTGAAAAGGACTGCTCGACCAGTGCGTTGTAAAAGGCGTGCTCTCCCGTCTCGCACACGTCCAGTGTCTTGAATACGCGCAGGATGTTGGGGGAGAAGGCCTCGAGCGAGTTCTTGGCGCCGATGAATTCCAGCTTTCGCTCTTCGCGCTTCTCGTCGTCGTGTTCATAGAGCTGCGAGGAAGCGTAGGTCGTGCCTTCAATGGCGAGCGGCTGCGGACCCATGGCGATTGCCGCCGTTTGCAACTGGCGCGCCGCTTCGTGCGAGGCCAGCGCGGGCCGCTCGTCGGCCGGCATTTCATCCAAAAGCCACTGCGGGTAGAGCGCCTCCCACTGCGCGGCGATGACCGCGCGCTGAAACTGCGGCTCAACCACAAACTTTCCGGCAATCTTTGCGCGCGCGCCGCGCGCCATGGCCGCAGCAAAGCCCGTCTTGGGCAGCGCGGTGACGATTGCGTGGCCCGCAATGCTCTTCTTGCTTGCGTCGGCCGCGTCGGCGTGCCCGGCGTTGGCGGCTAAGACCGTCATGCCGTGCACGTAGTGCGCGCCAATTGAATTGGCCACGGCGCGCAGGTTGGGCAGCGCGTCCATGTTTGCGCCCGTTGTCTTGAGTGACCACGCCTGCTCGATGAGTTGATTGGCCAGGTTGGCCTGGCCGTCGCAGTCGTCTGCCAGTCGGCCAAAGTCCACGTTGGCCTGCACGGGCCACGACTCGCTTTGGAACATCTTCAGTCCTTCGGGCGTGTCCGCGGGGGTGCCGTCGACGCGGTACGGCATTGCAAACGCCGCCGCCGCCGAAAGTCCAGTGGCAATCGACCGACTGTACTTGCTCGTGGCCTTGAGCGATGGCGAGCTCAGGTCGGCGAGCATCTGCGCGTGCGTGGACGGCAGCTCCGCTTCAAACGTCGCCGCAAGCAGCGCCTCGGCCACCTCCGGCTTGAGCGCGGGCGGCGTGTCGTTAGCCGCCGCCGCGAGAGAGTATCCGCTCATGTCAAACCCCGCGTCGCGCTCGGCCACCACGCTCTTGTGTAGGTTGGGCTCGGGAGCAAACACGGCATCCTTGGTCATCTGCCACGCCCGATCGTAAATCGATTTGAGCACGGGCTGCACTTGCGCGAGCCGCTGTGCCTGCTCGGTCGGCGTGAAGAAGAGCGCCGACACCTCCGTCTCCGTGCCGTCGGCGGCCACGCGAATCAGCTGCGGCTGGCACACGGCAATCGTCGCGTTAATTGACTCCCAGTTGGGGTACCGAACCGGGATCTGCGTGACGGCCACGTTGGGCCGCGGCGCCTTGCCCGCAACGTTCTCTCCCACCATTGCCTGCTTGGCGTCCACCGTGCTGAACAGGTCGAGCAGCTTCACGCTCGCCGTGCCTGAAAGCGTTGAGACGAGCGTGCCGTTTATGGCCGCGCCCGTGCGCGTCGAGACCACGTTGAGGCGCGTGCGGTCGCTCAACAGCACGTGCGGCCCCACGCTGTCGCCCACCTTCATGCTGCCTTTTGTCTCGTCAAAAAAAGTGGCGCGCGAGGTCTCCAGCAGCTTGGCGGGCACCGGTAGATCGATTGCCTGGTTAGTTTCGGTCAGCAAGAAAGTTTGGTGCGTGTCCGAGTGCGAGAGCGCAAAGCTCGTGGTGCCGCGCGCGGCCGCGCCGCCCAGCGTGCCGCCCTTGGCCAAAAATTGCTTTGCCAGGTCGACCTCCGCCTTTTGCGCCGAGAGCCGCAGCAGGTATTTGGGGCCGACATGGCCCAGCGAGACGGCCGGGCGACCCGTTTCCATCGGCGCGGCTTCCATGCCTCCCTCTCATCTTGAGGCAGCGCGCTGCGCTATATATCTGGCGCGCATCTTTTGTCTTACGGCTTGTACGCAAACGGGCGGAGCGGCAAACAAGGCACAAGCACTAAACGCGGGATCCGCTTTTGGTCCGTTAGAGTTGCGTGCCCATCCACAATGAAGCCGCTTGACTTCTACCTCGAGCTTCCGCCGATCTGTGAGCCCGCGCCACCACCAAAGTGCCGGAGCCGCTTCCCGGCGGCCCTCAAGCGAGCGGCCCTGGCGGTGGACGAGGCCCAGCTTAAGTTTGCCGACGAGCCGCTGCGCTTTGCGGACGCGTTCGAGGACGCCAAGCAGCGCTTCATGGACGCCTTTGAAGCCATGACCATCCAGAAGCAACGCGCCCTCAGGCACGCGGCCCTCTGCGTGAACATGGACGAGATGTGGGGCGACGAGCGCAGAGCAAGGGCCTGGTGGGAACGCGAGCGGGCACGGCGCAAGGACGCGGCCGCGCAAACGTTGGCTAAAGAAATTTAATGCAGAAAGTATTAGGGGACACCGATTTCCGAAGGGTTTCTTGTGCGTGAACTGTGCGTGAAGGCCGTCGCCGGGCAAAAATCTCAATTTCTCAACGGACCGTCCGGTTCGGAAGCGGGGTGGTTAATAAAGGAACCTTACTAACTTACAGGGGACCAATTTTAACAATCAGAATTTCCTACATTACTAAACGAGCACCGGCCAAGTGCTCGTAAAGAGGCGCGCGCGCTCCCGGAAGTCTTTAATGGATTAGAAGTAAATTGGCGAATTGGCTTTAGAGGGGAGGGTCAGCGGGGATCAATTTTGACGTTCAGAATTTCCTACATTACTAAACGAGCACTAGCCAAGTGCTCAAAAAGAAGCGCCCGCGCGCTCGAAGATTTTTAATGTATTAGAAGTAAATTGGTTGGTTGGCTTTAATGGGGACAAGCAAAATTGTGCATTTTGGTTTAATGCATTAAAGGGTTGCGGCCCAGTAATGCAGCAAATCCTAACCTTTAGAGGTGATCCCCACTAGTCGTCCCCACTAAAGCCAACCAACCAATTTACTTCTAATACATTAAAGATTTCCTGGCGCACGAGCGCTCTTTTTTGAGCACTTGGCTGGTGCTCGTTTAATAATGTAGGAAATTCTGATCGTCAGAATTGGTCCCCACAGACCGTCCCCTCTAAAGCCAACCAAGCAATTTACTTCTAATACATTAAAAAGTTTTGACAGCGTGGGTGCTTCTTTTCGAGCACTTGGCTGGTGCTCGTTTAGTAATGTAGGAAATTCTAATCAACAGAATTGGTCCCCACTAAGCAACGGTTGCCAAACTTGGGGTGGGTCTGCGACTTGTGCAAAGGCGTTGGTGGTCAAGTTGCCCACGATGCAGCTCAACAAGTTTGCCTACGCCGGCAAGGGCGCTTCGGCACGAACCCCTACGGCCTTGGGCACAAACCCAAGGGCGCTTTGTCGTCGCGGCAATGGCCACTGGAGCTGGCTCGACCACGACATGGTCGCCGAGGTGTTTTCGCACCTCGACGACCGGCAGCTGGCGCGGGTGGCCAACGTTGACCGGCGCACGTGCAAGCTCGCGCGTGCGGCGATCCAGCGCTTCCTGGGGCTGAGCGCGTCGCAGTGGGACGTCTTTCACGCCGTGCTGCACAAGCGCGAGAGCGTGCTCCTCATGGGCGCTCCCGGCACGGGCAAGTCCTTTTTGCTCAAGATCCTGCGGGAGCGCGTGCGCGCGCCGATCGTGACGGCGTCCACGGGCGCGGCGGCCGAGAAGATTGCCGCGCGCACGCTGCACTCTGCGCTCGGCCTCGGCATTGGCGAGAAGGCCTGCGCGGAGCTCGTGCAGAAGATGCGCCTGCCGCGCAACGTCTACGGCCAGAACATCATCGTCAACATGATGGGCTGCCGGACGCTGATCATCGACGAGGTGTCCATGCTCACGGCCAAGATTTTACGCCTGGCGGAGGAGGTGCTTGTGAAGGTGCGCGGTCGGCTGCCGCAACTCGTCGTCTCGGGCGACCCAATGCAGCTGCGCGCCGTCAAGCATCATTACGAGGGCCCCTTCTACCGCGCGGAGCTGATCAAGCGCCTGCGTCCGTACGTGCTGCTCGAGTCGTTTAGGCAGGCGGAAAACTCGCGCTTCCTGAACATCCTGAACGCCGCGCGGGTCGGAAGGGCGCGCCGCGAGGACGAGCTCTGGCTACGCGCCAACTTTTGCGCCAAGATTGGCGAGGGCGCGCCCAAGATCTTCTGCCGCAACTACGAGGTGGACCGCGAGAACGATCTGCAGATGCGCGCGCTGAACACGCCAGCCAGCGTCTACATGCCGGTCATCGTGGGCAAGCTGCCGCAAGGCATCTTCCCAGACAGCACGCACACCGCGCGGATCAAGCCGGGCGCGCGCGTGATGCTGACGCGCAACCTGCACGAGCACGCCGACAAGGGCCTGCACAACGGCTCGTGCGGCGTCGCGACCGCCTGCGACACTGGGACGGTGCAGGTGCGCTTCGACAACGGGACGCACGCGGCGATCACGCGCTACACGCAGGAGTTCGAGGAGAAGGACAAGGTGGTGGCCACGCTCGCCTTCATGCCGCTCATCCTGGCGTGGGCCGTCACGGTGCACCGCGCACAGGGGTCGACGCTCGACACCATGTACGTCGACCTGGGCAAGGCCTTCGAGCCGGGGCAGGCGTACGTGGCGCTCTCGCGCGTGCGCGAGGCGGCGCACGCGCAGGTGGACAACCTCAGCCTGCACCACATCAACAAGATTGATCGGGAGGCGCTGGCCTTTTACCAGACATGCGAGAAGCGGTCGGAGAAGCGCGCGGAGCGGCGCGCCGAGAAAGCGCGCATCCGCGAGCTCTCGTACCAGGACGTTGACGAGAGCGACCCTGCTCTGCACGCAATGATGGCTCGAATTGAGGCAGAGGAGAAACAAACGCTTGTTTAAAGTTGCTAAGCGTGCCAGAGTAGACGGAAGTTTGCAACTGTTGGCGCGCGTACTTGCGCGCGGCATACGAGCAATCGGTATCTTACCACAGCTCCATCGAGCGTTCATGGTCAAATATCATGGCGGTGTGCGCCGGATAACGCACGACCCGGCCACGGGCATGGCCTTTCCCTGCCACGCGTCGTACGTGAAGCCCGTAAAGGGCAAGCGCAACACACCACGGTATAAGCTCAAGGTGCCCGACGCGCTCTGCGAAGAATGGGGGATCAAGTCCAGGGCCATCGTGTATCGCACGCTGAAGGAGCTGATGGACTCGGACCTGTACAAGCGCGTGGTGGAGGGCGAGCTGCGGCTGAACCAACTCGGGGCCAAGCGGATCAAGCGCACTGCGGTGTGCAGGGACGACGCCGTGCGCGAGTACGAGCAGATGATGCGCGATGGCGTGCAGATTCCTCCGCAAATACGCTTTCGGGAAGGATCGGCCGTCTGGGCTGTCACGCGCACCTTTGGCACCGGTTGGGCGTTTCGGGCAACTGCACTCACATACAAGGACGCCTTGCGGCTCCACGATGAGTGCGTCAACGTGCGCAGCGTCGCCGAAGTGGTTGGCGACTCCCAGCCGACACCTCTCCCATCAAAGGGCCCTCGGCTACCGTTTAGCCGCAAGATGCTTTCGCAGAGCGCCGATCAGCAGGAGAAGGAGCGAGGCGAGGCTGAGGGCTTTGATGGTGAAGCCGAGGAGATTGAGGACGTCGAGGTAGAGGCCGAGGAGGTGGAGGAGGGCCTGGACAACGACGACGACGACGACGTGGAGGCGGAGATGGAGGAAGAGGTGGAGTTGGAGGTGGAAGACGTGACATTTCGGTCGTCGCGTAGTGGTCGCGCGTACAAGCGGACTAACCGTTACATCAAGGAACCCGCGCAGCCGCAACATCTGGCCAAGCGTTCCAAAGCGGTGGTTGGCACTCCCGTGATGGCCGTGGCCATCAAAGATGTTGGCGCCTCTTCGTCCGGCGCCTCGACCAGCGCGCCAATTCCAAGATACGACGATACAGAGGAGATGCGCTCACTCAAAGAAATTCGCAAGCGCATTGCGCACTTGCTGTAGGGCGGCGTTGCTTGACGCTAATCGACCAAACATGGGCGTGCTGGGGTGAGCATTTGCAGAGAGCGGAAAGGGTTGCATGTGTGTGTACGACTTCCACGTGAATCACCTACGGCCACTCGTGGCATTCGTGGGCGCGCACGGCGCGACAGATATTGCAACGAAGCGCTGGCCGGCCATCTACGCCGCGTGCTGCTTGACGCCGCTGCCGCCAAAGGCGGTGACGGCCCTTTTCTTGATTGCTTCGCTTGTGCACTTTTCGGAAGACGGCGGGCCCGACGGTTCCGTTGCGCTGCACTCGCTTGCCGGCTTTGCGTGGTTTGTGTTTGGAGCTCAGCGCGCTCTCGAGCTGATGCTGGCCTACCTCTCGTGCATCCACACGCCTGCGCACTACGCGCGTTGCTGGCGTCGCCGCCGGTGGGGAGCGCTTGCGGCGGCAGCGCTGGCAACGGCGACAGCGCTCCACACGGTGTCGCGCGTGCAGGTCGTGCGCGTGGGGCACGCGGTTCAGCGGTTGGTGATTGCGCACGTGTGCACGGAGTTGTGTGTGCAGAAGGAGCGGGTGTATCTTGTTGCGTGATAAGCAGTAGCCGCATTTGTGCTAAGTGAGCGTAGGTGCGTGCGCGCGCCATGGCGTTTTGCCTTCCAAACATGAGTGCTCTCGCATTGCGTTCACAAGCAACGGTGCCAATTGGCGTCACCCGCAATCAGCCCAGCAAGAAGCAAAAAACCGTCCCTCGCACAAAGAAGAGAGAACAGGAGGTAGCACCGGAAAGAGGTCCGAAGAGCAAAAAGACAAAAGAGGGGGAAGGGGAGGAGCAAGAGGAGCCCCTTGACGAGAACAGCAAGGCGATCCAAAACCGGATTGAGGAGCTGCTCGCGCTTGGCGTCAAGGGCGACGATCCCAAGGCGGGCTGGAAGCCGCTCAGGGACAGTCAGGACCGGGTCATCAACCTTCCGCCGGCCGACCCCTGCTGCACAGGGGGCACCTTTGCAGAATACCTGCCTGAAGACCTGCGCGTTGCTAAAGCGCCGCCAAAACCGGTGGAGCCGCGAGTGATCGACGACCCAGAAGCGTGGGCAGCTGCGCAGCAGGCAGAAAAAGAAGAAGCGCTTTTGATGCGCATGCGCATGTCCGAGGAGGAGTGGAACGCAATGCACGGCGACAAGCGACGAAAGCAGATCGAAAGCATCAAGAAAGGCTTGGACGGGTACAAGCGGTACCGGGAGCACGTGCCACTGAAACGACGCCAGGATGTGAAAAGTTGGACCACGCATCCCGTTACGCCCGACGCCAGCAACCGGCGCTTCTCAAAGCGAGGATGGGCCGGCGCGGTGCGCACCTGGGCCAATCTGGTGCAGCAGTCGTGGGGCACGGAAAGTGAGGGCGACGCGTCAAGGTCGCATCTTCGCGATACGCACAGCCAAGGGGCGCCGGAGCTGTAATCAGAGTGTTGAGTAGCGCTGCCGCGCCAAGTTTGTTTTTTAATAACGCGCGTCTGTAAATAAGCATTGACGCGCGTGCCTTTTATAAAGACTGGGCCAACGGCCGGCATGCCGCAGCTGCCTAACCTTGAGAACCTGTTCCTTCGTTCGGTGTCGGTCACGAACGCAAATGGCGAGTGCGACTACGACCCGACCGTGGCGGGAAACCACATGCAGGGATACTTTGCCGACATGCTTCTCGACTCGGACCGAAACGCGCGGTACTGCGATGCCATTGCGCGCGCGGTGACGGACTTTGTCGCGCGCGAGGGGCGGGCGCCGGTAGTGCTTGATGCCGGCTGTGGCACCGGTTTGCTGACCCTCTTTGCGCTGGTTGCGGGCGCCGAGCGCGTTATTTCCGTCGACGTCAATCGCGGTCACGTCGACAAGCTACTTGAACGCCTCGGGCCCGAGCTGGCGTCGCGATGTACGCCGATGCACGTCGGCCCCCCTAACCCCAACCCGTTTGCGTCGCCAACGGCCGGCAACGCGCTCAACTTTGACATGCTCGTCTCCGAACTTCTCGGCAGCTTTGCAAACGGCGAGTGCGCGTCGTACTACCTTGCGCAGTACGCGCAGCACATGAACGTGCACCCTTCGGGCACGGTCTACTGCGTGCCGCACACCACGACCCAAACCTTTCGAAAGGTAAAGCTACCACGAGCCGTGTGCCACGAGATTGCGGGGCCCTTCAAACACAAGTACATGGGTTCCGACTTTGTGGGGTTTGCATACGAGCTCCTTCTGCCCGAATACACCGGGGACGCGCAAGTCGTACGCGAGGACCGGTACGGTGTGTACCCCTTTCAGACGACACTGCCCGTGCAGGATCTAGACGCTGGGTATTACGTGGCGGAGTGGACGGCCGTTCTCTGGCCAGGAGCGGCGCCACTGCGCCACACGTGGGAGTGGGCATACACCCACAATGCAGACGAGCACAGCAAACACGCGCGCTCAAACCAGTGGGGACTGATGTTCTTTCACGTGCGAACGGCCGCCGTCGCCAACCCCAACACCACCACCGTGCACACGGCGTCGCCCCCGCTCAAAGCAGCAGATGGTGCCATTTACACGTCCGGGTCCGGATTGTCGGTTGAGGAGGAAGGGGCCGACGCCCTGCGTTGGCTCACACCCTTCAACCCTAAAGCCGTCAAAATCAACGAGCAGCTCCAGTTGCGCCTAGACGCTCGGCTGCGCAAGCTTGAGGAGCAGCAGGACCGCGGAGAGTATGCAACCGTTCCAGTATATCCGCGCTACATCAGCATGCGTGTCGTGTGCGCCGGACTGCCCGCGAGCGTGCCGGTCGACTCCGTGTACCGCATGACGGTCGGCGCGCTCGTCAACAGGATTTGCGAGCAGAACGGAGAGCAGTGGATGAACGTCCTCGACCAGATGCCCATACTGCCCTTTGTGCTGTCCGAGCAAAGCACCTCGGAGTTTGACGTGCCCGTCCTGCTGCTCCCGCCACAAGACGCGCTTGCCGACGCGCGCAAGCGGTACCGCTTCATTACCGTGGGGGCCGGCTTTCGCTTGTTTGAGCGCGATTTTTAGGCGCGACGCACATGCGCGCGCGTGTGGGTAAAAAAAGCGTTTTGAATGCAATTCGTGTATGTGTTTGATCTTAGCTAAAAGTGGGCACACTTTACGCGTACGCCACGCCCTGCTCCGCCGCCGCCTTGGCATCGTCGGCAAGTTCTTTTGCATATGCGCGCGATGCGGTCTCGGGCAGCGTCCAGCGCACCTCCGAGCCGCCCCACGAGCGTCGGCGCTCGTCCCGAGAAAGCTCGCGAACGCTTTCGTCCGCGTCGCACGTCAGCAAACAGTATCGCAGAACACGACCCTCGTCCGAGAGCGAGCCGCGCGGCCCGAGCTTAGTGAGCGTCCTTGAGTAGGCAATGGCCTGCGCAGTAAATCCCAGCCGCGCGCATTCGGCGACCTCGGCCTCCGAGGGATCGATGCCGTCGCGCTTCTCTTCCTTAGCCGACGCGGCGGCTGCAGCGGCGGGTACGGGCTTAGGCTTGCTTGCAAAGGGCAGCACGGCCACCGCCTTGGCCTCGGC
>TARA_B100001057_G_scaffold305723_1_pt1 | contig 11245 bp, 10 predicted proteins | sample TARA_B100001057 | Tara Oceans TARA_B100001057 (sample SAMEA2621839) | marine metagenome | biome: marine biome (ENVO:00000447); feature: surface water layer (ENVO:00002042); material: "saline water (ENVO:00002010), including plankton (ENVO:xxxxxxxx)" | depth 5 m | reverse complement strand
GACTGCGAGCTCACCTGATTTTACTGAATCAAGACGCCGTGATTCTTCATCAATCTGAGCCTGACGTTCTTTGGCCTCCATTTCCATTCGAATTCTTTCATTCTCAGCACGCTGCCTTTCTATATCCTGTATTCTTCTAAGTTCTGCTTCTTTAACTTCACGCTCTCTACGTTCCTCTTCTTCCTTAATCTTTTTTTGCCGTTCCTGCTCTCTTTTAATTCTATCTGCTTCATTTTTTTTTCGTATTTCCTCAAGCCGCTTTTTTTCTATTAATGCATCGTTAATACGCTTTTCTTCTTCTGCTTGAACTCGTAGCATTTCATTATTGTTTTTTGATTGAGACTCATCTTTGTTCTTTTTTTCAAGAGGTTGTTGTGGCTCATTGGTACCTTCAATAACTAATGTTGCATTGATAGCCAATGGCGTGACAAATTGTTGTTGTGGGCTTGGCCAATCAAATGCTGCAAGTAAAATTACGAGCAACAATGCATGTAGAGTGAATGCTTGAATTATTGGGATTATATTACGACTTTTTTGTGCCAATTTTAGAGCTAATCCGATGTAAGGTAACTTTCAAGCGGATCAGTTACAAAACCAATATTTAAAGCACCCCCCTGCTGAAGCAGAACCATAGCAGTCACAACATTTCCATATGGAACATCTTTATCAGCTTTTACAAGAATGGGAGTCTTTGGGCGATTCCTAAGAATAGAGCTTACTTTTGCAATAACTTGTCTAGCAGTTGCCGGTTCTTCTTTTTTCTCTCCTACGTTCAAGTAAAGGGTTCCAGCGCTATCCACGCTTAAAACAAGAGGTAAATGATTTGACTCATCCTTGATTGGTTCAGCATTGGCTTTTGGTAAATCTACTTCAATCCCTTGTGTCAAAAGAGGCGCTGTCACCATAAAGATAACTAGTAAAACTAACATTACATCAATGTAAGGAACGACATTAATCTCCCCCATTAATTTTCGTTTTTGCAAAGACGAAACCAAATTAATCTCCCTGCTTAATAGATGCATGGCGTTGGAGAATGCTTGAGAATTCTTCTATAAATCCATCGAAACGATATTCAATTCGAACTACCTTGTCTGCATACCGATTATAAGCAATAACAGCCGGTATTGCCGCAAATAGGCCCATGGCTGTTGCTATCAGAGCTTCAGCTATGGGAGGAGCAACTACAGCTAGCGTAGCTGATTGTACATTTGAAAGGCCTAAAAATGCTCCCATAATCCCCCATACAGTACCAAATAGGCCGACATAAGGGCTGGTTGAACCTATCGTAGCAAGCGTTGCTAATCCATTTTCTAAGTTTTCGACTTCACGCATTTGTGCTACACGCATCGCACGACGACACTCATCTATGACTTCATCAGTATTTCTTTTTCCTGACTGAATTGCATGATTAAATTCACGAAATCCTGATTCAAAAATAGCAGCAATTCCAATACAATTATCTTTTTTATGAGTTGTACTTGAGAATAAAGTGTTTAAATCGTTACCTGACCAAAATGCAGCTTCAAATTCGTCAGAAGCAATTTTTGTTCGCTTAATTAACCTTCTTTTTGAAAAGATCAAACTCCATGAAAAGAGTGAGGCAAATATCAGCATCAGCATTACTATTTGCACAGGCAAACTTGCTTGCCAGATAAGGTTAATGATAGACATATCTGCATTCATAATAAATTTTCCTTATCTAAAAAATATCCATTAACAGTATAGACCAATCTATTTGATTTAAATTGGTAGCTCCTCATTCAATGATGATTGGGGCGGCTCCATACCAAAATGAAGATAAGCAGTTTTAGTTGCCATTCGCCCTCGAGCCGTTCTAACCATAAAGCCCTGTTGAATTAAATAAGGTTCTAACACATCTTCAATGGTGCCTCGCTCTTCACCGATTGCAGCTGCAAGACTATCAACGCCAACTGGGCCTCCATCAAATTTTTTTAAAATTGCTTCTAATAAACGTCTATCCATTGCGTCGAATCCATTGGGATCAACTTGTAAAATATTCATTGCTTCTGCGGCAATCTTTTCGGTTACAATGCCATCTCCTTTAACTTCGGCAAAATCTCTAACACGGCGTAGAAGTCTATTTGCAATTCTGGGTGTTCCTCTTGATCGAGTAGCTATAGATTTAGCGCCCTCATCTTCAATTGATAAATTCAAAATCGTTGCTGAACGTTTTGTGATGCCCTCAAGATCTTTGGCCGAATAAAACTCTAATCTTTGAACAATGCCAAATCGATCATGCAAAGGAGATGTCAAAAGACCCGCACGTGTGGTTGCGCCTACGAGAGTAAATGGAGGTAAATCAAGCTTTATGGAGCGAGCAGCAGGCCCTTCACCAATAATAATATCCAACTGAAAATCTTCTAATGCTGGGTATAGGACCTCTTCTACAACAGGGCTTAATCGATGAATCTCATCAACAAAAAGTACATCATTAGGCTCAAGATTGGTCAAAATTGCTGCAAGATCGCCTGGTCTCTCAAGAACAGGTCCTGAAGTTTGTCGTAAATTTACTTCTAGCTCATTGGCAATAATGTGAGCCAAAGTTGTCTTACCAAGGCCTGGCGGACCAAAGATCAGTACATGATCAAGTGCTTCATTTCGTTGGCGTGCCGCTTCAATAAAAATAGACATTTGCTCTTTAACATTAAGTTGGCCTTGATAATCATCCAATTTTTTTGGACGAATAGCTCTATCGAAAACTTTGTCTTCGCCTGCTGCGACTGCACTTGTCAACCGATCATGCTCTATATTCATCTATTAACTGCCTGTTTTAGTGCTTGCCTAATAATATCCTCAGTCGACTTATTTGTTATATCTAATTTAGAAATTAAAGCGTTTATTTCTTTAGGCTTATACCCTAGTGCAACCATCGCATTGATCGCCTCAACTCGGGCCTGATCTTCTGATCCGATAGGTGATGACTTAAATTCACCTCCCATTGATGCATTTATCTGGTCGCGCATATCAATTACCAGACGTTCGGCAGTTTTCTTTCCAACTCCATGAATTTTTGATATTGATTGAACGTCCTCGAGTTCTACCAATCTTTTAAAATCAGAGATTGATAAAGCAGAAAGAATTGACAACGCTACTTTTGCACCAACTCGATTAACTTTCAATAATTTTCTGAACATAAGGCGCTCATCTTGCGTTGAAAAGCCATACAAAATATGAGCGTCTTCTCTTATTAAGAGATGAGTGTACAAGAATAGCTCTGTATTAATTTCGGGTAACTCAAGAAATGTTGACATTGGTGTCTGAACCTCATAACCAATCCCATTACACTCAATAATAATAATATCTGGGGTTATCTTTGATGTTAGCTTGCCTCTTAATGAATAAATCATACTGAACTCGCCAAAGGTTTACTGATACCCAAATAACCTTGGATGCGAGACTGGTGGCTATGACATATTGCAACCGCAAGAGCATCTGATGCATCGACGGCTGGCGCACCGTCAAGGTTTAAGATATTTACAATCATGTGCTGTACCTGTTCTTTTGTTGCAGCGCCCGAGCCTGTAATGGCTTTTTTTATTTCACGTGGCGAGTATTCATACATTTCAACATTATTGTTAAAAGTTGCACACATTGCCGCTGACCGGGCATGACCCAGCTTTAACGCACTGCTTGGATTTTTGTGCATGAAAACGCTTTCAACAACGACAATATCAGGCGAATATGTTTTAGTAATTTCATTTATAGATTTAAATATTTCCTTTAACCTATCAACAAAAGCTCCATCTATACTTTGTATTGTTCCACTACTAACATATTTAGCCTTGTCTCCATCAAAATCAACAATGCCAAAACCAGTAAGACGGGAACCTGGATCGATGCCTAGAATTCGCTGTTTTTTTATCAAAGGTTCCTCATATTTTTTCTAATATTTCTTCGCTAATATCAGCGTTACTATAAACTTCCTGAACATCATCCAGGTCTTCTAGTGCCTCAAGCATTTTAATCATAGATGCAGCGTCTTTTTCATCTAGCTTAGCTACCGTAGAGGCCCGCATCGTTAAATTTGCACTTTCTGCTTTAAGGCCAGCATCCATCATTGTATCTCGCACCTTCTCAAATTCACTGGGTAAAGTGATTACCTCTATTGCACCATCTTCATCTGAAATAATATCTTCAGCGCCAGAATCAATAGCAATGTTCATTAATTGATCTTCATCGTTGACAGTTGAGAAAATAAATTGACCTACATGATTAAATAAGTAATTCACAGATCCATCAGCGCCAAGATTACCTCCAAATTTGGTAAAAGCATGCCTAATCTCTGCAACCGTTCGATTTTTATTATCCGTTAAACAATCAACCATTACGGCTACTCCCCCAGGACCATATCCTTCATAGCGGCACTCAAAATAATCTACTCCCTCTGATTCGCCAGCTCCACGCTTTACAGCTCTATCAATATTATCTTTAGGCATACTCTGAGCTTTTGCCTTATCTATTGCTAAACGTAATCGAGGATTTGCTTCTAAATCACTACCGCCCATTTTCGCTGCTATATTGATTTCACGAATTAACTTAGTAAAAAGCTTTGCTCGTTTTTTATCCTGTCTACCTTTACGGTGCTGGATATTTGCCCATTTACTGTGTCCTGCCATAATTCTCTACTTTATATTTATATTTCAACTAAACAGCTTGACTGAAAGAAAGCGTATAATAACGATTATTTAGCATTCAGGCACATAGCAAAGACATAAAAATGCCTAATTTTGACGAAAATAAAACATTTGATAACTATAAAGCTGAAGAAATAGCTCGGGATATACGCCAACATTTTACTAATTCTTCTAATAAAATTGAGCTAAATCGCGCAATAAAGGAAGGTGAAAGCGTTGCAAAGATAATTGAGCCACTTGGTTTGCCAAGTAAAATTATGACTTCAGCTATAATTTATCCCTTATTTCGTGAAAAGATCTTAAAAATAAAAGATATAGAAAATATATACTTACATGATATATCCAAATACATTCTAGGTTTGGATCAACTAAATCAGTTTTCCCTTCCACATAATTGGAAGCCAGGTGAATCTTTAGCAATTCAGCAATCTGAAGCACTGCGCAAAATGCTTTTAGCAGTAGTTTCAGATGTGCGATTAGTTTTGGTGAGAATCGCCGAGCAATTATATCGTTTGCGTGAGGCCAAAAATGCAACAGATTCTGTAAAACTATCACTCTCTATTGAAACTCGCGAGATATATGCTGCTTTAGCAAATAGACTTGGAGTTTGGCAACTAAAGTGGGAACTTGAAGATTATGCTTTTCGATACAGTGATCCAGACTCTTATTTAAAAATTGCAAAATTATTGAAAGAAAAGCGGATAGAAAGAGAGGGCTTCATTGATAAACTGAAAAATTCTTTACGAATAGAGCTTGAAACCAACGGAATTATTGCAAAGGTTTCTGGTCGGCCAAAGCATATTTATAGTATTTGGCGAAAAATGCATCTTAAAAATAGAGGCTTACAATCACTTTACGACATTAGAGCTGTTCGAATTTTGGTTCAAGATGTAAATGAATGCTATGCAGCATTAGGAATTGTTCACAATATGTGGCCTTATATTCCTGGTGAATTTGATGATTACATCGCTAACCCAAAAGAAAATAGTTATCAATCTTTACACACAGCAGTAATTGGACCTGATGGAAAAACTATTGAAGTTCAAATTCGCTCTCATGATATGCATCAACATGCTGAAATTGGTGTGGCCGCTCATTGGCTCTACAAAGAAGGAACTCATTCAGACAGCACGAGCAATCAAAAAATTCGCTTTCTTAGGCAGTTACTAGAACCTACAAATAATGATGAAGACCTTCTTGGTCAAATTAAAGACAATTTTTTTGAAGATCGAGTTTATGCAATCAGTCCAAAAGGTGATGTTGTTGAGCTATCAAAAAATGCAACACCATTAGACTTTGCTTACCACGTTCACACCCAAGTTGGTCATCGATGTCGAGGTGCAAAAATTAATGGTCGAATTGTTCCTCTAACTAAGCATATTTGCAATGGTGATCAAATTGAAATACTTACAGGAAAGCATCCGCAACCAAGTCGTGACTGGTTGAGCCCAAAATTAGGATATTTAGCAAGCGCTAAAGCAAGAACAAAAGTAAGAAATTGGTTTAGACAACAAGATAAAAGTCAGCATGTAAAGCAAGGAAAGGATATTTTAGATAGAGAATTATCTCGTCTTTCTGAAAGAGATTTTTCAATTGATAAAATAGCGTCAATATTAAAGCAAAAAGATACTGAATCACTTTTTGTTTCCTTAGGCGCTGGAGACTTGACATCTGCTTCTATTGCTACAGCATTACAGAAAATACGCGGAAATGAAGTACCAAAATTTTTAAATAAAAAGCAATCAAAAAGAAAAAATAAGAATTCTCAATCAATTTCATTAACTGGAGTTGGTAACTTGTTGTGTAACTTTGCGCGTTGTTGCTCACCTGTGCCGCCAGAGCCTATTGTTGGTTATATTACCCAAGGACGTGGTGTTAGTGTCCATAAACAAGACTGTGGAAATTTTTTAAGCCTTAACAAAAGAAGCCCTGAGCGTGTCTTAGAAATTAATTGGGGTGATTCAGATTTTGAATCTTATCCGGTTAACTTGACTGTACATGCATTTGATAGAGCAGGATTAATTAGAGATATAACAAGCGTATTAGCTGATGACGGTGCAAATGTTCTTGATTTAAAAACATTTAATGATAAAAAATTAATGCAAGTAAAAATGGATTTTAGAATTGAAATTATAGACTTACCTACCCTAAGTGCAGTTATAAAGAAATTAGAGCAGCTTCCTAATATAGTTCTAGCTAAACGAAAAATTTAAATTATAATTTAATTATCTGATTTGCGTTTTGCTATATCCGTTGCAAGCGCCATCATTGACGTTAAATCTGCAAGATTTGATGGGACAACAAAAGTATTGCCGACTTTTGCTAAATTTCCAAATTCAGCTATATATTGTTCGGCAATTCTAAGTTGCATTGCATCAAGTCCACCCTTATCTGTTACAGACGAAGCTACCTCTCTTAACCCTTGAGCAGTTGCAGTTGCGACAGCTAAGATTGCTTCAGCTTCACCCTGTGCCTCATTAATTTGCTGCATTTTTGAAGCTTCAGATTCTTTGATTACTCTTTGCTTTTCACCCTCTGCTTCATTAATCTGTGCATCACGAACGCCTTCAGAATTTAATACTACGGCACGTTTTTCACGCTCTGCACGCATTTGTTTTTCCATTGCACTTAGAACATCTTGGGGTGGATTAATGTTTTTAATTTCATACCTAAGAACTTTTACACCCCATGGATCAGAGGCTTTATCTAGCTCAGAAACAACATTTTGATTTATTGTTCCACGCTCTTCAAATGTTCGATCTAATTCAATTTTTCCAATTTCAGACCGAAGTGTGGTTTGTGCGAGTTGAGAAATTGCAAACATATAATCTCCTATACCATACGAAGCACGGCTAGGATCTAAAACCTGAAGGTATAAAACACCATCAATTCCTACTTGGACATTATCTTTTGTTATGCAAATTTGCTCATCAATATCAACTGCTTGTTCTTTTAATGAGTGTTTATAAGCAACACGTTCAATGAATGGAAAAAGAATATGAAAGCCAGCGCTTAGTGTTTTACTATATTTACCGAGCCTCTCAATAACAAAACCACTTTGCTGAGGAACTACTACTGCCGTCTTAACTAAAACTATTATTACAACAAAAACAAGTCCTAGAGCAACAATTGTTGACATATCCATAAAATCCTCTTTTTTTTAAAGTTATTCTGCTTCTAAATATAAAGTTAAACTCTCTACCCTTACAACTTTAGCATGAGAGCCGGCTACTATTTTTAAATTACCTATATTTCGTGCATTCCATTTTGAGCCTCGGTGCTCGATGCGCACTTCACTACCTATTTCAATATCTGAGTAAATATGAATAATATCGCCACATGGCCCCTCTTTAAAACCAATTGCACCACTTTTGATTTTTTCATATAAACTTTTTCGGAATGTAACAAAAGATATTAAAGAAATTACCGCAAATGCAACCCATTGACCCCATTGGGGTAAATCAATTCCAACAAGCTCCGCTATTCCAATTAGTGCTGCTGAAATTCCTAAAAAAACAAAATAAAACTGAACATCAATTGCAAAAAGTTCTGCGCCTAACAGCATGAACCCGAGTATCATCCATCCCCACCAAATCATATTTTTACTCCATCAATACTATTTACCCACTATATCGCGAAAATAAAAAAGCAACAGCTCTAAATACATCAAAGTATCTAATATAGGTTAATATCTCAATAACCATTAACTAAATAGGTTAAAAAATTTACATGAATGAAATTGTAAGTGTAATCAATGAATACATTTGGAGTAATGCTCTAATTTACTTATGTCTTGGTGCTGGATTGTTATTTTCAATCCTTACGAGGTTTATTCAAGTTCGCCTGTTGAGTGAAATGGTTCATATTATTTTTAGTGGCAAAGAATCCAATCGAGGAATATCTTCTTTTCAAGCGCTAGCAGTATCAATATCTGGTCGTGTTGGAGTTGGTAATATTGCAGGTGTTGCAACAGCTATTGGTTTTGGTGGTCCAGGGGCAGTTTTTTGGATGTGGTTTGTGGCATTTCTCGGCGCTGCTACAGCCTGTGTGGAATCAACACTCGGTCAAATCTATAAAGAAGAGATTGACGGTCAGCTTCGTGGTGGTCCTGCTTTCTATTTAGAAAAAGCTATGGGCCAAAAATGGTATTCATGGATATTTGCGTTATCAACAATAACTGCAGTAGGAATTTTATTACCTGGTGTTCAATCTAATAATATAGGAAATGCTGCTGAAGTTGCTTTCGGCACAGGTTCATTAATTACACTATTTGGTAATTCCGTATCCTCAACTAAATTAATAACTGCAGTAATTATCTCATCGGGATTAATTTTTATAATTTTTGGAGGTGTTAAGCGTATAGCTCGATTTACCCAATTTGCAGTTCCATTTATGGCTATAGGTTATATTTTCGTTGCAGTGATAATAATTGGATTAAATATTTCTGATCTACCAAACATTATCTCAATGATATTTAAAGATGCATTTTCACCAATGGCTGGGTTTGGAGCTGCTGTTGGATGGGGTGTTAAACGAGGTGTTTATTCAAATGAGGCAGGTCAAGGGACTGGACCTCATGCAGCTGCAGCTGCAGAAGTTGATCATCCAGCACAACAAGGTTTAGTTCAGGCATTTTCAGTTTATATCGATACATTTCTTATTTGCTCAGCGACGGCATTCATAATTTTAATATCTCAACAATATTATGTTGATGGGGTTGATAAATTAATTAGTGGAGGAGTTTTAAGCGCTGAAGTGACCATTAATAGTCCTGCATTCACCCAACTTGCTCTTGAGACCGTTATAGGTAACTTAGGCAAAATATTTATTGCTATATCATTATTTTTCTTTGCCTTTACAACAATCATTGCATATTACTATATCGCAGAAACAAATTTTATTTGGATGAAGAGAACATTAAAATCACTTGATCAATTAATTATTCTAAAAATTATAATAACTGTATCTGTTTTTTTTGGAACAATTAGATCTGCTGACCTAGCATGGGCATTAGGTGACATTGGTGTAGGTATAATGGCATGGCTAAATATTATTGGAATATTAGTTTTAATTTTTATGGGTCGACCGGCTTTAAAAGCACTAGATGACTATGAACGTCAAAAAAAGAAAGGTGTTTCTTTATACTCTTTTGATCCAGATTCAATTGGAATAAAGAACGCAGATTTCTGGAAAAAATAAGATTTTATTTATTAGGAAAATTTAGAGCCCTATTGTCAACAGCCAGAGATGCTTCATGAATAGCCTCTGTTAAGCTTGGATGTGCATGAATTGTTCGCTGGATATCCTCGGTACTTGCACAAAACTCCATTGCCAATACAGCTTCTGCAATTATCTCACCTGCCATAGGTCCAATAATATGAACACCTAGAATCTCATCATCATCTTTTGAGGAAATAATTTTAGCCAACCCAGCTGTTTGATCCATAGCTTTTGCGCGACCACTTGCAGCAAAAGGAAATGATCCAGTTTTATAATTTTGACCAGATTCTTTTAAATCTAATTCTGTTTTACCTATCCATGCAATTTCAGGAGAAGTATAAATAACAGATGGAATAATGCCATAATTTATCTTTGCAATTTCTCCTGCAATTAAGTCTGCTGCCATTACGCCTTCTTCAGAACCTTTATGAGCTAACATGAGTCCCCGCACACAATCACCTACAGCATAAACACCTTTCACAGGTGTATGACACTTATCATCAACAATAATAAATCCTCGATCATCTAATTGAATACCCGCATCTTCTGAAAATAAATTGTCTGTAAAAGGTTTGCGACCCACTGCAACTATTAGTTTGTCAAACTTTATTGACTGCTTACCTTTTTTGCTATCAAAGGAAACTTCAACACCATTTTTGGTAATTTTTGTATTTATCACTTTAGATCCTAGTTGAATCTTTAGGCCTTGCTTTTCAAATTCTTTAGCTGCAACTTTAGAAATATCACTATCAGCTATGGCTAAAAAGCTATCCATTGCCTCTAAAATAGTCACATTTGATCCCAATCTTGACCAAACGCTTCCTAACTCCAAGCCAATAACACCCGCTCCAACAATTCCTAATTTATTTGGAACATCATCAAATTCTAGAGCGTCCCATGAGTCAACAATATTTTTATGATCAAATTTAGCTATTGGAATTTCAATAGGAGAAGAACCTGGTGCGAGAATAACATTTGTTGCATTAATTATTTCCGGTTTACCTGATACAGGTGTGAATTCAATTTTTTTTTCTGCTAAGAGCTTGCCGTGACCAACCAAGCATTCAACATTATTTGATTTAAGTAGACCAGAAACTCCACCTGTTAATTGTTGAACAATACTAGATCTTCTTTTTTGCATCTTTCCAAGATCAAATTCTAAATTATCAGCCTTGATTCCATGATTTTTAAACTCATGTTTTGCTCGATAAAACAATTCTGAAGATTCAAGTAAAGCTTTAGATGGAATACATCCGGCATTTAAACAAGTTCCTCCAAAAGCATTTTTACCATCTTTATTCTTCCACTCATCGATACAAGCAACTTTTTTACCATGTTGAGCAGCACGAATTGCAGCAACATAACCTGCC
>TARA_B100001057_G_scaffold279507_1_pt1 | contig 11248 bp, 7 predicted proteins | sample TARA_B100001057 | Tara Oceans TARA_B100001057 (sample SAMEA2621839) | marine metagenome | biome: marine biome (ENVO:00000447); feature: surface water layer (ENVO:00002042); material: "saline water (ENVO:00002010), including plankton (ENVO:xxxxxxxx)" | depth 5 m | reverse complement strand
GACTCAGGCCATAGATACTTACACACATCAATAATATTGGTTTCCCATCTGTAATCTTTCTTACCGTCCTTAGTTTCAAATTCTACTTTCCATCCTAATTGTTCTCCTTTGTATGTTGGTGGTTTGTGATGGAATGACCAAATGGTTTCATCAATAGGAACTATTCTATTTCTATTCTTAGAATTTAAAATATACATCAGATATGTTTTATCACTCTGAGTGTCTTTTTTGAAGTATGACCTCATCTGTACAGGCACTCCATATTTTTCCATGTCCTCTTCAGTTCTGAATGATTTGAGTATTTCAGATATTCTAAATCCATATCTAAGTTGAAGAAGAGAAATAAAGTAAACTATATCAATTCCTATTGGATTATCAGCAGGTTGATTTTTATGGTATCTTCCTTTGATACCTTCCACAGTTGTTTTTAAATTATATCCTCTTCTAAGAACATCTAAATTTCCTTCATTCTTACAGATAGTAATCCACTTCTCTCTAACTATTTCAACACATTCATTAATACATTTTTTATACTCAGGTTGTCTGAATAAGACAAGTTCGTTTTTATCTTTTGGTGGAATCCAATCTCCCCAATATTTTTTTATTAAATCAATTTGATATTCAACTGTGAAAGAATGTTTTTCAAATAAATCAAAACCATCCAACGAAGTATCCTTACATAACCAATCACAAAAGTTTCTTACTGCTCTGAGATAGTTTTTAATTGTAGGTCTCCTTATTATTTCTCCTTTGGTATCATTTAGATAATTCTTTTTCTTTCCTCTCTCTCTGATATCAACCACATAATCCTTAACTAAATTTTTTAGTTGTTTATCATTAGCAACTACTGAGATTGGGATATCTCTTTCTTTACAATAGAGATAAAAAGATTTCAAATGGACTAATTGATTTTTCAATGTAATCCTATTTTTCTTTTGAACTTTTATATCCTCATCAGGAATTAATTTAAACTTTTCAATATCAAAATAAAATGCACCTTCCTTAGCTCTACGAGAAATATATTCAGTAATGAAAGGGTAGAGTAGATGACTATCAGATGATTTTATTTTAAACTGAGTTTGGAATTTTATCTTCAGTTTCTCAAATGCGTACTGAAAAGATGTTTGTTCAACCTTTAAATCTCTTGGTGTAGCAGAACAAATATATTTTGTTCTACTTCCTCTTTTACTCAGAATGTAATACCAAAAATCTTTACCATTTATATTTTTAATGATAAATGTTCCGTTTGATTCTTTGTTCTCAAAAATATCACTATTAGTATCTTTAATAATCTTCTCAGATTCTTTCGACCATCCGTAAAATTCCTTATTTTTAATAGTAGAAGAATTTTTTATTGACATTTAATTTAAGTGTGGTTAAACACTTCAAAAATATCAAAAAAACTCATCTTTCCAAAGAAAATGTGTGGTTAAAGTGTAGTTAAATAAAAAATAATGAAATTTAAAATCTTCGTTTACCTTTAATAATCAACGACTTCTAAGAGACTAAAGGACAACCATAAGTGTACATACAGAATTTTTTTTGGTTTTCTTTTATTTCTGTACTAAAACCAATTTTATCAGTTTCTTGAACTAAAAAGTTAGTTGCTTCACCATTATATTTATTGGGGTTAATAACTATTTTTTGTTCATTAAAATCTTTCATTTTATCTAGCCTACATAATTGAGATTCAAAGACCAAAATTAAGTAAATAAAATGAATTATGCCAAATTGTCAGTAGAATATAATCTTTCATAAAATTTCAAAAATTCTAATTGAAACATAAAAAAAATCAGTCTAGTTTTGAGATAATTAATTGATAATAAAAAAAACTGTATACTTTTGTTCTCAAAAAATTCCTAATTATGGCCAAAAATTTAGTTATTGTAGAATCGCCAGCAAAAGCAAAAACTATTGAAAAATTTTTAGGAACCGAATTTAAAGTAACCTCTAGTTTTGGACATATTGCTGACCTTCCATCTAATGAATTGGGAGTTGATGTTGATTCAGATTTTTCCCCTAAATACATTGTTTCTAGTGATAAGAAAAAAATTGTTAAAGAATTAAAAAGTTTAGCCAAAAATGCAGAGACTATCTGGTTGGCTTCAGATGAAGACAGGGAAGGTGAGGCAATAGCATGGCATTTATCTCAACAATTAGGATTGGATTCCAAGAAGACTAAAAGAATAGTCTTTCATGAAATAACTAAAAATGCCATATTAGAAGCAATTAGATCTCCAAGATTAATAGACGAGAATTTAGTTAATGCTCAACAGGCGAGAAGAGTCTTGGATAGATTAGTAGGGTATAAGCTTTCTCCAGTTTTATGGACCAAAGTAAAAGGAGGATTATCGGCTGGAAGAGTTCAATCAGTTGCGGTAAGGCTGATTGTTGAGAAGGAGAGATTAATTCAAAATTTTGTTCCTAAGGAATCCTTTAGAACAAATGCAATTTTTGAAACAAAAAATAAAAAATCGTTTAGGGCACAACTAAACAAATCATTTGAAAACAGAAAAGGTGCATATGAATTTTTGAAAAAAAATATTGACTCTTCTTATTTTATTGAAAGTGTTGAAAAAAAACCCTCTAAGAAATCTCCAACAGCTCCTTTTACCACATCTACACTTCAGCAAGAGGCATCAAGAAAATTATATTTTTCTGTAAGTAAAACTATGACATTAGCTCAGAGGTTATATGAGTCTGGTTATATCACTTACATGAGAACAGATAGTGTGAATTTATCAAATGATGCCCAAAAATCTATAAAAGACCAAATTGAAAAACTTTATGGTACTAAATTCCTACAACTTAGAAACTATAAATCTAAAAATAAATCTGCGCAAGAGGCCCATGAGGCAATTAGGCCGACTGATATGTCGAAAATTAATGTATCAGCTGATCACGATCAATTGCGTTTATATCAATTGATTTGGAAAAGAACTATGTCTTCTCAAATGACTGATGCTAAATTAGAAAGAACCCAACTAAAAATTAAATCCTCGAGTTTTACTGAGTTTTTTACTGCAACTGGAGAAATAATTATTTTCGAAGGCTTTTTGAAGGTTTACATAGAAGGAACAGATGAGGATACTAATGAAAATCAAGGAATTTTACCTGTGATTAAGAATAAAGAACAACTTTTTATTAAAGATTTAAAATCTATTCAAAAATTCTCAAAACCAACGTCAAGGTATAGCGAAGCAGCTTTGGTAAAAAAACTTGAAGAACTTGGTATTGGTAGGCCCTCAACTTATGCTCCAACAATTTCAACAATCCAAAATAGGGGTTATGTGAAAAGGGGAGATGATGAAGGAAAGGAGAGAAAATACATTATGCTAAGCTTACTGAAAGATCAAGTTAATGAAAAGAATTTGTTTGAAAAAGTAGGTTCTAATAAAGGTAAAATAGTTCCCACTGATATAGGGTCAATTGTTAACGATTTTTTGGTTAATAATTTTAAAAATATTTTAGATTATAATTTTACTGCTGAAGTTGAACAAAGCTTTGATAGAATAGCTGATGGAAATCAACAATGGAAAAAAATGTTAAAAAATTTTTACTCTGATTTTCACAATACTGTAGATTATGTAAAAGAAAATGCTCAAAGAGAGTCAGGAGAAAGAATTTTAGGAGACCATCCGGATAGTGGAAGAGCAGTAAAAGTTAGGCTTGGAAAATATGGCCCATTGGCTCAAATTGGAAATATAGACGATGATGAAAAACCTCAATATGCTGGTCTTACTCCTGACCAAAAACTAGAAAATATTACCTTAGATGAGGTTTTACGTTTATTTAAACTTCCCAAAAACCTTGGCGAATATGAAGGTGAAACTATTACAGTGAATAACGGGCGATATGGCCCTTATATAAAATATGGAAAAACTTTTGTTTCCCTGGCCAAGGGTATTATTCCATCCGAGGTTGATTATGAATCAGCTTTGGTTTTGATTGAGGAGAAGAATAGATCTAATGCACCAATATATAATTATGAGGGTATGCCTGTAACCAAAGGCAAGGGGCGTTTTGGCCCTTTTATTAAGTGGAATGATTTGTTTATTAATGTGAATAAAAGTTACGACTATGATAATTTGAGCGAATCAGATATTAAAGAGTTGATAATTCATAAATTGAAAAAAGAAAAGGAAAAGATAATTTCCAATTGGGAAACGGATGGAATCAGAATAGAAAAAGCTCGGTGGGGTAGATCAAATATAATTAAGGGAAAAATAAAAATTGAGCTTCCTAAGACAATAAATGCATCTAAAATAACTCTCCAAGAAGCAAAAGATCAAATAGCTTCATTTTCAAAAAAGAAAAAAAAATCTAAATAAAAAGTGATGAGTTTAGATGTTTTAAATCCGATTTCAGTGACATCTTTAAATAATTTAGATTTATATCCAGACCAGGTTATAGGAAAAAATATTAAGGTTCACACCGAAGATAACGGGATACCTGATCTTGATGGTGTAAAAGTTGTTTTAATTGGTTTAACTGAAAATAGAAATGCTTTTTTTCCAACATCTAATTATGATTTGGATTCTTTTCGAATTAGCTTTTACAAGCTTTATCCAGGAAACTGGGGATTTGAGATTGCGGATCTTGGTAATTTACCAGATGGTGAAACAGTTACTGATACTTATTTTGCTTTAACTGAAATATGTAATGAATTACAAAAAAAAAATATAATTACTGTTTTAATTGGTGGAAGCCATGATATGATTTACTCTGTGTATAAATCATATTCAAATAATAAAGTTCTTGTAAATATTTTATCAATTGATAATCAATTTGACTTTTCTCAGGATGAAGAGTTAATATCTGGGCGATCATATATGAGTAGAATAATAATGGAAGACCCCAATTTTCTTCACAATTATACTAATTTAGGCTATCAAAGTTTTTTTATTGCTCAACAAGAATTAGATTTAATGGATAAGCTTTTTTTTGAATCTGTTAGGTTAGGTAAAATTTTAGACGACGTGACTATAAGTGAACCATATATTAGAGATTCTGATATTGTAGGTGTTGACATGAAATCTTTGTCGTCTATTGCGACTGGAAATACCAGTTATTTAAATCCTAATGGAATTGACTCTAGAACCATTTGTTCTCTGGCAAGGTATGCAGGAATAAGTGACAGAGTCTCATCATTTGGGTTGTTTGAATTGCCTAGCACAAATATTTTTCATAATTTACTGGCGCAAATTGTTTGGTATTTTATTGAAGGTGTTTCTTGTAGGTTTAACGAAGATCCAATTTTAATAAAAGATGGGTTTGTAAAGTATATTGTAACTTTGTCTGATAGGGAGCTAGTTTTTTATAAAAGTAATATCAGTAAAAGATGGTGGCTTGAGATAAAAAATGAAAATTATATAGATAATAAATTAAAAAGATCAACGTTATTACCATGCACAAAGGCAGATTATGCTGCTGCATGCAACGATATATTGCCTGAAAGGTGGTTAAAAGCTTCCAAACGGTGATGAAATTTTAAAAAAAAATTGCCAGTATTGCTGGTTCTTTGCTATGAAATAATAATTTTGCAAAGAAATAAACAATAAAGAGCTTGAAAAGCTTATGAAAAAAATTGTTTTAGTTTTAGTATTATTACTCACTATTGTTAGCTGTGGAAAGCGAAATAAGGGCGAGTTAATAGGTGTGAAGCAAAAAAAATGGTTTCCTGAAAAGCCATTTGGAATGACCCTAATTGAAGGTGGATCTTATATAATGGGTAAGTCTGATGAAGATGTTGCCCAGCTCCAAAATGCCCAAGCCAGAACCGTAACTGTTCCTTCTTTTTATATGGATGAAACAGAAATAACAAATAGTGAATATAGACAGTTTATAAATTGGGTAAAAGATTCTGTTGTACTTTCATTAATGGCTAGAAAAGCTGCTGAAGAAGAACTAACACCAGATGATAAAGATGGAATAGGAAGGTGGGCATTCCAAGATGCTGATACCTCCAAATTATCCGAGTACCAAAAATATATGCGCGAAAATTATTATGATTTAAATGAGGACCCTTATGCTGGCCGCCCTATAAATTGGGACGAAGATATTGAATGGGGAACCGAAGACTATCCAGATCAATTGTATTCCGAGGTGATGGATTCAATTTATTTACCCCCCGAATATTGGTATGACGGGGAAATGAAGATAGACGTCCAAAAATTAGTCTATTCCTATGTTACATTTGACGCTGAAGCCGCTGCAAGAGAAACAAAAAGGAGAAGGACAAATTATTTGCCTGATTCAATTCACAGATCATTTATTGATACTCTTAACATCCCAATTTACCCTGATACCACAGTATGGATTAAAGATTTCATGTATTCATACAATGAACCAATGCATAACGATTATTTTTCTCATCCTGCTTTTCAAGACTATCCTGTTGTGGGAGTTAGTTGGGAACAAGCGATGGCATTTTGCAGCTGGAGGACTCATTATAAAAATAATTATCAAAGATCAAAAGGAAAACCAACTGTCAACAAGTTTAGGCTTCCAAGTGAAGCAGAGTGGGAATACGCTGCTCGGGGTGGAATTCCATCAGGGACTTATCCTTGGGGAGGACCATATTTAATTAATGATAGGGGATGTTTCCTAGCGAACTTTAAACCACTAAGGGGGGATTATGCTGTTGACCAAGCAGTTTATACTGTAGAAGCTAAATCATATCTCCCAAATGATTTCAATCTCTACAACATGGCAGGAAATGTCTCTGAATGGACTAACTCATCATATGATACTGGTGCTTATGAGTATGTATCTAGTTTAAACCCTAATATGTCATTAGAACAAGAAAATAGAAAAGTTGTTAGGGGTGGGTCTTGGAAAGATGTAGCATATTTTTTGAGAGTTAGCTCAAGAGATTTTGAATATGCAGACACATCGAGAAGTTACATAGGTTTTAGAACAGTTCAAGATTATCTTGGAACTCCAAAGGTTAAAATAAGATAAATTAGTATATTTAAGTAATAACAAATAAATAAATATTTAAAATGGATGATAAAGCATTAAATAAAAGATTAAGAAGTAAAGTAGCAATGCATATGCTATTTGGTCTTGGGGGTGCAGTTGTAATTATAGGTGCACTTTTCAAAATTCTTCACCTTGAAATAGGACCAATTACTGGAGGTTTAGTTTTAGGTATAGGTCTTGGAACCGAAGCCCTCATCTTCACAGTTTCAGCATTAAATACAGGTGAAATTAAAGAGGAACACGATGATTTTGTTAAAAAATCAAAGGGGGGTGGAGTTAAGTCCTCTGGTGGATCAGGAAATGAAGGTCTTTCTTCAAAAATTGATGCAATAATGAAGGAAGCTAAATTAGATGTAGGTCTAATGAATAATCTTACTTCTAGTATTAAAAAATTAGAATCATCTGCTAAGGCTTTGGAACCTGCTTCTACGGCAATTTCAGCATCTTCACAATACTCTGAGCAATTAGACAAGGCAGCATCTCAATTAGATGAATTAAATAAATTGTATGCTTCACAAGTGAAGGATACTCAATCAAGATCTGACATAAGAGATAAAATGCAAGCTGATGTTGATCAGCTTAAACAACAAATGGAATCACTTTCTGCAAATTTGGCATCACTTAATGATGTATATGGAGGAATGCTTTCTGCAATGAAAAAATAAACATATAAATCTAAAATTTAAAACTATAGATAATGGCAGGAGCAAAAGAAACACCGAGGCAGAAACTAATTAGTTTAATGTATTTGGTATTTATTACCATGCTTGCATTAAATGTAAGTAAGGAGGTTTTGGATGGATTTGGTCAGATGTTTAAAAAGATTCAATCAGCTAATGTACGGTTAGATCAAAGCAATGATGTTTATTATGAAAAAATTGCTGTTAATGCTCAGGAAAAAGAAGGAAAATGGATAGGGCACAATAGAACAGCAAACGAGATCAAAGAAGAATCCAAAGAGTTTTCTGATAAAATCGAAGAAATCAAAAATAGAATTACAGAAGCACAAAGAGAAAAGGATCCTGAACTTGAAAAGTATGCTGAAATGGATAAAGGCGAAGCGCTGGATTTAATCTTCTTTGATTCTAGTGGTGTTTCCGAAGAAGGAGAAGCATTTATTGAAATGATGATTAATTACAGGGGGCATGTTATTCAAGTTTTTGGAAGTCAATACCCAGAATATATAGGATTAGTAGAAGAAAGATTTTTTTCTGGTGATTTTGAAAATAATGTTGCCAATAGTGACGGTACAACTCAACCTTGGCTTGCAGCAAATTATGAAGGTTTCCCGCTAGTATCATCATTAGCAAAGCTAACGATGATGCAGGGAGACATAAAGGCAACAGAACACGATGTTCTTCAAACCCTTCTGGGTAAAGAGTTAGAATTAGAGTCGGGGGTAAACGAATCAAATTACATTACTCTATTAAAGACGGAAAAAGGCGCTTATTATCAAGGTGAAACATTTGATGGAAGTGTTATTCTGGGTAGAAAAGGTGGTGCTCAAAATCCAAATTCAGTAAATCTTACCATAGATGGTCAACCACTTGAAGAAGGTGACTACGAATTAATTCCTGGTGGAGTTAAACTAAATGTAATCACAGGATCACCTGGAGATCATGAAATTATGGGTAATCTTGTATTTTTAAATGAAGGAATAGAATCACAAATCCCTGTCAATCAATCTTTTCCAGTTATTGCTAAGCCTAACTCGGCAGTTATCTCAGCAGACAAAATGAATGTAGTTTACAGAGGTGTTGATAATCCAATGACTATTTCTATTCCTGGAATAGCAAATAATAAAGTTTCTGCATCAGCTCCAGGACTCAAAAAACTCAAAGGATCCAAGTATGTTATGACTCCAGGGAAGGGAAGAGAGGTCAACATAAGAGCAAGCGCTACATTACCAGATGGTAAAAAAATAGCAACATCTACAAAATTTCGTGTTAAAGATATTCCTGCTCCAGTTGGAACAGTAAGGGGTCTAGATGGTATTGTAACTCTCAACAAAGCCGATCTTGGAGTTTCAACAATAGGTGGAAAGCTTAAAGATTTTGATTTTGATATACAACTTCAAACTTTAAGTTTTAAGTTTAAGGTTCCAGGAAAACCCACAATAACAGTTCAGGGCAGCAAACTTGATAACAAGGCAAAAACTGCATTAAGAGCTGCAAAAAGAGGTCAAAGTGTTCAGGTTTTTGATGTTAAGGTAAGAAATCCTAAGAGTCCTAAATACATATTTAAACAAGTAGCACCAGTAATAATTAATATAGGAGGATAAGTAATGAATTTTATAAAATCATTTATTGTTTTAATTTCTTTATTTATCAATTTAAATGCTATAGCTCAGGCGAATCTTTTAAACGCCGTTATACCTCAAGAAATTGGTCAATTAAATGATCAACAACTAGCTACAAGCGACAATGAACCTTTAGCCTACGGATATGTTGATGATAGAGATGTTATGTGGTCTAAGACTATTTGGGAAAAGATCGATTTGGATGAGAGAATTAATTTTCCTTATTATTACCCTGTTGAAAATGTTAGTCCTCACAGAAAGCCATTGTTTGATGTTTTGACTGAAAACATTATCAATGGAAATATAACTGAAGTTTATACCTCTCCTTATTTTACTGATAAGATGACAATTCAAGATGTACAAGATGGATTGTTTGCTCAAGTAATGACTGATCTTGGAGTTGAAAAGGCAAACAATGGTGAACCACTAACAGATGAAGATTATTTGACAACTAATTTAACATCATTTGATATAGAACAATATTGGATTAAGGGAACATGGTATTTTGACAAACGTCTTGGTGAAATGAAATACCGTTTATTAGGAATTGCTCCTGTAGCCCCAGATGTAAACTTTATAAGACAGTATTCAGAAGAAAAAACCCCTAAAGAAGACCAAGACTTATCCCCTCTTTTTTGGGTCTGGTTCCCAGCAGCTAGAGAGTCTTTAAATAAGTACGAAATTTTCAATTCTAAAAACGCGTCGCAACCGATCACATTTGATTTGATGTTAAATGCAAGACGTTTCAATTCGATAATTTTCAAAGAAGAAAACCCATACAATGACAGGGAGGTTAAGGATTATATATATAAAGATGCACTCAGACAAATACTTGAATCTGAAAGAATTAAAAATAAAATCCGAGATTTCGAACAAGATATGTGGAACAACTAGTTATTGGACTTACAATTAATGCCTCCATAGTGAGGCTTTTTTTTTTGAAAAAAAATTATAATTAATGCTAAGTGCTCAAAATATAAGTGTCTCTTTTGGAGGTTTTAACCTTTTTGATAATCTAAATTTTAGATTAGGTAGCGGGGACAGGGTTGCATTAATTGGAAAAAATGGAGCAGGTAAATCAACTTTATTAAAACTACTTTCCCAAGAACAGTATCCTTCTAAAGGATCTTTTTCTATAGAAAAAAATTGTAAAATCGGATATTTACCTCAAGATATAGAATTTAAAAATTCAGTCAATTTAATTGAAGAAACATATAAAGCTTTCAATGAGATTCTAGAAATAGAGAAAAGACAGGAATTTATTAACAATCAACTTCAAATAAGAACTGATTTTGAAAGCGATGAATATTTGAGTTTAATTCAAGAATTAACTGAATTGACAACTGAATACGAATTGTTAGGTGGCTATAAATATAAATCTAAGACAGAAAGAATATTAATAGGATTGGGGTTTGAAAGAAATGATTTTAATAAACCAACAAAAAGTTTTTCAGGAGGCTGGAGAATGAGAATAGAACTTGCCAAACTATTACTCAGAGATAATGATGTTTTATTGTTAGATGAGCCCACAAATCATCTAGATATTCATTCAATAATATGGTTAGAGCAATTTTTAGTCAAGTTTAGAGGTGCTGTCTTGTTGGTATCACATGATAGAGTTTTTTTAGATAACATCACTAATAGAACAATTGAGATTATTCAAAAAAAAATATTTGATTTTAAAAAATCATATTCAGAATATATTAAGTTAAGACGGGAGTTAATCGAACAACAAAAATTAGCTAAAAAAAATCAAGATAAACAAATACAAAACACTGAAAAATTAATAGATAGATTTAGAGCCAAAGCTTCAAAAGCTACTATGGCACAATCACTTATAAAAAAACTTAATAAGATTGAAAGAATTGAAATAGATCAAGAGGAAAATAAAAGAATGAAGCTCAATTTTCCATTAAGCAAACAACCAGGAAAAGTAATATTAGAGACCAAAGGAGTATCTAAACA
>TARA_B100001057_G_scaffold484032_1_pt1 | contig 11249 bp, 8 predicted proteins | sample TARA_B100001057 | Tara Oceans TARA_B100001057 (sample SAMEA2621839) | marine metagenome | biome: marine biome (ENVO:00000447); feature: surface water layer (ENVO:00002042); material: "saline water (ENVO:00002010), including plankton (ENVO:xxxxxxxx)" | depth 5 m | reverse complement strand
AGTTTTCAAGACTGCCGCATTCGACCACTCTGCCATTCCTCCAATGACGGATGCAAATATATAGTAGTTTTTCTTTGCTTCAAAAAATCTGTTTAAAATATTTATATTATATTAAATAAAACTCTGTTAAAATGAAATTACTGGCTTTAATACATATACTATCGCTTACATTTATAACCAATTTTTATGACGTTGAAATTATTCCAAAACATGAGATATTTAAATCCAATGATGGTGAGTTAAATTATAGAATATTATACCCAAAAAATTTTGATGATTTAAAAAAATATCCAATACATATTTTTCTTCATGGAATAGGAGAGAGGGGTGATGACAATGAATTACAGTTAACTTATGTGGATAAAGTTTTTCTAAATCAAAAAAACTATGAAAATTATCCTGCTATTATTGTTTTTCCTCAAGCTCCACTGAACGATAGTTGGTCCTCTAGAAATTTATCTGATAATAAAATAAGACAAAGTTTCTCTGAAAACAGTTCTCCAACTAATTCATTAAGTCTTGTCATTAAATTAATGGATTCGCTTGTAAATGAAAGTCATGTTAATAATAAAAGAGTTTATTTAAGTGGACTTTCAAATGGTGGTATGGGTTCATTTGAATTACTTAAGAATAGGCCAAATATGTTTGCATCAGCGGTAATAATTTGTGGAGGTGGAAATCCTTTGTGGGCTAAAGAATTTGCAAAATCAACTCCAGTTTGGATAGCCCATGGTTCTGATGATATCGACGTACATCCTTCCTTATCTTTAAATATGGCAGATGCGATTATTAAATATGGAGGAAGCCCAAAACTTACATTATTCGAAAATGTGGCGCATGATAGTTGGAATAATATTTTCGAAGATCCAGAATATTTAGAATGGATATATTCTTATTCTAAAAACTAATATATTCAGATATTTCAAGCCCATAACCTATCATACCAACTCTTTTAGTTTCTTTGGTGTTGGAAATGAGTTTTAAATTTGTAATGTCCAGATCATGTAGTATTTGAGCACCAATACCAAAATCTCTGTCATCCATACCTATAATAGGTGCTTTAGCTACTTTATTTTTTATCTGTTTTTTCTTTAAAATATTTAACCTTCTAAGAGTATCAATTGCCTGTTGCTCAGTGCTAATAAAAATTATTGCACCAGCTTTGTTTTTATTGATGATATCAAACATTTTATTCAATGAATTTTCAATATTACTTGTAAGTGTTCCTAAAACATCATTATTAATTGATTTTGAATTTATTCGAGTTAATACCTTATCTCCTTTTCCCCAACTTCCTTTGGTTAGTGCAATATGTACATTATGATTGGTTGTTTGTTCATAGGCTCTTAACCTAAAGCTTCCAAATCTTGTATTTATTTCAAAATCTTCTTTTTTTTCGATTAACGAATCATGCTCCATTCTGTAAGCAACTAAGTCTTCAATAGAAACAATTTTTATATTAAACTTTTCAGCAACCTTAATCAAATCTGGTACTCTTGCCATTGAGCCATCTTCATTCATTATTTCAACAATAACCCCAGCTGGTTTTAACCCTGCAAGTCTGGGTAAATCAATAGCAGCCTCAGTGTGTCCAGTTCTCCTTAAAACACCTCCATTTTTTGCTATTAAAGGAAAAACATGTCCTGGTTTTGAAAATTGATCTGGACTAGCATTTTTATCAATTAATGCTTTAATTGTAGCAGATCTGTCAGAAGCAGAAATTCCCGTGGTAATACCATTACCTTTTAAATCTATTGAAACTGTAAAAGCTGTATCCTGAGGGTCAGTATTAGTACCCACCATTAGGTTTAAAGCTAATTTTTTTGAAATACTTTCTGTTATTGGAGCACAAATTAATCCTCTTCCGTGGGTAGCCATGAAATTAATTATTTCTGGTGTAATTAGTTCTGCTGAAGCTAAAAAATCACCTTCATTTTCTCTATTTTTATCGTCTACTACAATGACAATTTTACCGTCTCTAATATCATTTATTGCTGATTCAATTGTATTTAGCTTAAACTTAACTTTTGACATTTTTATTTATTTTAAAAAAACTTAATAATTTATTTCCAATATTAAAGACGCTTCCATCATTTGTAGCCCTATGAGTTAAATATACACTGAATGGTAACATAATTAAAGTTGAGAGCCAACTTGCTAATATCGGATTAATACTACTGTTTTCAGCTAAATTTTTAGAAAAAATTCCCAAAAAATGATATGCTAAAAATAGTAGTATAGAAATTACTAAGGGGAGTCCATACCCACCTTTTCTAATAATTGTTCCAAGTGGAGCACCGATAAAAAATAATATTATACAAGCAAATCCAAGTGAGAATTTATCATGAAGTGTCATGATGTGCTTATTAAGGTTTTGTTCTCTGTAGGATTGAATAGTTTTATTAGATTTTACTATACTAATTGTACTTTTAATTGAGCTTATCGCTAAATCATAAAGTTGTTTTTGTTTTCTTGGTTGAAATAAGTTTAAAAAAATATCATTTTCATAATTAACCTCTTGTTTGGGGTTGAGATTGTAGTCAATTGTTTTAAAATTTGATCTATTATACATTTTAGAACTTATCACTCCGATATCATCAGATCTTTTTATAATTAAAGAATCTATAGCCTTACTTAATTCATCGACTCTCATCATTGAATGTTTGCTTACATCTTCTTCCTGGCTAAAGTCTACATCGTTGAGGGATGCTAAATCAATATTGATCAAATATTCCTTAAAATAACTTTTTACAAATGGTTTTTTGATTTTTTTTGAATAATCTTCAGATATTATTTCATCGTAATAATTTCCTTTATATAATTTTAATTGAAGTATGTCAGAATTTTCTTCACTAATAATTTCTCCCTTTTGGGACTTTATCACGGTATAATTTCCGGGCTTATTTTTTTTCTGATGAATAATTACTCTATCGAGTAATTTACCGTCATTTCCATACTTATCCTCAACTTTAATATTGTAATCTCCAATTTGACTGAATTGTCCCTCAGCAATTGCCATAGCTGGCTTTACTTTAGATATATTTTTTCTTAGGTTATGGAAATTATATTCTGCTGTGGGTGCTATATTATTTGAAAAAAAGAATGTCACTATCCCTAGTATTAGAGTAAATAATATTAGGCTTCTCATTGACCTTTGTAATGAAATTCCACTTGCTTTCATGGCAGCAAATTCATAGTTTTCAGATAAACTTCCGAAAACCATTATGCTAGAAAGTAATATAGTAAGAGGAAGGACAAGAATAATTAGTCTAGGAGATACATTAATTAAAAATTTTAAAATTATATCAAGTTCAAGATCTTTTCCAGCTAATTCAGAAATATATAGCCAAACAGATTGCAATAAAAAAATTAGCATCAAAATACAAAAAGTGACAGCTAAAGTTTTTAAATATAATTTGAATATGTAACGATCTAGAATTTTCAAAAAAATTAATCTAAAATATTCATGTAATAGTCCTTAAATTCATCTTCTTGAAAAATAAATAGTTTTGGATCCAGAGTAAGATTGAATTCAAAATCTACAATTGAAATTGTAGTTACAGTATCGTTCTTTCCGGTTTCTTCAACAACATATATTTGATTAAATTCTGTATCAATACCAAGGAGTATAAATTTTATTTCTGCATCAGAGTCTTTTGGGACAAGCCTGACATACTGTATCTTTTTTCTGAACTGGCCATTTCCAACAAATTCTACCTTATCCATTTCAAAATAATAGCCTTCCTCGTAGAAATAAAGCATTTTGTTAGGAGTAATCGTAGTTTCATCCTCAGGATTTTGACTGGAGATAGTGACTTCCTCGTCATCAGGGCTAATCGAGTATAATTTATCCCCATCAAAAATTCTTGTGATTCCGAGCATCTCAAATCTCCACTTATCATTTTCAGTAACAAAGCTACCCTTATTTGTTTGATTAATATCTTCCTCAATATTTTTTAAAGTATAAGCATAATTTATATAAATATTCTGATAGTTTTTAATATTCTCAGAAACCTTATTTAATAGTATTTCAGCGTTAGAATTATCTTGAGAAAAACCAAAATTTACAAATAAGCATAAAAATAATATTATTAATTTTTTCATAGTTTTTATTTATTCATTTTCTAAATATTGTTCAAGAGACTGAAGGTCTGAAATTAGAACCTGTCTAGCTTTACTTCCCTCAAATGGCCCTACAATTCCAGCCGCTTCAAGTTGATCTATTAATCTTCCAGCACGATTATAACCAAGTTTGAGTTTTCTCTGTAATAGAGATGCAGATCCTTGTTGCGCTATAACAAGTACTTCTGCAGCTTCTTTGAACAACTTGTCTCTATCTTCTTTGTTAATATCAAGATTTATACCACTCTCTTCACCAATATATTCTGGAAGTTGATGAGCTGTAGCATATGCTTTCTGTGATCCTATATAATCTGTAAGTTGTTCTATTTCCGGAGTATCAACAAATGCGCACTGAATTCTTATTAATTCATTTCCTTGAGTAAATAACATATCTCCTCTACCGATTAATTGATCAGCTCCAGAACTATCTAAAATTGTTCTAGAATCAATTTTAGAGGTAACCCTGAATGCAATTCTTGCTGGGAAATTTGCTTTTATAACACCTGTGATTACATTTACTGATGGCCTTTGAGTTGCTATTATTAAATGAATACCAATTGCTCTAGCTAGCTGAGCCAATCTGGCTATCGGAGTTTCAACTTCTTTTCCCGCAGTCATAATCAGATCAGCAAATTCATCAACAACAAGAACTATGTAGGGTAAATACTGATGCCCATCATTAGGGTTTAGCTTTCTTGATTTAAATTTCTTATTGTATTCTACAATATTTCTACACGCTGCGTTTTTTAACAGCTCATACCTATTATCCATTTCAATACAAAGTGAATTTAGGGTATTGATTACTTTTTTATTATCTGTAATTATAGCTTCTTCCGAGTCAGGTAATTTAGCCAAGTAGTGTCTTTCAATTTTATTGTATAGGGTAAGTTCAACTTTTTTTGGATCCACAAGAACAAATTTTACTTCAGCCGGATGCTTTTTGTATAGTAGAGATGTTAATACAGCATTTAATCCAACAGATTTACCTTGTCCAGTTGCGCCAGCCATTAAAAGATGTGGCATTCGAGCTAAATCAAAAACTAGTGTTTCGTTACTAATTGTTTTACCGATAGCAACAGGCAATTCCATTTCAGATTTTTGAAATTTTTCCGCAGATATAACTGAATGCATTGAAACAATTGTTGGATTTTTGTTGGGCACTTCTATCCCAATTGTTCCTTTTCCAGGGATTGGAGCTATAATTCTGATACCAAGAGCAGCTAATGATAAGGCAATATCATCTTCAAGATTTTTAATTTTTGATATTCTTACTCCCGCATCAGGAATAATTTCATATAATGTTACAGTTGGACCTATAGTTGCCTTTATATTCGAAATAGAAATATTATAGTTTGCTAATGTATCAACAATTCTATTTTTATTCTCTTCAAGTTCTTCTTTGTCTATGGTTATTTTTTCTGAGTCATATTGTTTTAATAAATTAAGTTTTGGAAATTGAAATTTACTGAGCTCTAACTTTGGATCAAATTGACCAAAATTATCTACTAATTTATCAGAAAGATTATCTAATTCAGATTTTTCCTCAACTATATCTTCAACTTCAATATCAACTTTTTCGTTTAGGGATTCTTCAGTATGTTCCTTCAAAATATTTTTTTCTATATCTTCTTTTTTTTCTTCATAACCATCTGGTATGTTTGAAAAATCTAAATTTTCAGAACGAGAATCAATTTCGTCCTCTTGCAAATTTTCAGAATAAGAAGCTTTTTCTTTAGATTTAAAAAATTTTAAAGATTTGAAATAGTTTATAAATTTTTTAATATCATCAATTCCTAATTTTAATCGGAAGGTGATATATAGAAGCGACATAAATATCAAAAGAAAAATAATACCAATGCTATTAATATAAATATCTAAAAAACTTACAATTTCATATCCGATTACTCCAGAGTAAATATTACCGTAATCAGCTAATCCAAATAATATCGAAAGAAGAAAAATTAAATAAAACCCCCACAACCAATTTTTAATTAGCTTCCTGTTTTTTATCTCTAATAATACATGTAACGAGCTAATTAATACTAGGAATGAAAGAATGAAAGAGCTAATTCCAAAACCTTTGTAAATAAAGAAATCACTTACAATTGCGCCAATTTTACCTAACAAATTGGTATTTGTGATATCGCCATCACTAAAGTTGTATAAGTTACTCTGATCAATCTCTGCAGAAAAAAAATAAGAAATAAAAGAGGTGATAAGAAAAATTGAAAAGATCATTAAGCTACTTCCAATAAAAAGTCTTTTTGCGCTAGACAATTCTTTTTTTTGTTTGTTTTTTGAAAATGAAAAAATACGTTTCATTAAATTTTCTTATTTAACATAAATCTAATTTAATAATCATTTAACCAACAATGAATTTTTTAATTAATTTTTATGATTTATTATTGTCTTAATTTTTATCATAAACACAGCATATATTAGGGTTGTTAACGGACTCATCCAATTAAATACTGCATATATAAAATAGTCTGCTACAGAAACGCCTAAAACTCCATAATGATATGCTCCACAGGTATTCCAAGGGATAAGTGCAGAAGTTACAGTTCCAGTGTCTTCAAGGGTTCTACTCAGGTTTTCAGCTGAAAGCCCTTTTTCTTCAAAAGCATCTTTAAACATTTTTCCAGGAATTACTATTGCTAAATATTGATCAGATGCAACGATATTTATTCCAAGACAGCTCGCTGAAGTACTAACAAACAATCCAAAAGTAGTTTTGGCTTTACTAAGTAAGAAATCTGTAATTTTTTTTAATGCTCCAATTCCATCCATTGATCCACCAAAAATCATTGCACTTATTGTCAGGTAAATTGTCCATAACATGCCTTTCATACCACCTGAATTATATAATCTTTCTATTCTTAAATTATCAGTAGGAATCTCTGTATAAGTGAAAATTGATTGAATTATAGATGAAAATTTTGATGAATCTATCAATTCAAGGATATTATTTTGAAAGATAATTGAAAATAAAACTGCTCCAATTATGCCAGAACTTAAGGCAATTATTGGTCTAACTTTCAAAAAAGCCAGTATTATTACAATAGCTGGAATAAGAAAAAGTAAAGGTGAAATATAAAAGTCATTTAATAAGGTTTGAGATAAATCATTGATTTCACTCATCTCTCCAGTGCTATTAATATTTAAATTAAAACTTAATATTATAAATAAAATTAATGTTACGATATATGTTGGAACAGTTGTATAGGTCATGTATCTAATATGTGTATACAAATCGGTGCCAGCCATAGCGGGAGCTAAATTTGTAGTATCACTAAGTGGAGACATTTTATCTCCAAAATAAGCACCTGAAATAACAGCTCCCGCAGTCATTCCGGCAGGAATATTAAAAGCAACACCAACAGCAACTAAAGCAATACCAACTGTGGCTGATGTTGTGTAAGAGCTTCCTGTTGTCAAAGACACTAGAGTTGATACAATTAATGTTAAAGGAAGAAAAATAAAAGGATCTACTAGGGTAAGACCATAATAAACCATCGCTGGTATTATTCCACTAACTTTCCATGTTCCTGCCAAAGCACCAACTAACAATAAAATAATTATTGGAGTAATTATACTTTTTATACTTTCTAAAATTCTATTAAACATGTATGAAAGTTTAATTTTTTCTGAAAGTCCAATGCACATTGCAATTATAGATGTAAAAATCAGTATGTAGTGATAAGTATATTCGCCTAACCAATTATTATCTTTATAGTTGATAATATTATAAAATAACAATGAAATTAAAATTAAAATTGGAATTAGTGATTTTTTTAAATTAATTTCATGGGTTGTAACCTTCATCTATATAAGTTTAAGTTGTTTCAAGCATTTTTTTATTTCATTATAAGTCCTATTTATATCTTGATCCAACCCAACAGAGAATCTTATCAGTCCCTCACTTAAACCCATTTTATTTTGTTCGTCATCAGAAATTTCTGATGATGTTGAAGATCCTGGTGCACAAAATAAGGTTTTATAAAACCCGAGACTTACAGCAAGGTATCCAATATTCCTTTCTTGCATGATCTCCATAAGTTTGTTAGCTTTTTTCAACTGACCAACATCTATGGTTACCATACCTCCATATCCGTATTCATCATTTATCATTTCGGTGAAAATCTTGTGAGATGGATGAGATTTTAAGCCTGGGTAAACGGTTTTAATACCGTCATTTTCAAATGAATTAGCTAGAAACATAGCATTTTCACTATGCTTTTTCATTCTTATGTGTAAGGTTCTCATGTTTTTTAAAACAGACGCTGCCCTAAGGCTATCCATAGTTGCACCCATTAACATAAATGCTCCATCATTAACATCTCTTAATGAATGAATAAAATCTTTTGAACTACAAACAACTCCAGCGATAGTATCACTAGTTCCATTTATAAATTTCGTTAAACTGTGAATCACAATATCAGCCCCATATTTTGCCGGTGTTATTGAAAGCGGAGTAAAAGTATTATCAACAATTAACTTAATATTATTTTTTTTTGCAATTTTTGAAATGCGTTTAATATCAGCAATTTCTAGCAATGGATTAGACGAAACTTCACAGTATATTATTTTCGTATTTGACATTACTAATTTCTCTACAGATTCAAGGTTTGTTATATCTACAAAATCTGTTTCAATACCAATTTGAGGAGTGAAGTTCTTTAAAAATGCATAAGTTCCTCCGTATACAGTTCTACTTGAAATTACATGATCTCCAGATTTACATAGCTGTAAGATGCATGATGTAATAGCTCCCATACCAGATGAAAATACATTTGCAGCTTCGGTTCCTTCCATAGCTGCGCAGGCTTCTTCTAGGTAAAGGTTACTAGGAGATGAATTTCTTGAGTATAAATAACATCCTTCAGTATTTCCTTCAAAGGTTTCGCTCATAGAATTTGCTGATAGGAAAGTATATGTAGAGGAGTCTGAAATTGAAGGGTTAACTCCCCCAAACTCTCCAAAAAATTTTAAGTCTTGTATTTTATTAGCTGGTTTAGATTTCATCTATTTTATTAAAATATTTAATTAGTATTTAGCACTAAATTACCAAAATCAATTTTAATACTTTAAAAATTATTTTAACATTTAAATATTCGTATTTTTGAATATTAAATAATAGATATATGAATCATTTTGATGTTATTGTAATTGGTTCTGGACCTGGGGGCTATGTTTGTGCAATTAGAGCAGCTCAATTAGGGATGAAAACGGCCTTAATTGAAAAATATTCAACCATGGGAGGGACATGTTTAAATGTTGGTTGTATTCCTAGCAAATCCTTATTGGATTCATCACATCATTATGAAAACGCTATACATAACTTTGAAGATCATGGTATCTCAATTGAAGGCAAAGTTCATTTAGATCTAGAAAAAATGATGTCAAGAAAATCTTCTGTTGTGGAACAAACTACCAAAGGATTAGAATATTTAATGAATAAAAATAAAGTCACTGTCTACAACGGACTAGGTTCATTTAAAGATGCAAATACTGTTCAAGTAAAATCAGTAGATAAATCTGAATTATTATCCGCAAAAAATATTGTTATTGCCACAGGCAGCAAGCCAACTAAACTGCCATTCATTGATTTTGACGGAGAAAGAATAATTTCATCAACTGAAGCATTAAAGTTAAAAGAAGTTCCTAAACACATGATTGTTGTCGGAGGAGGAGTGATTGGTCTTGAATTGGGACAAGTTTACAAAAGACTTGGAGCTAATGTGACAGTTATAGAGTATCAGGATAGGATTATCCCTAATATGGATACTAGTCTTTCTAAGGAATTGTCTAAAGTTTTTAAAAAGAGTGGAGTAAAAATAAAAACTTCTCATAAAGTAACATCGATAAATAGAAAATCTGAGGTTATTACTGTAAATGCTGAAAATAAAAATGGAGAAAATATGTCTTTTGAAGGAGATTATTGTCTAATTTCTATTGGAAGAAGTGCATACAGTGAAGGATTAGGATTAGAAAATATCGGAGTAAATTTAGATAAATATGGTAGAATCGAAGTTGATAATAATCTTAAAACAAATATTCCAAATATTTTTGCTATTGGTGATGCTGTAAAGGGAATGATGTTAGCTCATAAAGCGGAAGAGGAAGGTGTATTTGTGGCAGAGTTTATAAATGGACAGAAACCACATATAAATTATAATTTAATCCCTGGAGTGGTTTATACTTGGCCAGAAGTAGCATCCGTTGGCCATACAGAAAAAGAATTAAATGATTTAGGTATTAAATATAAAGTTGGTCAATTTCCAATGAGAGCACTTGGGAGAAGTAGGGCAAGCTCTGATCTTGATGGTTTTGTAAAGATTTTAGCAAATTCTGAATCAGATGAAATTTTAGGTGTTCATATGATTGGAGCTAGATGCGCTGATCTTATCTCAGAGGCAGTAGTTGCTATGGAATATAGAGCATCAGCTGAAGATATTGCTAGAATATCTCATGCTCATCCAACCTTTTCAGAAGCTATTAAAGAAGCTGCATTGGCTGCTACAGAAAATAGAGCTATTCACATATAAACTAAAATTTTATATATTCTATTATATTTGTTTTAAACAAACCAAATGCAATTAGAATTCATCTCTTATATAAAAGATAATTTTCCTTATTTGATTAAGGAAAAAAGTATTGTATGTTGCTCAGGAGGGATTGACAGTGTGGTTTTGGTTAATCTGATGCTGTCTATTTCAAAAAATTTTGTAGTTGCTCATTGTAATTTTAACCTACGCGGGGATGAGAGTAATGAAGATCAAGAGTTTGTAAGAAAGCTATGTGATAAATATTCCCTTGAATTTTTTACAAAATCTTTTAACACAAAAAAAATTAAGCAGGATTCTAATAAATCTATTCAGATGATTGCCAGAGATTTAAGATATGATTTTTTTGAAGAATTGTCGTCTAAACTAAATATTAATTATATTCTTACTGCACATCATTTGAATGATAGTTTAGAGAGTTTTATTATAAATATTTCAAGAGGCTCAGGTCTAGACGGACTGATTGGTATTCCTGAAAATAATAATAAGATTATAAGACCTTTAATTGGTTTCCAAAAAAATAAAATTGTCCATTATGCAAAGACAAATAATTTAAAATGG
>TARA_B100001057_G_scaffold299296_1_pt1 | contig 11250 bp, 12 predicted proteins | sample TARA_B100001057 | Tara Oceans TARA_B100001057 (sample SAMEA2621839) | marine metagenome | biome: marine biome (ENVO:00000447); feature: surface water layer (ENVO:00002042); material: "saline water (ENVO:00002010), including plankton (ENVO:xxxxxxxx)" | depth 5 m | reverse complement strand
AACTCTTTCACACGAGCAAATAGTTCGTGTTCTTTACCTTCACTGCCCCAACTGTATTGGTGTGACAATATTGAAGTGTTTGGAGTTAAGATTCTTTTACCTTTAGCACCTGCTATGAATAATAGGAATCCACAACTTGCAATAAGTCCTAGTCCCACAGTCTTTATAGGTATAGTACTTGCTTTCATTGTGTCTATCAGAGCAAATGCGGCGTGTACATCTCCTCCAGGTGAATTAATTATTAATGTCAACTGTGGCAATCTATTTTCTGCAAGATTTTGATTCATAATCCATTTAATCACGTCTCTGCATGAATCTGTGTTGATATCATCCATTAGTACATATATTCCGTTGGATGCCAAATTGTTTGAAGGCGTGTTACTGCCGCTTTGTTTTTTAGCCATTTGATATTACTCCATATAGTTTAGTTCCTGAAAAAAATGAATCTTTCAATTTTTCTTTTTGTTTATAGATCAATGGAACATACTTTTTATAATTTTCCATGTAATCTTCAATTTTAGCAATTAACTTTTTCTTATTTGCCAAATAGTTTTGCCAGTCCTCAGTCCATATACTAGGATAAGCAAATTCGGGGATAGCCATTTCGCTATAACTTAATCTATCAGGAACCATTGGGATCACATCTAATAATGCTCCTTCATACCAACTTATGCCCAATGTCTCTTGCAAGTTTGCACTGAATATAAGTTTTGCACTACCTAATAAATTATGATATTCATTTTTAGTTAAAGGCTCCTCTTGACACGTCACAAAATTATATTGTGGCATCGCTTGTTTTAAATCGTTGAATATTGCTGGTTGTTTCTCAGGAGCCAGTCTGTGTGGAAATAATATTGTGTTAGTCTTCTCCATGTCTTTGTATAAACTTAATGTTGGATCCATATATTCCATAGGCCAACCTACTCTAGATATTTTTTCTTTTGGTCCAGGATTTAAACCTAAATATTTTCCTGTTTCTTTAAATGCTTCTGTAAACATATCAATATGGAAACCTGTTGCAAAGAAATTGTGATCGAATACATCAAACATTGCACGTTCAGTATTTCTAACCCAGTCTGCATCACCAATTAATCTTCCCAAAAAGTCTTGTGGATCATATGATCCGGCGTGCCACATACCACCTATTTTAATTTTAACTTTTAACAGTTCAGCCATGTATTTTAATTGTAATACTGTTGGATTCCATGCGTCTGTGTATAGGAAGTAATCACCATTCTTAACTTTACCATCACAAAACATTTTTCCTATTTTTTCCATCTGTGCTGATTTATAGACGTTAGTTCCACCAAAGTTTAAGAATGCACCAGGAGTAGTCGCCTGCGGAGTGTCGCCTCCACTTATTGTGACCACTGATTGATTAGATGCACGTTGGAGTTGTTTAGGAAGATGTTCCTTCCACTCTTTTGTGTATCTTGTATCTACTGCTTCTAAATCAACTATGTATATTGTCATTTGTCTTCGTGATATCCTAATACTGCTAAACCTATGAAAAAGAAAGAGCCATACAAATACATATCGCTCACAAATTCATCTCCACCGTATAGACCAGGCATTGGCATAAACCATGCAAAGCCTACGAGCATGAGAAGTCCTATTGTTCCAAATAGCACCCACATACTAAACCTCTGATGTAACTTCTTCTTTATGATAGATTGCGTAACTTCCGTTTTCTCCATCTTCACTCACTTCTATTTCAATATCTCTGTTAGGATATTTTTTGTTTATTTCAGCATATAAATCATCGCTGATCATTTCACAAGACTTAAAGTTTAACTGCAACGTGTTCTCTGTGTACATTTTCTCTAACCATCTCTTGAACTGAATAAACTCTATATCTCTATCATCATGGAATACTTCTATTCCTACTTTGAAATGAAAGATGTGTCTATGAACATAACCTAAGAATGAAACATCATATTCGTCACCTGTCGCTAATTTTGGATCATCCAAAGCCGCAGGATATTTGTGAAGTCCTTCTTTTCTAAAAGTTACCCATATAAGTTTTTTAATGTTTTTATTCATGTTTTTAACCTTTCATTAAGTATAACATTTTTACTCTTCATTGTCAACGTCAATTACCGTATCGCCGACGTATTCAGACCAATCAGTGTAGTGCATATGCTCTGTAATCTCTTTTAAGTTTTTGCTCCAAACACCTGTGTTTGAATGTCCCCACGTCACGTCATCAATTTTAAGTGTCGTATTTTTATTCAATTTGTAGATGTTTGGTATCTTTGCACTTACCATTGGAATAAATCTTTCAAATTTCATAAGTCCTGTACTGGTCACATTTTCAATATATTCAATACCGAAGTCTAATGTAACCCAGTATTTGTTTTCTAATAACTCTTTCATCACAGTCGCAAATTTTTCATTGCCGTCATAACTTTGACTTGTACCAAAGTAGATATGTTTGCAGTTATGATGATCTGCCAAGTCCATTATTTCTTTTGGATCTCTGGTACCAACAACAAAAAGTGTTCTGAATCCTTTTGCTATTGTGTTTTCTATTTCATCTCCTACGAAATATACAACCTGTTTTCTTTTTGCTGTGTCTAATGCCATTCAATGTATCCTCTGTTATAGCCTGGCTTTCTTAGATCGCCTTCTTTGAAAGCATCTCGCCATTCTGTTTCTCTGTCATATCCTTGACTCCAAAACCCACTTATGTCTAAAGCACCAGTTTCAATCATTTTTACTGCCATGCTCATACATCTTTTAAAGTCTTTTTGTCTTGGACTTGGAAATATTACTGTTGCCGCATTCCATAATAGTTTGCTGAAATTTGTAGTGATGCCATTTGTTTTTTCTGCACCTAACACAATCAATCCCTGTTCATTAATTAAATCTTGTGTAAACACTTCATCTCTTGTGTTTAGATCAACAACAATATCATAACCACCATCTACCTTATTTTTCAGTTTGTCGCCCCAAAGTTCTTTGTTGCTACTGCCCAATACCTCTACATCAAAGAAATAATGTGCATTAAGATATTGATATACAACCCATGCTAAAAAGCCACTGCCAATAATTAAAAGTTTTGCACCTTTAGTATTGCGTTTCTCGAATTGACTTTCATCTTGCATAACAACATTCAAACCACAAGCGACTGGTTCAATGATGTATTTAGGGTCGAGTCTAGGCACTTTTACATAAGTTCCAAAGTTTGCATTGTATTCATCTGCATATGCAGGTTCGCCTCTAGTGGCAACTAGATCACCTTCTTCTACATCATTAACATCTTCACCTATTTCTAACACTTCGCCAAGTCCTTCATGTCCTTGCATTTCCAAAGGCAAAGGACCAAATTTGCCATTCATCATATCTATATCACTTCTGCACACACCTGTCATTTTAGTTTGTACACGTATCTGATTAGGACCTATAGCAGGAAGTTCAAAGTCTTTCTCTTCGAAAGATCCTTTACCTTCAGTGTAAAGTATTTTCACTGTTTTCATTCAGTAACTCCTGTATCCATAAATCTATATCTATTTGATTGTTCCAAAAGAATCCGTCGTCCATATGTACAAGGGTATCTTCTATCATTTTTTTATATGCACTTTGAGGACACAATCCTAATTGTATCGACTCACCATTGCTTTCTCCACCTTTATAAAAATGCATAGCGATGTCATCACCAAATGGACTTTTCCAACTTGCATTCAATATAAAAGTCTTATCACCATTAGACAGTGTTAGTTCTGCATGGTCAGGTACATCATAAACTCCATTTTTATCTACTACTCCATAATCAGTGCCTGTGCAATCATCTAATGTGTACTTTTGTTCTGTTGTAAATTTTTTAACACTGTAATCTTTAAAGTCTGGTCCTGCCACGGCTACAAATAAACTCATCAAGTGTGGCAGTAAATCTTTTTCTACACCACCCAATGCAAATTTACTATTAGTAAACCAAGTGCCTGGACTGGGTATTCTATCTCCATTTATCCAATTTATTTGTACAAGATCGCTTGAAGCAAATTTTGTTTTCATTTCTTCAATGTTATCACGCCACATATTATTTTTAGTCATCACAAATCTTGTAGGTTGATTTAAATTGTTTAAGATCCGCCAATGGTCCGCAGATTCAACTCCAGGCTTTTCAACGAATACCAATTTGCTATGTGGTGCCACCTTCTGTGCAACTTTGAAATGCAAATGGTTGGGTACGCATATGTGAGCGGTATCAAACGGACTGTGTGATGCAAGTGCTGTTGTAAGTTCAATAAAGTCGGCTTTTTTAGATTGGTCTCTATCCACAGTGATTACTTCGTGTCCCATCTCTGTAAGGACATCCTTGTATAATTGACCAAATCCCATTCCAACTATTAAACTTTTCATCTGCTTATTGATTTCTTCATGTTATCTAATTGTGTTTTTAAAAATAATTTAATTTTTTTAAACTTTACCAGTATCTGTTTGCCGTCCCAACTTCTGTCGTATCCTCGTTCTTTCTCCATTTGTACAACTTTCTTTTTATACCAGTCGTATTCCTTTTGTACTGCTATTATTTTCTTGCTTCTTATTTTTGCCATTTTACGCCTCCTCGAATAAGTTTCCAAATTGTGTAGAAGCATTTACAGTTTTCTTACCTGTTGCTCCTCTTGTTCCTATAATTGACATCCAGAATCTACTGAACTCTTCTATCACTGCGTTTGCTTCATCTCTACTGCTTGTTGCAAATACGGCATTTACAATATCTCTGAAAGCAATCCTGTCAAACTTCTCTTCAACCAACATCTTAGGATTGATGCCTTTGTCGTATGCTTCGTTGGCTTCTTGTACTGCTTTGATGTGTGTCCAAACATTGTGCGCCATTTGTAGTGTATAACTAAAACTATCCCAACTTGTTTTTGGATCATTTTTCATTTTATTCAAATCACCTGGATTGTAACAAGTAATATCTTTTAACATCCATCTTGCACTCACAGGACTATCTCTAAACGCAGGAAATATTCCTTTCTCTAGTACAGCCTCTCTAAATGCTCTTGTGTCGTTTGCAAATGCTTTATCATCTGCACTAGGCAACATTCTGTATACCCATTTCTTTTTGTCTTTGATTTCAATGTCTGTGTAAACTTGTCCATTAGCACTTGCTAAAAAAGGACTGGCACAATCAAATGTAATCATAAAGTTTTCATTGTGATACTTCCTTATTGCTCTCTGGACATCAGTTAATAGCACTGCCCATTCCAATTTACTTGTACCTAAGAAGTGCATCACATCATGTTTACCTTTTTCAAGTAACCCATCAAATCTTAATGCAACCAAACGTTTTAGAGCCAAATGGATATCACACATATTTTGTCCACCCATTGCCCAGCCGTTAAAGTGATCTGTATATTTCTTAGGATCACAATAATCTTTCATTTGAAGATACCAATCATCTGCTTGTTGGAAGTTTTCACCTTGAAGAACATTTAAGAACTTGCAATTACCATTTCTATTTTTCATAAAATAGTCATTGTTTATTTTTGTGCCATCAACTGCTTCTTGATATGAATTGATATTACTTGCTTTCGCGCCTTGAGGAGACCGCGACACCCAAGCGGGTATATCAAGTATCATACCATAGTCCATGTTGTGATCCATGAACTCTAGCACTTGTTCTCTTTTCTTTTTAGATTTAGGACAGGTTGGATCTTTCCAGTCACCTTCCCAAACTCCTTTACCAATCTGGAAACCACCAGAGTCACCTAATAACCAATTGTCTTTTCTATCTCTGTTTCTAATGATGTCATCTCTAACAGAAAAGTGTTTCATATTCAAGTCGGCGTGTCCTGCCGAATATAAATGCCACTTGTAATAGAAATAAGTGTCCTTTGGCTTCATGTAGTTTAAACCTTCAACGCCATGTTCAAAGTTCTGCGGAACTCTCTTAGGCAAGATATAATCTTCTTCGTGTCTTGCTTTACCCAAGTCCCTAGCAAAGAAACTGCTCATGGCAGGAAGGAACGTTGCGTAATCCTTCTGCGTGTCAGTTAAACTATCAGTTGGTATCTTCTTATCCATTTACTACTTTGTTTGTGCAGGCAGTATGTAATCATATTGACCAATACCACTATCTACTGTTATTTTCATTGCTCCTTGATCAGATATACTCATCTGTATTCTACCATCAAGACTTAATATACTGATAACTTGTTGTATAGGCCAACTCCAAGTGTTTTTTAATTCATTGGATACAGTGCCTTCGAATACAAAAGAACCTGCGTGTGAGTTTGCATCACCGAAATAAAACACAAGACTGTTGCCTTCTGTCTTAACTGTGAATACAGTTTCTTCCACATGGGCCGCCGCTTGTAGTTTTAATCTAGCAATCGCCGCCACTCTTGGTTCAAATTCTATATCCCAAGCAGTTCCTTTAAATTTTACTGACTTTAACTTTTCATTAATGATTTCAGTACTCATGAATCTGTAATCATTTTTAAAATCTTTCCCAGCATTTTCAAAGTGTATGTGTGTTGGAATTGTTTTGCCATTCCTTTCTGCTGACTTAACTTCAATCTTTGCGTCCTTCTGATATTCAGGACACTTTAAGTGAAGTGCCAACTTGTCTAAGTTAGGCATACCAAACACACCATCAAATTCATTTACTTTGTTGTTTGTGTTTGCTGAAAGTATCACTGATCTATCTTCAGCCATGCTTTCTATTTTAGTTTGCTCTTCATTAGTCACTTTAACTAAACTTAAAAAGCCTAGCGAGTGAGTATGGGCAACTATATCTTGTAAGATGTCTTTCATTATTTTCTCCTCATTGTTACATTATATTTAGGTTTTGGCGAAAAGTCAATCACGAATCCTATCATCTTTTCTTTACTCCAAACCGTTTATACGCCTTTTGGACACTCTTTGCTTGGAAATAACAATCAGCAAGTGCATTGTGCAAATCCATTTGTATTCCTTTTCTCGGATCTTCGGGCAACATACCAAATAGTGTTCTGCTATCACGTATTTGCCAATAGTTCCAAGGCACAGGTGTTTCTAGTTGTGCATATAAATTTTGTAAGATTGCGTAGTCAAACAATGGACCTTGACACCAAAGTTCATCTAATCCTACACACCATTTGTTAAGTTGTTTAACAAATTCTGTCAGTGGCACTCTATCTCCGTCTCCAAGTGCTTCTTCTCTAATTTTTTCATCTTGTCTGCCCCACCATTCTAAAGTTCCGTTATCTACATGGCGACCGAAATCACTTTGTTCATCTACATTTAATCTGAGGTATAATCCATTGTGTGGCTCTTGTTCTGTGAATGGATCAAATTTTATAGCACCCACAGTCAATACAGTGGCATCTGGTCTAGTGCTTAATGTTTCCAAGTCTATCATTCCGTGTGTAGCCATCTATCCTCCAAAGTCAAATAAGTTGTTAAATGTGTTTTTACTTTCCGTCGATTTAATATCCCAACCTAATACTCCTAACAAGTTTCCTAGTTTGTTATCTATTAGTGTGCTTTCCATTGCATCATTGTCGAATGGTAAATCTTTGAACCAACTTGGTATGTGCATCTCATCTGTAGGAAATGCAACAGAAGTATAGTCCAATGGATTTCTTTTTAGTTTACATACGATCACTTTCATACCGTCATGTATCTCCATAGAGTATTTGTCGTTATGCATTTTCTTTAAGTTGTTCCAATTGATACTTGCTCTTACGTGACCTGGCATATTTGCTTTACCTAGTCTTGCTTCTTTTTTAGCATACTCTTGAATATTGTTTGCTCTACGTGGAGATCCTTTTTCCCAACCAGGTCTTTGTTTAAATTCATTCCTAAATTGACTTATTCTATCTAACACTTCCGACTCAGTCTGTTCGGACAATACCATAATTAATAATTCATATAAAAAGTTTTGTATAAACACAGGAGTATCTGATCTTTTTAGATCTAGTCCCATTGCTTTTATTTTTCCTGGTTTATCATCTACGTCTTGCCTAAAGTTTTCTAAATCATACATTAATACTGCATATCTTTTCTTTGTAATGAATAGTCCTGTTGTACTCACAGATTCTCTACCTGCTTTAATTACTTCTGCTCTACTTTTCAAACAATGGAAAGCCTCTGCCATAAACTTTTTAAAACTGCCATTAACTTCTGCACACACTTGGTCATACAATTTTATTACACTTTCTTTAGTCCATGGAATAGAACCATCTTTAATTTCTTTTTTCAATACTTCATATGCACTGAAATAAGCGGAGTCTGTGTCACCATATATAATTGCTTTTCCAACATGGTTGTATTCTCCAGTGATTACCTCATTAATCTTTGCCGCCATGTGTTTTGATATTTGTCTACCAGACAGTGTAGTTGATTGTCCAATACGTTTGTCAAAGAATCTACAACCAGGATTTAATATTGCACCATACAGTGAATTCAAATTAATTTTTTTAACAAGTTGTCTTTTATCCCAGAACTCTTCTTCTGCTTTGTTCTTTGCGTCCTTAGATTTCTTTAACATTGATTGCATTTCTTGTCTCTCTGTGTACCAACGTTTAAGTAATCCTGGTATCACGCCTTCAAATTCGCTTGTGAAAATTGTGCCGTTGGCACTTAACATCATTGGATTATTGCTGTCAAAAATTAATTTATAAACTTCTGCGCCACTCATAATTTCTGTTTTGCCATCTTCCCAATCAACGTGTATAGAAATATCTTTACGCATCTGCATGACTGCATCATATTCCAACGAACCAAAATGATTCTCCCAAGCACCTGCAAAGGATTTCTTTTGTAGTGTCATTTGTTCATCGATGTATTCGTCTGTGTGGGTTGGTCTTAATTGTCCCATTACACATTCAGGAGCCATGTTCAATGCTCTAATCACTGAAGGATACAGTGAACTTATGTCCATCGATCCTATCCAATTGTGCAATCCTTTTTTAGGAAAAGCCACATAAGCACCTGCGGCAGTTGTACTATCCGAATCTCTCTTAGGTCTATTAGGAACTTGTACACCTCTTCTGTGTGCTTCATTTATAATTGCTTGTTCTGTCACTGCAACTGCACCTAGTGTTGTCTGCAATAACACTGTGTTTGCGTGTGCCAACTCATTTGTCAATGCAATGAACTTTAGTTTTCTATCTAGTTTGTCAATTAATACAGTGTCTTGCCTGTTGTATTCTATGAACGTTCTAAAGTCTTGATTGTAAAGTTGATCCAAACTGCCTTCATATACTGTTTTCTTTTCTCCTAGTTCGTGATCACCAATAGCATCTAATCTGTATGAATGTCTTTCTTCATATGTGTATTTTCTATAAAGTTCAAGTGAATCTAAATGCACTCTACCAACTAGGTCATAAGTTTCTTGTTCACGACCAAATCTTTCGAACACTCTTTTCTTAGGAAGTTGTTTCCATAAACAAAGTTTTCTTGTGTCGTCTTTGCTTAATACTTTTTGTATTCTGTTTACAACATATGGAATATCATAACCTTCCGAATTCCAACCTGTTAGTATATCCGCATCTTGAATTGTATCTAAAAATGCTGTGAGCATTTCTCCTTCATCTTTATAAAGATATAAGTTGTCTATTCCTTTTGTAACCTCTTTCGCTTCTTCTATGCTCATTGTCTTAGGCGGCATTGCGAAAGTCACGAGACTATCTAGCCATTGTAAAGAAACTGATATCGCTGTAATTGGCATGAATGGATCACTTGGATTACTGAAACCTTTTTCCGGATCGAAGTCAGCCTCAATGTCAAAGAACGCAGTCTTTAATTCAGGAGCGTCTCTATTGATATAATTTTCACTCAAGCATTGATATATTGGATTGATGTCTGATTCGAATAAAGTCTTACCTCTGTTGATGGCAAGTTCTTTGTGAAAGTCTTTTGTAGTCTTGGATATAATTCTGTTTAAGGATTTACCTGTGGTGCTTTTAAACTTACCACGTGGGTCTTCATAATAAAAAGTGTATTTGATTGGATATTCTTTAAAAACTCTTTCGCCGTTTTGACGTTCTACAACTCTTATGAGATCTGCACCTCTGTCAAAATAGCCATCTATATAACTCATTTATTCTCCTAATGTCATTTTTGGCTGACACATACCAAATAATCACTTGTGGCTGATTGGGCCTAACGCAAATAATATAACAGTATACCGCCTATTCCGGTAAATGTCAATACTGCATTTGTAGTTATCAGTGCTGGTTCTTTCCAAATCACCGATACGGATAACCAAACTACTCCACCCATTGCTAAAATTATTGGACCAATGGGATAAAGATTTGGGAAACCTGCGTTAATGAAAGTTCCTACAATAAGTGTAGCGGTCGCTACCCATTTAAGTATCTGTGTTAATTTTTCCATGCGAATAATGTTTTGCCTATTACTTTTGTTTTATAGCCTTTAAACTTTTTAATGTTATTTAGAAAATATTCTTCCAATGCTGAGAAACTTGGAAAGGTGTATTTGTGCATAACACCAACTCTTGAATTAAACTTTACGTGATTCATACTTGTCAAATACTCTGTTGATTACATTATTGACTCTCACAAAGTGAGCCGCCTTAGGCATATCCTTAATTCTTCTTGCGCCGATGTAAGTGCAAGTACTTCTCACTCCACCTAATATTTGTTCAACAGTCTCTCTGACAGGACCTTTGTCTTGTAGTGTCACTGTTTTGCCTTCTGTGCCTCTGTATCCGTCTTTCCTTTGTCCATGTGTGCCTAGTGCTGTCTCTGAAGCCATTCCATAAAACATTCTTTTGCCATCTTTTAACTCTAATTCTGATTCGTCGTGTCCTGCTAACATTCCACCTAGCATCACGAAATGAGCACCACCACCTAATGCTTTACTTACATCACCCGGTTCAGTGCAACCACCGTCTGCAATTATATGACCACCGACACCGTTAGCGGCATCTGAACATTCCATTATTGCTGAAAATTGTGGAACACCAACTCCTGTTTGAGTTCGTGTTGTACACACACTACCTGGACCAATTCCAACTTTTACAATATCAGCACCTTTAATAATTAATTCTTCAGTCATGTTTGGTGTCACTACATTACCAGCAATGATTACTTTTTCTGGATATTCCTCTCTAATCTGTGTTACAAAGTCCACAAATGATTCATGGTACGCATTGGCAACATCAATTGTTATGCAAGGTATATCAGGAAATGATGCCATTACTTGTTTTAATGTTTGATAATCTTTTGCGTCTTCGTCCCATATCGCTCCAGTACCAACACAGGCAGAAACGTATTTGAATTTTAGTCCTGT
>TARA_B100001057_G_scaffold488670_1_pt1 | contig 11258 bp, 7 predicted proteins | sample TARA_B100001057 | Tara Oceans TARA_B100001057 (sample SAMEA2621839) | marine metagenome | biome: marine biome (ENVO:00000447); feature: surface water layer (ENVO:00002042); material: "saline water (ENVO:00002010), including plankton (ENVO:xxxxxxxx)" | depth 5 m | reverse complement strand
GTGGCATGTGATCATTCACATCATCCCCATGCTTGAGCATTCCCTTGTTGATTCTAAACAGAAACTGCGTCTTCGTAGTGTGTGAAACCGTCCGCTTTGGAAAACTGATCTTTCCCTCATGATCTTCCCCGAACTCACAGCCGAATATCGCGGTCATATGTTTCGCCAGACTGCTACCCTCAAGCAGAGCCCGGAGACCCGAGGAAATAATGAAATGTTCAACCTTTACTCCTACCGCATGATGCTCGGGCCGCAGGACGACTGACCGGATTTCATCGAAGAGCTCAGGCACACCCGGATAATAGGTCAGTCCGCGCCCTAGCTCCAAAAGCCGGGCATTGGTCACTCCGTCCATCTGCAGATAATCGAGAAGGCACTTCATGTAAGCCAATTCGCCGTCCCATTGGTTTTCTTTCACGAGCGAGTTACACCGGCTCCAGAACTGCGCAGGATCGATGCCAAATTCTGGGAAGAGCACCTCATCCTGCATGTAGCTGGGGCTCAGAGTCTGATCGTAATCATAGATCAGGGCTATGGTGCTTTGGGGAACCGCCATGACACGAGGTTATGGAGCAGAATGCAGCGCAGGAGTAACGAAACAAGGACAACTTCCGCCAAACCCAATGGGGAGTGCCTATTGTTTGGATTGCCCCCACAGGGAGGGGCTTCCCCAATGGCGCGCCTGACTCTAGACCACCCGGGGACCAACCGAAGATAGCATCTGCGATTCCAAGGCACCCGGCGTTTCTCCAGAATACGGGAGGTGATAACCAATGCGCTTCCCCTGCACTAATCAGTCCATTTCCACGACAATTTGATTGTTTCAAGCCGCCGAATGAGAGTCCATCGGCCCATGCCCTCGCGTCATGGGACAGGCTGGAGCCAGCAAAACACCAATCTTCTGCCGACGCGGATGGTTACTCTCATTTCCATTAGCCTTCTGGCGGTCTCTTCCCCTTCTGGCATTTCTCAAGAGATTGATCCTCCCCCAACGGGAGCTGAATTGTTCTCAATACCAGGGGGAAACAACCGCGAGAAGCCCCATGAGCTCCTTGGAGCAGCCCCCTCCATTCCTCAAAATTTTCGGGTGACTGGCGAAGACTATGAAACCCGATGGGACGCCCCCGGTGGGCGCATTTTCTATGAGGGAAACATGCAGTGTCGCACTAACGATGGAATCCAGCTTTTTGCGGACCGCATCGTGATCGACTTGAACAATAAGGTCGTAAGATTTTCCGGAAACGTAACGATTTATCAGGGCTCTGTGCTCCATCGCGGAAAGTCAGCATCCTTCTGGTATGAGGAGGAGAGATTGGAAGGCGACGGGCTTCGAGTGGGCATGGACCCAATGCTTCTCGAGGCTGACAAGTTCCGGATGGTCGAGAGAAATGGACGCACCATATTTCTCGGTGAGGACGCAGGTGTCACTACTCACGACGTTGAAGATCCGGACTTTTGGCTAAGAGCTGCCAAAACGACCGTAATTCCGGGAGACAAGGTCATTTTCCGTAATGTCAAACTCTACGCGGGGGATAAACCCGTGTTCTGGCTTCCCTACCTCTCCCAGACCCTGGACGTGGGCCTCGGCTACCGATTCGTGCCAGGCGCCCGCTCTCATTGGGGGCCTTACCTTCTTAATCGATATGGCTTCATGCTGGGCGGGGACAAGGACCATGTGACCGGAGAGAACGACAACGCTTGGCTGCTATCACAATGGCACCTCGACATGCTATCGAAACGAGGAGTAGGAACTGGCCTGGACCTCACTGACACCCGAATGGAAGAAAATCCGAACCTCGGGTGGCTTAAACTTTACCACATTCATGATTTTGACCCGACTTTAGACCGCAGTGGAATTCCACGTGATAAGGTCACAGAGAATCGCTTCAGGGCACAGCTGCGTCATCGGCTTGAACTTGGGAACCTCGTCACGGGAGGGAACAGCTACCTCGACGCAGACCTGACCTACCTAAGCGACCGATTTTACCTTGAGGACTATGACTCGGAGGCGTTTCTCCTAGAGCCAACTCCGGACAACATTCTCGCTTTTACCCACCAGAGGGGCCGGAATCTCATGACGCTCTGGGGCAGGGTCCGCCCCAATCCCTTCTACCAGACCGATACTCGCCTCCCCGAGTTTGCTCTCGACCAGATCCGTCAGCCCTTTCTCGACTCTCCGGTCCTCCACGAGGGGCAATTTATCGCCGGACTCTACAATGAAGTGCTGCCCGACTTTACACGTCGCGAGCTCACTGCGGAGGCAACGACTCTTGATCCCGGTGACCCTCGAAGCGAAGAGATCACTGCCATCCTTGCCGAGCGCGGCTACACTCGCTTCCACCTCTGGCAGGAGGCATCCCTGCCCATGATCCTTGATAGCCGTATCAATCTGGTTCCTCGAGCTGGCTTGGGTACTACGGTTTACAGCAGCGTTGACGGTCTCGGCGAAAGCGAAAAGCGGAGACACCTTTATCTCGGAATTGATGCCTCTGCGAAATTTTCTCAGCATTTTCCGGAAGTTCAGAGCAAAACACTTGGCCTCGATAACCTCCTCCACGTCATCCAACCCTACATAGGAGCCTCATGGATCGCCACCGACGAATTGGACTCGAGTTTCCCCCGAATTGATCGTCTCACTGCGAGCACCCGCCCGCGCCCCCTCGGAGTTGGTCGTTTTACTGCCATTGATGACCTCGCAGACTGGACCATCCTGCGCCTTGGGGTTCGAAATCAATTCCTCACAAGAAGAGACGGTGGATCTCATGAATGGTTATCCATCAACTCCTACCTCGACTGGTTTCAGAAAGACCCGGAATTTGATCGCGAATTCTCAAACCTTTACAACGAGATCTACTTTCACCCGGTTCCCTGGCTTGAGATGGGACTTGAGACCCAATTCCCACTGCTAAGCAAGGTCGGTGACTTTACCGAGATCGTCGGCTCCTTTCGCTACATGCCCAGTGAAAATCTTGAGCTAACGCTGAGGCACCGCTTTCTGAATGACCACCCTATCTTGCAGGACTCAATCCGCTTTGAGTATGGAGCCTTCAATAGATTCAATGAGAAATGGAGTGCCGGATTCAAGCACCGGTGGGAATTTGATGACAAGGTTCTCGAGTACCAGCAATATTCTGTCCATCGCACCTTCGACAACTGGGTTGTCTCGCTCGGACTGTTCCACCGTGACAACCGATATGAAGACGAATTCGGCGCCCTGATCGGACTAACTCTTCGCGAGTTCCCATCGATAAGCCTGCCTCTCAGGGCGGGAATAGAATAAGGTCTCCAAGCGAAACATCAGGCTTCCTTTAGGGAGTGCCCGGAACAGGATTCACTTGCGAGGAGCCATTGCCTTCCTCAGCGCTTTCTGGCACGAGGGGGGGCAACTCGTTCCTTTCAACAGCCTTACTCCGGTAAAGTGGGAAGATTTTCCTGATCTCCTTGAGAATCGCAAACGCTCTTTCCTGCTTTCTGTCACGGTAAAGCACCCGGATTCGACTCCCGATCCTCTCTTCCTTCACAATCAGCTTTTTCCTCATATGGGCCATGGCCTCTGCTTCCGAAGCCATTCCCCAGTCATCGACAAGATTCAGGCTGGCTATCACTTTTTTCAAGATTGCTTCACTCTCCAGGAGTTTCTCTTCATTCAACACGACTGACTGCATACTCATCCCATCCACCTTCTCCACCTGGTAGGACAGCAATGCCACCCGGTCCTTATTAAAGAACATCCACCCAAGAACCCCACCTCCCGCCAACCCGAGAACAAAAACCACCGTGATGACGGCTAGAACAGGTCTGGACATAGTCACTTCTAGCAAATCGCCTTCCCTCGCCAAGGGAATTTGCTAAACCTGTGCTATCGGCGGGTATCCGGCAGAGATCCCCGTTGACCTTCTTCTCGCGGGCAGCAACAACGCCCAGCACCCACGCTAGCAGCATGCAATTTCCAGCAACCAACGCCTCTCTCCAGACTCTTTCATGCGGTCTTCCCGTCATCATGCAGGTGGATTCTAACGCTCCGGTAGTGTCCGCTCAATGCTGGATCTCAACCGGTAGCCAGCACGAGAACCAATTTGTTGGAAGTGGACTTTCACATCTCCTTGAACACATGGTCTTCAAGGGCACTACCTCTTTCACCGGAGCGGAACTGGCCACCGAGGTAAATGCCCAAGGGGGGCAGTGGAACGCCTATACTTCCTTCGACAGGACCGTATACTATATTGATGGTCCCAGCGTGTCCTGCGATACCTTTACCCGTGTTCTATTCGAACTAGTCTTCCAGCCCCGTTTTCCAGTAGACGACTTTGAAACAGAGCGGGATGTCATCCGGCGGGAAATCGACATGGGCAAAGACGATCCCGACTCGGTAGCGAGTGAGCTGCTCTTCCGAACGTTTTTCCAGCATGACCCCCGGCGACATCCCGTAATAGGGTACCGCAGCTATTTTGATGCTCTGACCTATGAGGATATGGTGGGGTATCATCGCGGGCGCTACTGCCCTTCTAACTGTTGTTTTGTTTTATCGGGTGACTTCGACCCCGCTAAGGTATTTGCAGATCTCGAGGAGATGAGCGGGACTCTACCGTTTAAACCACCACAACAGACTATTCTACCCAGCGAACCACGCCAGATTGGACAGCGCGAGGCACGGATGCCGTTTCAGATCCCGGTAAGCAAAACGACCCTCGCCTGGAAAACTCCGGGACTCGATCACCCTGACTCTCCTGCTCTTGAATTACTCGCTGGCGTCCTTGGAGGAGGACGTTCATCACACCTCTATCGACGGTTTCACGAGAAAGAGGGCATCGCCCACCACCTGGGGGCATGGGCATGGAGTCCGGTCACCGGTCCGGGCATGTTCAGCATCTCTGCGGAAGTCGATTTTGACAAGCGTGACGAACTCGAGAAAGCTGTTCTCGAGGATCTTACTCCCAACCTTGGCAGCGAACTCCAATCCGCACTGAATAAAGCCCGCCGGCAGGTTTTTGCACAGCAGTTCAAGACCTTGGGAACGGCCTCAGGGCGAGCCACTGACCTGGCCTCAAACTGGCACGAGGCACGGAACCTCAATTTCACCCGCGACTACTTGGTCAACCTCGACCAAGTTACCCCTGAAGATCTGCACCGAGTCTCTCAGCACTATCTCTCCCCGGATCAGGCAACCATCACCTCACTGGATCCGGAAAGAACATCGCCAGTTATCAGCGCTGTTCGATCGGCTGGGCAAAAGCCCGAGATCACAACACACGTGCTGGAAAACGGCCTTACTCTTCTTCTCCGGCCAGATCCGCGAGTTCCCACAGTGAGTTTTCAGGGCGTATTTAATACGGGACGGCATGTCGAAAACCCGGAGAATTGCGGCATCAATATCCTGCATGCCTCCCTCCTGACAAAGGGCACCCAAAACCACTCGGAGGGAGAATTTGCCGATAGAATAGAATCGTTGGGCGCCAATATTCGCGCCAGCGCCGGCAATAATACCAGCATCATCTCCTCCTTCTGTCTCCAGCCGGATCTGTTGACCGTGCTTGGCCTGAGCGGAGAAGCTCTCTGCTCGCCCACCTTTGAAGAAGGCCCCATTGGAAGAGAAAAGGAGATTCAGCGGGCAGATCTTCTCGAAAGCCTCGAGGACCCCTTAAAGACCTCCTTCCGACTCCTCCGCGAAAATCTATTTGGTTACCGGGACTATGGGTTGCCTCGTCTCGGCACGGAGGAATCGATCGACAATATCGATCGAGAAATGCTGGAGAAGCACCACCAACAGTTCATCACTCACCATAACGGCGTGCTTGCGGTCTTCGGAGACATTAACCCTGAGGCAACAATAGAATGGTGCAACCAAGTCTTCGCCGGTCTCCCCCACGGACGGAAGCACGACGCACCTGAAGCCGAACTACCTGAACCGATCTCCACAGAAATAACCCATTATCTGGACAAGGAGCAAACCGTCATTGCGATCGGATATCCGGGAGCTCATATCACCTCCGAGGACATTCCCGCCCTCGAGGTGATTCACGAATATTGCTCAAATATGGCCGGACCACTTTTCACCCGGATGCGGGAAGAGCTGGGCCTCGCATATTACGTGAATGCCACGCAGTTTCTTGGGTTGGGAAAAGGCCTGTTCGCTTTTTATGTCGGCACCGCTCCAGACAAGGCGGCACTCGCCAGAAAGGAGCTTCTCGCTCAGATCGAAAAACTCACTCAGGAAGGCATCCCTGACGCGGCACTCGCTCATGCGAAGACCAGCGTCCTCGCAGGAGATGCCCTCGAAAACCAGAGTAACCACTCCATGGCCCAGATGTGCGCTCTGAATACTCTTTTCGGCCTAGGGTCCCTTCATCACCTTGCACATGCGGAGAAAATTCAGTCCCTTGGTCGCGAAGATATTATCAATACGGCTCAAAAATACTTTGGCCGGAAGCCGGTGGTTGTCAGCGTGGGTCCGGAAACCAACTCGGATCAGACCTAAAAAGACTCCTCAGGGGACTATGTCACATCGGTAACAACTCGCATTCGGAGACATAAAAGGTAACCATCTTTCCTATCCGATATGGAAAATGACCAACGCTTCGCTGATTTCGTGATCCTGCAAGCTCAGAATGCAGGGATGTTCCTCGGGAAAGTTCCAAACCCTGTCAGTGGAACGTTGGAGGTTAACGCTAAGGCGGCTCGCTCCGTGCTTGATTCACTTGAGATGCTGGAGCTGAAAACAACTGGTAATAGAACTCCGCAAGAGGACAAATTACTTCAAACTGCCTTACTCAACATCCGGACTCTCTATTCCGAGGTCGAGACGCAGGAGAGCAATGATCCCAGTCAGCTTTAGCGGACACAAAACCCCGGGATTGAATCGAAAGCCTCTTTACGACATTCTGCAGACTCCACGCTTATGGTAAACTCCTTCAGAATACAGAACGTTGAAGTTGGTGGCGGGACTCCGTTCTTCATCCTTGGACCCTGTGGTCTCGAAAACGAGGAATTTGCCTGGGACATGGCGCAAAGCTTGAAGAAGATCTGCGAAAGACTGGATCTTTCTTTTATTTTCAAGGCCTCCTACGATAAGGCCAACCGGACATCCGTTGATTCCTTCAGAGGGCCGGGCGTAGAAGCTGGGTGTCGCATCCTTGGGGCCATCGGGAAGGAGTTGGGCATTCCTGTGACAACTGACATTCATACCGCTGGAGAGGCGGAGATCGCCGCAGAGTTTATTGATCTCCTGCAAGTTCCTGCCTTCCTTTGTCGGCAAACAGATATCCTCGAAGCCTGCGCCGCGACAGGACGAGTGGTGAATGTGAAAAAGGGCCAGTTTCTTGCTCCTGCCGACTGCGTCAACATTGCGGAGAAGTTAAAGTCTTTTGGCTGCAACGAATTTCTCATCACAGAGCGGGGAACGACATTCGGTTACAATAATCTTGTTGCCGATATGCGCTCTCTTTACTGGATCCGCGAGGAGGGAATTCCAGTTATTTTTGATGCCACTCACTCTGTGCAACGCCCTGGCGGCATGGGAGCCACCACGGGCGGTGATGGAGAACTGGCACCAGTTCTCGCCCGCGCGGCAATAGCCACTGGAGTCGATGGCATCTTCATGGAAACGCACCGTAATCCCGCGCAGGCTCTTTCAGACGGCCCCAATCAGGTGCCCCTCGAGCAGATCGAGAGTGTCCTGCTTTCTCTTCTCAAGATTCATCGCGCGCTCAATGCATGAGAAGACGAGCAAAGGCGGGCCATAATCGGGGGTTCATGCGTTCCCCTTTTCTTTTTCTGGCAGCCGTTTTACTGGGAGTCAGCATCCATCATACCTCTGCCCAAGGAGTTCTCGGAGCCAAAACCCAGAAGCTTCCCTATGAGAAGCTTGGCCCCATGATGAACAACCTTCCCGCTGGAAGCATGCTGCGGGAAGTCCGCATTCCAATCTTCGATAAGAAGCTCGAGCGGATGGCCCTTCTCCAGTCCAGCTTTCTTAAGGTTATCACCAAGCGGGATTTGGTCGCGGAGAACATCACGCTTCGCTACTTTCAGGATGACTCCATTCTGCTACGGATGAAAATGAAATCCGCAGACTTTTCGCTTACAACCGGAGTGCTTAAGGCGCATCAGGCGGTCAACCTCGACACTGAAAAATTGAAAGGCTTGGGCACAGGCGGGGTATTCCATCTTGAGTCTCGTTCCGGCTTTGTCCGGGGACCCGCAGTAACCCGGCTCACCTCGGAAAGTCTGAAGCAGCCCGAGCGGCCCGATAAGGAAGAGGAAGCGGACTCCTCCGAGCACTCCTCACCGGCCGAACTTAGCGCACTCGCAACCGCCTTCACTGGACCCGAAGGCCTCACGGGGAGAGAGCGCCGCATTATCGACAGCCTTCTGGAGTCACGGACGAAGTCCGTCATAGCCAACCGTGCCCCAACACGAAACTTTATGACACAAAGTCGCCAGTTCATTGCTCGAGCTGACACCGACCTGCGTAGCTTTTCCAATACCGTCGAGATTCCTGAGGCAAGGCTCCTTGGAGGGGAGCCAAATCCTCCACCCCAGCCGCTCCTTCCAGAATTAAAGCATGGAGAACTCATGATCACTGCGGAAGGCGGCATCTTCCTCAATCCGCAGCGCGGTCACATCTCCTATCTTCGCAATATCAAGATCCATGACCCACGCTTTACCCTTTCAGGAGGAGGACACCTCAAAGTCTTCTTTCCTCCCCAGGAACTCACCAAGGCCATCAAAGAATCGAATCAACAACCTACCGCAGGTGAGACAGACCCGGAACGAGGCGGAGGCGAAGTGCCGAGAAAAACCTTTTCCGAACTTGTAGATCCATATCTCTTTGTGGTTTCAGGCGGAGTCCGGTTAGAACTCAATGACCCTTCCGGGATAAACTCTCCACTGGTGGCTACCGGCGAAACTGTCGTAATTGATCGACGCACCGGGGATATCGTTCTTCAGGGAGGAACTCCCTCTATAAAGCGGGGGTTAGACTCGCTTACCGCGAAGGACCCAGACCTCTATCTCAGGATCTACGAAAACGGAGACATCTATGCGGAGGAGGGGCCATGGACAACGATTGGCAACCTTGCTCAAGATAGCACGCCTCCGGAAAACATCTCCTCTTCCACTGGCAATGCCTCTGCAGAAGGAGAGAACTCTGAAAACTTGGTGACAATCTCCTGCCATGGCGGCCTCTACCTTGACGCAAGCGAAGGAGAGATTGTCTACCTAAAGGACGTTCAGGTTGTTCATCCAAAATTCCGCGTTGAGGCCGAGGATGAGATAAAGGTCTTCCTCGGGAAAAAATCAGGGAAAACCTCTGGCCCGGAGGCCTTCTCGGACATTGAACATATCGTCGCCAGCGGCACAGTTCGATTGGTTCAGCAGGACCCAGTCGAAGGAGGCGATCCTGTTACGGCAACAGCCGAACACATCATTGCTGATGTAAAAGGAGCCAATATTCTTCTGAAGGGGGGAGCTCCTTTCCTCGGAATCGGCGATAACTTCCTGCGCGCCGGCACACCAGACCTCTACATGCGTATTTACCAAAACGGCAGCCTCTTCGCAGAGCCAGGACCATGGATGACAACCGGGAACCTCTCCAAATCGGATGGAGAGGAAGAAGAGGCAGAGAAACAGACGGAATATATTACCATAACATGCGAGGGAGGCATCTCCTTCGATTCGCTCAAGGGACAAATTATGTACTTTGGTGAAATCGTCGCGGAGGAACCTCGATTTCGTCTCCGTTGTGATAAGAGCATGCGCATCACTCTGAGCCAGAGAGACGGGCCTAATGGCAGATCCCCTGAAGGCCCGGAGGCCTTCTCGGAAGTTGACAAGATTGTTGCACTCGGAAATGTCATGATATCACGGATCCCTGAGATTGGCGCCCAGCCAGTGGTCGCAAGATCTGCGGCCGTAACCTACGAGGCATCCAGCGGCACTCTCGCGCTCCGCGGCGGACGGCCGGCCATTCGTCAGGGCAAGAGCTATTTCGAAGCGCAGGAAGATGGCCTTTACATTCTCTTCTATCCCGATGGGAGCTTTGAACTCTCCCGCGGGGCATGGGAACAATTCTTTGATCTTCAGGATAAAAAATTTGAGAAACTCCGCCAGCGAGCAGATGATCGATAATCCGACGCGACGTGGAACATGAATCCAACCATACTGCGGTGACGCCTGAAGCCTCAGAAACAGGCGACCCCGTTCTGCAAGCTGAAGGCCTCCGTAAAGTCTACAGTGGCCGCCCTGTGGTGGAGAGTGTCAGCCTCACCGTTTCTCCTGGCGAGATAGTTGGTCTCCTTGGCCCGAACGGAGCCGGTAAGACTACCACGTTCTACATGATCGCCGGCCTCGTCCCTCCGGATGCCGGCCAGGTTCGGATGGGAGATCGTAATGTGACACGAATGCCAATGCATAAGCGTGCCCGCCACGGACTCGGTTATCTTCCTCAGGAGGAATCTATATTTCGAAAGCTCAGCGTAGAACAGAACCTCCTTGCTGTTCTCGAGACCAGACGCGACCTCAGCCGGAAAGAGCGCCGGGAGCGCTGCGAGGAACTACTCGAGCAGTTCGGAATTACAGAAGTCCGTAGAGCCTCCGCTCTTACTCTCTCCGGTGGCGAAAAAAGACGCCTCTCCATAGCGCGGTCCCTCTGCACGGATCCCAGCCTCTTGATGCTGGACGAACCGTTCAGCGGTGTCGACCCCATAGCGGTTCTCGACATCCAAGAAATCATCCAGAAGCTTCGCAGCGATTACGGCATTTCCCTGCTAATTACCGATCATAACGTCCGGGAGACCCTTCAGATCGTAGATCGGGCTTATCTCCTTCTCGAGGGGCGTGTCGTCCTTGAGGGCGCTTCCGAAAAACTCGCTGATGACCCTGTTGCCCGGCGTCATTACCTCGGCGAAAACTTTTCCATGTAGACCTCCGCAAAATCTCGAAATCAAGCCAGGAGGTGAGAGCCGAAGGATTCAGACCCATCCAGAACCGCGGTGGGGACGCAAAGCTCTGAGCGGCTTCCTCTGCGAACGCATTCACACAGAGGTGAAAAGTAGTCCAAATAGCGTTTTGTGAACTACCCTTAGGTCTCTCCACCTTGCTATTTAAAGCGGGAAACCGTGAGTTCCCTCCTGATTTTTAAAAATGAGATGTAGAATTCTGCTGGAGGCCTTAGCCTGTCGTCATGGCATCCCGGGTGAAAAAGATCACCTCTATCAGCGTTCGGCGTTTTTATGAGCGGCACCACGAGGCCCTCAAGCTCG
>TARA_B100001057_G_scaffold424077_1_pt1 | contig 11260 bp, 10 predicted proteins | sample TARA_B100001057 | Tara Oceans TARA_B100001057 (sample SAMEA2621839) | marine metagenome | biome: marine biome (ENVO:00000447); feature: surface water layer (ENVO:00002042); material: "saline water (ENVO:00002010), including plankton (ENVO:xxxxxxxx)" | depth 5 m | reverse complement strand
TATGTATGGCGGCAAATGAGATACAGCAAACGACAAACAGTATTAAACGATTCAGGCTCTGAGAAAAAGCAACCTGAGAATCCATATAGCCAAACTCTACAAAGTTATATGGGTTTCCGTGGGATTCGTGACGGTAGTGTATGAGGAGTAAAGGCCCACCGCTTCTTAACAGCACCCGAGTTAGAGATGACGATGCATTACATGATGACAACTTTTAATTCACCTGTAGTAGGTGAATTATGACTCAACATACATGATAACAGATATAGTAAAAAGTTGCTAACAAAAACCGAATGAACGAAGTGAATGAAGTTTGTAGTTGGCAAAGACACGAAGTGTCTAAAAAGGTTACAATATAAATATTAACATGATACCAGTAGAAGATAATTGGTTACACATAAAGCCTGAATTTTATGAAGCATGTAACAACATAAACAATATTAGTTTTATTGACAATCTCATGACTTTTAGAAAGTTAGGTTTATTTAAACTTTTACTGGATAAAAAGCACAACGGTTTATCAGGACACCCACAAGATTTTTTAGAATGTATTTTTGCTATCGCAGAGCAAGATGTAAACATTGCATATGAATTTGGTAAGATAGGCAGTATGCCATTTCTTTTAGAACTTTTTTCGGAGCGGTGTGCAGACACAGTTTATCAGAATTCCGCAGATGAAATAATAGTTAAAACAAACACAGAATCTCCGGACTATGCTGATTGGATTTTAAAAGAAGATAATGGCGAATATTTACTAGGAAGAAACACAAAAAATTTTAAGCCGGAGTATAAACAGTCATTCCATGATCTGCTTAATCCAGCACACAACAATTACATATATAAGTTAAGTTGGTTCCAATTATACAATCGTGTATTGGTATGCAGTCATTTAGGGGGTCTACAAAGCATTATAAACGTCGCTATGCAACATAAAATAAGTTATGCTCTAATTGGGTATGCTTCACAAGATCTCGATGCTATGCGTCTTTTAATGCACAGAAATATCAATCATGCATTGTTACACTTAAAACACAATGAAGAAATACCTTTGTTTGATCGCACCAAATATAAATTACAATCTAGCATAGTGCCTGTCACAGTTTTCAAACATATTAATGATATTTTAAAAGTTTGCAATGATGATAAAATTAAAATGTTGTTGGATAATTTAGGAATGTTAGATATTGAGCACCTAGATTCTAATACCGATAGTGTTAATCACGTTGAACAATTAAAAGGAAACAGCATACCGGACCTATTCATCTAATTCTATATCAGGTACGTTATCAGGTATCATTTCCTGCGTCATAACATCTTTTTCTTTACTTCCAGATTTGGCTTTTATTAAGGCCTCAAATGATTCTAAAACTAAGGATGTATCAGTTATAGACATGTTCCATGCAGTTTCCCATGGAATGGAGCCTTCAGTATAGATAACAAAGTCAGCAATGCCTTTGGTAATGTTTTCTGACTCTTCTGCTAAGGCTCCTAGATAGTCCCTAATTGTTTCAGGTTCTGCTCTACCTAGGAATTTAAGAAAAAACCTACAGGATCAAAATTGATATCCGTTTTGAATTCATGATTACAACTACTGCAAACCATTACCATTTCTTTTTCTACTCCACCATTATTGATTTCTGCTACAGCATCATTTAATTCTAAACCTATTTCTCTATCAACATTTCCTACAAAGTCTGTAATTTGTTGCATATCTGTAACAACTTCACCATCTGGTATAGCAATACTCTGAATAGATTTGATGATAACTTCGTAATTCATGTTGCTGAGTTTTTCTAAAGCGGCACCAATTGCCTTTAATTGTTCATCGCTGTTACCAGGGTCTATATTTTGAAATGTTCTATTCTGTTCAATTACTGTTTTAGCACTTTGAATAGTGTGAACGTAATTAGTTGGCCTAAGTGTTGCAATTAATCCATTAGAAAGTGTAACTTCTGTTGATGCTGAAACTTCTTGAGCATTTGCTAATGCTACACCAAGATCTAAATTTGATGTGATAAGTTCATTGCATTCTGGACAATTTCTATTAACTTCCATATATTTTTCTTTGGAACTTGCTTGACGTATTGCAATCAGTATTGCCTCCATATCTGGTGCCAATAGTTCTCCTGGATTTTTGACATTTGGTACACAACTTTTTACTAATTTAATTACAGCATCACCATTTAAAAGTGCATCTGGATTTTTTGTTAATAAATCATCTTTTGATGTCATAGGGTAAACAGGAAGTTCTCCAACTTCTGGCATTTCTACAATATCCGCAGGATAATGACCTGTGCCGCTGGGTAATGCTACATACAATTTTGGATTTCTATAAAAATCTGCTAAAGGATTTGTGTTTTGTGTCATTTTATCTCCAATATGTGATGTTTTAATAAAAACGATAAATATTAACTATCGAACATCACTAAATTTGTTAGTGTTATTTATCGATCATAAAATAGGTGTATTACAGGAATTGAAATGGTAGACATAGTAATTAATGGACCCGACGGACAAAGTACTGTTCCTAACGTGCCAGAGTGGGCGTCTGAAGCCACACAGAAAAACATTTCAAAAACCCTATCTGGATTAGGCACTGGCATTGATAAAATTAAAGCATTGTTGGAATTACAAATTAGAGGCTTCAAATTAGACACTGAAGCCAGTAAAAAAGGCGATGCTGAAATTATCAAACTCATGGAAACGTTGAATAAAACGGCCAAACTTGATGAAAAGAATAATAAAAAAGCCCAGGCGATAAACGAAAGTAATAAAAAAGGGTTAGATTTATTAGCAGATTTACAACAAGACGGTCTTAATCAACTTGTGAATCTTAACAGAACTACCAGTCAACAAAACAAAGACCTAGATAAGATACTAGGTGATCTCAACAATTCCAGTGACGGAATAATGAGTTTTGCTGGCGGAATGGGGAAAGGTCTTAATATATTTACTAGTGTTTTAGGTATAGCAGGCAAGGCCATCGGTGCATTTGGTACAGCAGTTTTAGGTGCAGTTACTTTTATAACAAGCCAATTTACAGATACATTTAAATTTTTAAATAACGGATTGAAAGATGGTACAGGCGGTATTATTGGATTAACCAAAAGTGTCGATAATGTTGCCATGTCGGCAAACTTGGCAGGTATGAGTTTAGATGAGTTTGGCGAATTTGCGGCGGCAAACAGCAAAATTTTAAGAACATTAAGTGCTAGAGGATTTGCAGATTTATACACTAAAAGTTTATTAGCATCAGGCGGACTGTTAGATATAGGTATGACGGCCGATGATGCAGTAGAAAGTGTTATGTCAGAATTAGAATTTAGACGTAGATTTGGATTGGTGCTTACATCAGAAACAACAAATTTACAAAGCAGTTTAATGGCATCTGCTAGAGAATTAAGAATTTTTGCTAATGCTGTAGGTATGTCAGAAGCAGATCTAAGAGCACAATCAGAAGTAGCAGAAAATCACATAGATTTATTACAATTACAAGCAATGAATATGGGACGTAATTCTGATGAAATTATTCGTAGCACACAAACATTATCAAGGCAGTTAGGTGCCGCTGGTATGGAGGAATTAGTAAATCCATTATTTGAAGCAATTTCAAAAGGCAGTACAGGACTTTCTGACGAACTTATAGAGATAGGTAAAGTTGCTCCAGAACTATTAGAAGTGATCGAAGAAGAAGCGGCAAGTTTTGGGCAAACTGGTGTGTTGAATGCTAACTTAGGTAGAGAAATTTTTGATATTATGCGAAGTTTAGATAAAACTCAATTAGACGGTTTAGAAGCATTGGTTATTGCCGGTGATGCCGGAGCAATATCTTTGAATAATCTGCGTAAAAATATAAACAAACTTAGCAAAGAGCAAATTCAAGCAACTTTCGGTGACTTGGATGAAACCAGTTTATCATTGCTGGATACATTTAACCGATTCGGATTTATAGTCAATCAAGGTACTGCATCAATCGGCGATATGGGTAAAGTAGCAATACTAAGTGCATTAGGATTTGACCGAGCGGCAGATGGAACATTTGATTTCAACCAAGGTATTACTAATTTGACAGAAAATATGCTCGACTTCACAGGAAACGTATTTGGAAAAAATTCAAACATGTACGATGCTGTGGAAACCTTTACTAATTATATGAAAGCAATGTTTGGTAGTGCTGGTGAAGAGGAGTTAGAAGATGCCAGAACAGCATTTACAAAGAGTATCAGTGGCCTAGGGCAACAAATAGGATTGGCAATTAATAGGGAAATACATGGAGGCACACTCAAAGATACAATTAGTAATTTCTTCAAAGATATGTTTGAAAGTATAGTATTAGGCATATACAAAATGAGTGGCGGTACACTTATGGACGGTTTTGCTCACGATATCATGGCACAACGATTTATGACAGGCGAAATTTCTGCCTCAGAGATGAGCGAATTTGCAGGCGATCTTTCAGGTGCTGAACGACAAGCCGTAACCGATAACTTGATCAATGATAGAATTAGAGCAGACGCAGAAAAATTAAACATCACTGAATCTGACCTTGGTGCTATTACCTTGTTAGGCAATAAAGAATTTAACGCAGAAAGTGGTCACGGTAGTGTTAAGAAAGTTGTAAGACAGATGGAGGAAATGGCACCAGGCATAAATGAGACGTATAACAAATACTTCAACCGTCATGGTGAATTTACAGGTACTGAAGACGACAAGGGCAACGAAGATTACAAATTAATGATAAGTCAAATCAACGAACGTGGAAAACTGCTTCAAGATTTCAATAACTCAATGCAGAAAGAATTTGAGAGATTAGAGGAAGAATTTAAAACACAGGACATTTCTTTCTTTGGTGCCAGTGGCTATTCCAATGCTTTACAGAGAGCAAGACATTTTATAATAAAAGAAGACTTTGATGAAGACAATGATTCAGTGCAAAATGCCAAACTACAAAATATAGCAAATATGGCCTACGAAGGTGGTGCATTTACTGACGAACAACTTAAGAATGCTAAAGCGAAAAAAGTTGCGGATGCTCAAGCAAGAATTCTTGCCTTAAAGTCAGAAATAACAGGATCTGGTGTATTTGAAAGTAGTTTTGTGAGAGAAGACGCACCAGATCAGGCTTATACGAGAAACAATGTCAGTTCAACATCTGTTTTGGGCGATATTCAAAAGAAATACAATGATGTAATGAAGGATAATGTATTAACCGCTTCTGAGAACCGCGACATCACTAGCATGATAAATCAAATGCAAAGTGATTATGGAAATATGGGCGATGGCGATAAAAAACTGCTTATACAACTAGAAGAGTTAATAGAAGTTGTTAAGAAAAATTCAAATATCATCGTTGATAATCTAGAATAATCCGGATTATTATGCCTAGCGAGTAAGTAACGTTACCATAACAATCATTCCGATTGACTTCAAGAGATAAATATAGTATTATAAACTTACGAGATCTATATGAGTTGGAAAAAATATTTTAATCCGGTTGATTTAAACAGCGGTTTACCGTCAGGTGTTAAAGGCAATGACGGTAAAGCAGGTATGTACGCAAGTAGATACAGCAGTTGGTTACCCGAAGTTTACAGTGGTTCCCCAGACAGAATCATGCGATACTATCAGTATGATGCTATGGACAGGGATCTTGAAATAAATGCCGCTTTAGATATTATTGCAGAATTTTGTACACAAGAAGAAGACACTAATTTACCATTCAAAGTCGAGTACAATGACACACCCAGCAATCCAGAAGTCAAAGTTATTCAGCAAAGTTTACAGAAATGGTGCAAGTTAAATGAATTACCAAGACGCATATTTAAAATTTTCCGTAGCACATTAAAATACGGCGACCAACTATTCATAAGAGACCCAGAAACTAAAAAACTGTATTGGGTAGATCCGTATCAAGTAGAAAAAGTTTTAGTGAATGAAAGTAATGGTAAAAAGATAGAACAATACTTTATTAAAAACTTAGACTTGCACTTGAAAGATTTAGCCGCTACCAGTGTGTCTGCCAATCAAGATAGACCATATGGTACTGGTGCAATAATGAGTGACTACACTAATCCGCAATCAAGTGCAGGATTTAAAAGCAGTAGTTCAGGATACGGACCAGACAGCAACAATGCAATACCAATTGACGCTCAACATGTGTTACACATCAGCATGAGCGAGGGCATGGAAACAACTTGGCCTTTTGGTAATAGCATACTAGATCCAATTTTTAAAGTTTACAAACAAAAAGAATTATTAGAAGATGCAATTATTATTTACAGAGTACACAGAGCACCTGAAAGACGTGTGTTCTTTATAGATGTAGGTAACATGCCGCCACACAAAGCACAACAATATTTAGAACGTGTTAGATATGAAGTACAACAAAAACGTATTCCAAACAAAACAGGTGGTGGACAAAACATTGCAGACAGCAGTTACAATCCAATGAGCATGTTAGAAGATTACTTCTTTGCTCAAACGGCAGATGGTAGAGGTAGTAAAGTTGACACACTACCAGGCGGTAGCAACCTTGGTGAAATTGATGACTTGAAGTTTTTCAATAATAAACTGATTAGAGGTTTGAGAATACCTAGCAGTTACTTGCCAACAGGACCAGATGATGGTTCAGCACCTTACAACGATGGTAAGGTAGGTGTTGCATACATACAGGAATATAGATTCGCTAAGTATTGCGAAAGACTGCAAAGACAAATTATTAAAAGCATGAATGAAGAATTTAAAATTTATTTAAAAGCAAGTGGTGTAGAAGTAGACAACAGTTTATTTGATATATCATTTGCAGAACCACAAAACTTTAGTTCTTACAGAGAACTAGAATTAGATCAAGCAAGAACTCAATTGTTTGGAACATTAGAAGGTATGCCATATCTATCTACACAATTCAAACTAATGAAGTACTTAGGTTTAACTGAAGACGAAATAAGACAAAACGAGTTATTGTGGGCAGAAGAAAATGCTGTAGATGTAGATGCAATGAGCGATACAACATCAGCAGACTTACGTCAAGTAGGTGTAAGACCGCAACCAGGCGGTGATGTAACTACTGCACCAATAGACATGGGGCCAGTAGACACTCCCGATGCAGGTGGAGGCATAGACGCATTAGGTGAACTTGGTGACGAAGGCGGTAACTTAGGAGTATAATATGAAACTGAACGAATTCTACGAGCCAGCAAAAGATACTGTACAGCAAAGGCATAAAACTGACACTAGAAAAAAGATGTTAAGTTTAGAAGAGTTAGGCAAATTAAGAAAAATAAGAGAACTTAAAAAAGCAGAAGCAGAAAGTCATAAACAACTTGCTTCTCTTATGTATGCTAAACCTTCGGATGCAGGCGGCGGTGGCGGCATAATATAATTAATGAAAACCCTTGTTGTTTGCGGTTGCAGTTGGAGTTGCCGCGATCCACTTTATCCTAATTTTGAATTCGGATTTTTAGTAGCAAAACATCTAGGCTACAAATATATAAATTTAGCACGTTGTGGTATGAGTAACTTTGGTATTCGTACACAGATAGATTATGCACTAGAACACTTGAAGCCAGATTTAATGATCATTAATGCAACTGGTGTAAACAGATTTGAAATACTCAAAGACTTAGATAACAAATACGATCACAATAAAGCATACGACCAAATTTGCTTTGGCGATTTTGATTGGGATCATTTTGATCATGAAGATCATATCAATTATGGTAAAACATATGATCCGCAAATTTACAGCGATAGCATTTATACAATTATAACACAAGAAGCAAGACGTTATCATCATATCGACGAAGAAAGATTACATGCATTAAAAGATTATGCTTATTATGTATTTGACGAAAACATCAAAGCACACAATGATTACTATGTGTTACAAAGTGGTTTACTTAGTATATTAAATCATAATGTGCCGTTTTTATTCTCCCCAAATACCTTCGAATTTAGTGAATTCGATAAAACGGGTTTGATAGAGGATCATCATCAAATAGGCAGTTTTAATTGGAACTTTGTTCCAGATAAATATATGTTGGATAATGGAGCAGGATACTATGCTCAATTTAATCCTGAACACTTAGATGAGCAAGGAAACGAAACTACACATTACCCAGTAAGCAATCACAATAGTCCATACGCACATAAAAAGTATGCAGATCACATCATAGAGGCAGTAAATAGCAGGTTATTATAACATGTTATTACTAAAATACCTCAAAAAAACACCGTTTTTTACATAAAACAGTACATTATTATTAAATACAATTACGATATATCAGGTATAGCCTGATTTTAAAGGAGAAATTACGATGTCAGATAAAAGTGTTTTAGAACAAGTACTGGAACATCTTTTAGCAGAGGACGATGCACAAGCCAAGGACCTATTACATAGTTTCATGGTTGAGAAGTCCAGAGAGATTTATGAAGATCTCTTAGATAAAGATGCTCTAGAAGAAGCAATCGACAACGATGTTGTTGAAGAAGAATCTGAATCTGTAGATGAAACAGAAGAAACTAACGAAGAAATGAAGAAGAAGTCCAAGAAAAAGGACGACAAGGACATGGACGAGTCAGTAGAAACTGAAGAAGATGCTGTTGAAGAAACAGTAGCAGGTTCACCAAGCGAAGACTTCTACGATGAAGTAGAAGCAGACGTTATAGCAGACGAATCAGGAGTCAACGAAGAGGAAGACGAAGATGAAATGGAACCAGAAATGGACATGGATTCCGAGGAAGACGAAGAAGTCGAAGACAGAGTTGATGATTTAGAAGCACAACTAGACGAATTAAAAGCAGAATTCGAAAAATTAATGGCAGATGATGATGACGAAGAAAGAGACGATGCTGAAGATGATTTAGCAGACGAAATGGACATGCCAGAATCATTTGAAGAAGAAATTGATATTGATGAAGAAGTTACAGACTCTGAGGATTTAGAAGAAGCAACAAACTTCAGCAAACCACAATCTGCTAAAAATGACTCAAGTGCTGATAACAGCGATTCACCAATGGGCAAAGGTATTCCAAAGAAAGAGAGTTTCGGCACAGACGAAAGTCAACTTTTTGGAAAAGACGGAGCAGAAGGTAAACACGGAGACTCACCTAAAGATAATCCATCAAGTGATAACATAGGTGAAAAACCACAATCTGTTTCAGCACCAAAGGTAGATGCTGGTAAATCAGAGAGTCCTATAGCAGGAAAAGTCAAGTAATTAGGGAGAAGTAATGTCAAGACAGTTATTTGAATACTATAGTCCAGATAGAGCAAACATTATTGTTGAGTCTGATGAATCAGGCAAAAATATGATGATGAGTGGTCTGTTTATTCAGGGCGAAGTAAAAAACCAAAACGGAAGAGTATATCCCAAAGACGAAATACAGAGTGCTGTTGAGTCCATTGGTAAACGTATTGGTGGAGGAGAAACTGTACTAGGCGAGTTAGATCACCCAACAGAATTACAAATTAATTTAGATAGAGTAAGCCACATGATTACTGATATGAGATGTGAAGGCGCAGATGGCTTTGGAAAACTTAAAATATTGGATACTCCAATGGGTAAGATTGCCGAAGCATTGCTAAAAGGTGGCGCCAAACTAGGTGTCAGTAGTAGAGGTAGTGGTAATGTAAATGAGAGCGGTAGGGTAAGCGATTTTGATATAGTAACTGTTGACATCGTAGCACAACCAAGTGCCCCAGATGCCTACCCTAAAGCCATTTATGAAAGTTTATTTAATATGCGAGGCGGTGCTCAAATATTTGAAGCCGCCCGTGAAATAACAAAAAGTGACAGAAACGCACAAAAACACCTTACTCGAATGATGGAAACCTTCATTCGGGAATTGGAACTCAAATAGGAGAAAGCACATGGCGGATAAATTCGTAGAACTTCTTGAAAATGGCGACTTGTCTGAAGAGACAAGAGTCAGCATACAAGAAGCATGGGAAACACGCCTTGCTGAAGCAAGAGATGAAATTACTGCTGAATTAAGAGAAGAATTTGCACAAAGGTTTGAACATGACAAAGGTCAAATTGTTGAAGCAATGGACAAATTCATTACTCAAAATTTAGAAGAGGAATTGAAAGAACTTGCAGAAGATAAGAAGGCAACTATTGCTGAAAGAGTTAATTATAAAAAAGCAATCGGCCAACACGCCGATGTTTTAAATAAATTCGTTTCAGAAACATTAGCCAGTGAAATCAAAGAACTAAAGTCAGATAGACACACGCAAAGTGATAACTTTGCTAAACTAGAAGACTTTGTTTTAGAGGCAGTGGCTGATGAGATTCGTGAGTTCCACTCAGATAAGCGAGAACTAGCAGAGAAGAAAGTTCAGTTAGTTCGCGAAGGACGAGAGCAACTTGCGGATGCTAAAAAAGAGTTTATTAGAAGAGCCGCAGAAAAAGTTGAAGCAACTATTTCATCTGCTTTAAAAGGCGAAGTATCGCAATTTAAAGAAGATATTACTAAGGCTCGTGAAAATGAATTTGGTAGAAGAATTTTTGAAGCGATGGCAGGCGAGTATGCTACTTCGTATTTAAATGAGAATACAGAAGTTAGAAAACTTAAATCAGAAATCACAGGATTAAAAACCAAGATTGATGAAGCCAAGGCTACCGCAGACGAAAGTTCTGAACAAAAGAAATTAGTTGAATCTAAACTGCGAATAGCAGAAGACAGATACAACAGGAACAATGTTATGAGTGACTTAATTGCACCTTTAAGCAAGGACAAGAAAGCACTAATGACAGAACTTCTAGAAACAGTGAAAACAGAAAAACTTGAAGAATCATTCAACAAGTACTTACCATCTGTAGTGGACGGTGAAGGATCTGTTAGATCTAAGAAAGAAGTTATTAGTGAATCAGTGAAGACAGAACACACTGGTAATAGATCGTTGGACGGACAAACCGGCCCAGACAACGAAGTAGTTGATGTAGTCGCTTTAGACGAAATCAGAAAACTAGCCGGACTTAAATAATTAGGAGATTATAATGGCAGAAGCATTATTTGAATCAAATTGGTCCGCAACCAAGGACGCACTTCTTGAGGGATTGCAAGGTTCTAAAAAGTCCACAATGGACGTTATTTTAGAAAATGCTAAAACTCAATTGCAAGAAGCCGCGACAGCAGGGTCAACAATGGCAGGAAACGTTGCATCACTTAACAAAGTTATGCTACCATTGATTAGAAGGGTTATGCCTTCTTTGATCGCCAACGAATTACTTGGTGTGCAACCAATGAGTGGACCAGT
>TARA_B100001057_G_scaffold356342_1_pt1 | contig 11265 bp, 9 predicted proteins | sample TARA_B100001057 | Tara Oceans TARA_B100001057 (sample SAMEA2621839) | marine metagenome | biome: marine biome (ENVO:00000447); feature: surface water layer (ENVO:00002042); material: "saline water (ENVO:00002010), including plankton (ENVO:xxxxxxxx)" | depth 5 m | reverse complement strand
TTTTTTACGAATATTTTGAAAATATATGTCTAAAAATATCAAATTAAGAACACTAATTTTTATAATAACTATTTGTTTAAGTATCTTATTGCCAGTTAATTATCAAGATATATTGGGTTTTTTACTAATTCTTTCAATAGGAGTAATTCACGGTGCAAATGACCTGTTAATAATTAAAAAATATACCAAAAAAGATACCTTAAAAAGCCAAATTTTATACTTTTTATATTATTTAGGCATAGTTTTTATTGGTTTTGTTTTTTTCTATTTGTTTCCTGCAATTGCACTATTATCATTTGTTTTAGTTTCGATTTATCATTTTGGAGAACAGCATTGGGAGGCAAATCTTTCAAATACTGGACTTGCTAAATCAAAAAAAATATATCCTATTTCCTTACATGGTCTTATTTTTTTTATAATAATTTTTATGAATAATATAAATGTTGTAAATGATGTTTTGTTCAGTTTTAATACTATTTCTCTTGACTATCATTTACTAAGAACATTACTTATTATATTATTCTCAATATATATGATTCTATTATCTTCATTTAGATTGAGAACTTACCTTATTGAAGAGTTTATGTTTTTTGTTTTATTATTTATTTTAACAATTAATGCCAGTTTGATTTTTGGTTTTTCTATTTATTTCATTTTCTTTCATAGTATTCTATCAATTAAAGATCAAGTTAGATTTATTTATGACGACAATAAATCAGAGTATGTTAAAAAGTATTTAATTAACGCACTACCATATTTTTTCTTGGCTTTATTGTTTTTATTAGGGTTCTACCTAATTATTGATATAGAATCAATAGATATTCTGCCAATAATTTTTACTTTTCTTGCTGCTATTACATTTCCCCATGTTATTGTTATTGAAAAAATGTATAGAAGCATGAAATAATTATCTTAAATCAATATGTATATTTGAACAAATTATTCTATGAAAATAGTTGATGGAAAAAAAATATCATTAGAAGTATTAGACGAAATTAAATTATCAGTTGAAAACAGAGTAAAAAATAATTTAAAGGTTCCTCATTTAGCTGCAATTCTAGTTGGAAATGATGGTGCCAGTAAAACATATGTAAATAGTAAGATTAAAGCATGTGAAAAAGTTGGTTTTAAATCATCACTTTTTAAGTTCGAGCATTCAATTAGTGAAATTGATCTTATAAACCAAATACATAATATTAATACGAATGATGATATTGATGGGTTCATTGTACAATTACCTCTTCCAAAACATATAGACCAACAGAAGATTCTAAATAAGGTAAGCCCAGATAAAGATGTTGACGGTTTTCATCCAGTTAATTATGGAAAAATGACTCTAGGTATGGAAACTTTTTTGCCTGCTACACCAGCTGGTATTATTGAGCTTATTCAAAGATCTGAAATTAACACAGAGGGTAAAAAATGTCTAGTAATTGGAAGAAGTCAGATAGTTGGAAGACCTATTAGCATACTTCTTAGCCAAAATAAAAGTTTTGGAAACTCAACAGTAACTTTAGCTCATAGTAGAACAAAAAATCTTGAGAGATTATGTCTTGAGTCTGATATAATTATTTCTGCAATAGGTATACCTGAATTTATCAAAGGACATATGATAAAAGAAGGTTCATCAATTATAGATGTAGGTATAACCAGAGTAGAAGATTCTAACTTCCAAAAAGGATACAAAATAGTAGGTGATGTTGATTTTAAGAGTGTATCAAAAAAAGTAGGTTATATTACTCCAGTTCCTGGTGGTGTCGGACCAATGACGATTTCTATGCTTTTAAAAAATACATTAAAGGCTTGTGAAATTTCAGATTGAGTTACTCAATCTTATTCATTAGACTATAAATTTTTAAGATTAAAAGCCCAAAAAGTACACTAGATATTATTAATAAAAGATTAGTTAATCCTGTTGATGAGAAAGACAATCTAATAAGTATTGTACATATTATAAAACCAGTGTTCCTCATAATTTGACTATATCTTTCGGTGTATAAGAATGATAATAGTAAAATGAATACATCTGCAATTATTAATATTGAGAAAAAAGTATTATAGAAGACTTCGTTGACAAAATAAAAAGAGCTTGCAAAATTTGTTTCAGTCCCAATAACGTACCAGTTGTAAATCCCGTTAAAAAAAAGAACAATCATAACGGGTATTAAAATTATGCTTATAATCTTTTTTGAATCTATAAATTTGGTGATGTTTTTTACATCTTTTCTAATTTTGATATTAGACTTGACATAATTGAATAGATAAATCAGGAAGAATAGAATTAGAATACATACTAAATCATATGTAATTTGAAGATTATCAGCATTTTGAAACCAATTATCTGATTCTAAATCTAGTTTAGGAATATCGTAAAAGATTCTTCTAATTATAATAAGCGATATAATTTCAAATTGTTTTAAAATTGACGTTGTAAAAGATCTTGGTAAATAAAAGATGAGTAAGAAAATCTCATAATATAAAATTATTGAAAATGGAGTGTAAATTGCAGAGATAGGATTAGTAAGTAATAAGCTTTCGTTACCAATTTCAATAATTGAATTATTATTTAATAAAACTAGTGATAAATGAAAAATAAATCCAATTGTGGCTGACCAGATTGTAAAGCTTTCAATTTTTTTTCTATTTACATCTGAAAAAATTTGTTTAAAAATTTTTGATCCGATTTTAAGCATAATTATATTTTAGTTGAGAATAACATACTCATATCTTTAAATGACTTGAATTCTAAAGCATTTCCTGAATTATCATAAAAAAACATAGTCTTTTGTTCTCCAGGTAGCCCTTTAAATCTAGTGTATGGTTCTATTACAAAATCAATATTGTTTTTATTTAGCATATCTGCAAAATTATCGAAGTTATTCCAAGGAATCACGACCCCAAAATGCGGAACTGGAACAGATTTTCCATCAACTTCATTATGATGAGCTTTTACTTCATGATTTGGATCAACATGAATAACCAATTGATGTCCAAAGAAATCATAATCTGCCCACTCTTTAGATTCTCTTCCTTTTTTAAGTCCTAATATTTCACCATAAAATTTTTTTGATTCTGATAAATTTTTAACTGGAATAGCTAGATGAAATGGAGATAACTTGTTCATAATATGTTCAATATAATAAATATTTCTTTCTAATTTTTTTAAAATTTTCAAGACCATCCTTCCATGACTCTCTTATTAAAGATTCACTGACACCATCAATAATTTGTCTTTTTAGATCAGAGGTCCCTGATAATTTATCAAAGTCATTTCTAAAAAAAATATTTTTATCTCTGATTTGACTGAAAGATTTAATCAGCCACTTAAGTTCAATCATATTTTTCGTTTCATAATTTCTTAAGTCCTCACCATAAGATAAAATTCCATTTAGTTTGGGATATTTACTTCCAAAATTTGGGGATGGTGTAAAGCTGAAATTACTTTTGAAGTCAGGATGACCATAAATTTGAAATTGAATTTTAGTTCCTCTACCTACACTTATATCAGTTTTCTCAAGAAAAGCAAGACTTGGATATAGATATATTGATTGTATATTTGGAAGATTTGGTGAAGGTCTGATAGGAGGTTCATATTTCAAGTTATGACTATAATTTTCTAACTTAATTACTTCTAAATCAGCTTTTATGTTTTTTTCTAACCACCCTTCTCCATTAATCATCTTTCCATACTCTCCTATCGTCATACCATAAACAATAGGTACAGGGTGTAAACCAATAAAACTTGAGTTCTCAAGCTCTAATACTGGTCCGTCTATATAAAAAGAATTAGGATTAGGTCTGTCAAATATTAATATTTTTTTATTTGTTCTTGAAGCTGCTTCCATTGTATAATGAAGAGTTGATAAATATGTATAAAATCTTACACCAACATCTTGAATATCAAAAATTATTATATCTATACCTATTAAATCATCATCACTAATTCTTCTTTTTTTTCCATATAGTGATATAACTTCAATTTTTTTATAAAAACCATTCTCAATCTTTTCTCCATCATCCTTATCACCAAAAAGCCCGTGCTCAGGACTAAAAATTTTTTTTATTTCTACGTCTCTATTAAGTAATGAATCAATAAGGTGTATACTTGTGTTTTTATACCTTATTACACTAGTATTATTTGCAACTACAGCAATATTTTTATTATGTAATTTGTCTAAGTATTCACTAGTTCTCTCAGAGCCGTGAATAATACCTTGAGAATATATATTGAAGTGTACTAAAATTATTGAAGAAAATAAAAGTGTATTTTTGAGTAAAACTAAAGGATTGAATTTACCTTTTTTCATATACAAAAAGTTAAGATCAAGTGATAGTAAAGTTAATGTTTCATCTCGTATAATAAAAATAGCTATTATATCTGTGTTTCTAGGAATTTTTGTGTCATTATCTGCAATTTCAATTGGTAAAGGTTTACAGGTCGCAATAAAGGACAAAATTTATAGTATAAGTCCTGATATCGAAATAACATCATATGACAATGTTACGCGAGGTATTGCTACTGGAAGAATTTTAGATGTTGACAATGTGATTAAAGAGATCAAATCTAATTTTCCAAATATAAAAACTAATTATTCTATAGAAAAACCTACTTTGATTTCATCTAATGGTGTTATAGAATCGATTGTATTTAGAGGTGTTACTTCGATTTATGATTTAAATAAATTTATTTTAAATAATCAATCTTTGAATGATATTTCTGAAAATGAAATAATTATCTCAAAATCAATATCTAATAAATTTAATATTTCAGAAGGTCAATATGTGAACCTATACTTTCAAAATGGTCCAAGTCAAATGATTCCAAATATAAGATCATATAAGGTTGTAGCTATTTTTAAAACTGATTATCCAGATTTTGATAATAATTTTTTAATTGGAAGTTCTATTTCGCTCCAAAATGTCTTTAATTGGAACGATAATGAATTTTCAAAAATTGAAATTCATTTAGATGATAAATCCACAATACCTTTCATGAAAAAATCTTTGGGTTCAATTGAATCAATTCAAAATAGAAATTTGAATATTCAGACTGCTGATTCAAAATATAATAATATTTTTAACTGGGTCTCTATTTTCGATTTTAATATAATCATAATCACTATTCTCATGATATTAGTTGCTGTAATTAGTGTAATAATATCATTATTTATTTTAATTTTTGAAAGGGTTAAAATGATAGGTATTATGACCTCACTTGGCGCCAATAATAAGTCTGTCAGTTTAATATTTTTTTATCAGGGAATTGAAATTATCTTAAAAGGTCTAATTCCAGCTAACATTCTTTTTCTTTTAATATCATCCATACAAAATAATTTTAAACTAATAAAGCTTAATCCTATTGATTATTATATTGACTCTATACCATTTTTTATAGACATAAAATATATTGTAACACTGAATTTAATTTTCTTTTTTGTTACTCTTATAATTTTAACTGTTACTTTTGCTTCTACTAATAATTATACCCCCAGTAGAAATATAAAATCATAAATGAAGTACTATAAAAATATTTTAGAAACTATTGGAAATACACCCTTAATTAAACTAAATAAAATAACCAAATCATTAATTGCTAATGTATTTGTTAAAGTTGAAAGCTTTAATCCTGGAAACTCAGTAAAAGATAGAATGGCAATAAAAATGATTGAAGATGCTGAAAAAGAAGGGAAATTAATGCCAGGCGGAACAATTATTGAAGGAACATCAGGTAATACGGGAATGGGTCTAGCACTTGCCTCAATTGTTAAAGGTTATAAATTAATTTGTGTATCTAATGATAAACAGTCTAAAGAAAAGCTTGACGTATTAAAGGCTATGGGTGCAGAAGTAGTTGTTTGTCCAACTGATGTTGAGCCAAGTGACCCAAGTTCATATTACTCAGTTGCCAAGAGACTATCAGAAGAAACTAAAAATTCATGGTATGTTAATCAATATGATAACCCATCTAATACACTTGCTCATTATGAATCAACAGGCCCAGAAATATGGGATCAAACAGACGGAAAAATTAATCATTTTGTAGTTGGTGTAGGAACTGGAGGAACAATATCAGGTGTTGGCAAATTTTTAAAAGAAAAAAACCCCAATATTAAAATATGGGGAATTGATACATATGGTTCAGTATTTAAAAAGTTTCACGAGACTGGGATATTTGATAAAAATGAAATATATCCATATTCTACAGAGGGAATAGGTGAAGATATTTTACCTGAAAATGTAGATTTCAAAATTATAGATCATTTTGAAAAGGTTACTGATAAGGATGCAGCAGTTTATACTAGAAGATTAGCTAAAGAAGAAGGTATTTTCGCTGGAAACTCATGTGGAGCTGCAATTGCAGGTCTTTTCCAATTAAAGAAAAATTTTAAAAAAGATGATGTTGTAGTTGTTCTACTTCATGACTCTGGAAGTAGATATATTGGAAAGATATACAATGATGATTGGATGAAACGTAAGGGGTTTATTTAATCCCTAAATACTCCTTGAGGAAAAGAAACTATACTTTCAAATCCTTTTGAATTAATAGTTGAAATTCCAAAAATATAATTATCAATTACAACACCCTCTAATTTGTAATTATCACCTTTATCAATTATTCTACTATAATCCCATGTGGGTGAAGTAGTCTCTCTCCAATATATTTTATAACCAATAACTGAGCTATCTTTTGGCTCATCCCATTTAAATTTTACACTCGGCTGAACAATTCCGCCAATTAGTAAATTTTTGGGTGGTTTTGGAGAAGAAGCGATACTAGCTAGAGATATCGCATTTACTGCTGTTAACTTAGCTGCATATTTAAAATTTACTCCAGACAATACATCACCATAACTTATACCATTCTCTGTTCTTATGTCATTGTGTTGTCTATTATAATTTTCATGAGCCTCCATAATTCTGACACCTGAAATACCTTCGTCGTTAAAAGGTCTATGGTGTCCACCTCTACCAAATCTATCAAGTCTGTATATCATTATTGGATTTAGTTCTGGCATGTATTTTTTAACTGTCATGTGAATATATCTTGCTAACTGCCTCGAGCTTCCATCATTTTCAGTTCCACCAGTTCTCATATTAAGTTTGTTAGAGTATTTAGAATTAAAAAAAAACGGTTCCGAAAAGATTCTAAAGCTTCTGTTATCTATAACTCCATCAACACCTTCAATATTTCCTATCATATCGTTGTTTATAATACCTATAACATCCCAACCTTTTCTTTTTGAAAATTTTGCAAGACTCTTTCCACCTAAAAGGCCTTGTTCTTCTCCACTTAATCCAACATATATTATACTATTGTCAAATTTACGTTTACTCAATATTCTTGCAGCTTCAATAGTTCCTGCCATTCCTGAAGCATTATCATTAGCACCAGGCGAATCATCTATATAATTTGTAGGATCAGAAATTCTTGAGTCTATATCACCGCTCATTATGATAAACCTATTGGGATTTTTTAATCCTCTTTGAATTGCCACAACATTATAGATCCATGTTGGAAATATAATTCTTTCACGAGGTGATGCTTCATCGTAAGTATTTTTGGTTACATAACTTTTTTCATAAAAGACCTCTAAACAATTATTACAATTTTTTGAGATTTCTTCAAATTGACTTTTAATCCATCTTCTTGCAGCTCCTATTCCTCTAGTTTCAGATATAGTATCACTTAAGGTATGCCTAGTTCCAAAAGACACAAGCTTAGTAATATCATTTTCAATTCTTTCAGCTGAAATTTCGTCAATAATTTGATACATCATCGAATCTCCTTGAGCGTTAGTGTGAGAAACACCAAGGATAATATAAAAAGTTATAGCTAGCTTATGAGATCTATTCACTAAAAACAATATTTATTCTCTGATATTATTTTATTTGCAATTTTAGTCTTTAACTCAAAAATATTTGGATTTTCATTATATCTTAATCTTTCCATAACTGAAGATAAAACTTCATCTTGAAGAGATGGTTTAATAATACTATTGATAACGTCAGTAGATTTTTTTAAGACAATTTGACAAGCTTCATAAACATATAGTTTTGTCATGTTTATTTGATCTTTCTGATTTTCTACAGAACCTCTATTAATGTTTTTTAATGTCCTTTTAAGAGCAGATTCAGAAATATAAGCTTCGATAGCGAGGTCTGATAAACTCATTAAAACTTGTTGATTTTTTTCAATATCTGCTCCATATTTTTCAAAAGCTTTACCTAACAAAAGAAGAAAGATTTTTTTTATGTTTTCAACTAATTTAATCTCATCATTTAAAACCTCTGATTGTTCTTCAGTGTTGCTAAAATTTTTGCTTATTATATTCTGGTAAGGTGTCATAATGTCAAGGCTTCCTTTCATTGCTTTTTTAAGAAGCATACCTATTATCAACATCCTGTTGATTTCATTAGTCCCCTCATATATTCTTCCAATCCTAGCATCCCTCCATGCACTTTCAATTGGTGCCTCGGCAGAGAACCCCATACCTCCAAATATTTGAATACCTTCATCTGCACATATCTGCATATCCTCTGAGATCGCTACTTTTAAAACAGAACACTCTATTGCAAATTCCTCTACTCCTTTAAGTTCAGATTCTTGTTTTGATAATCCACCTTTATGATACTCATCTATCTTAGATTGTACATCGTTTGCAGCTCTGTAACATGCTGACTCTCCTGCATAACATGAAGTAGCCATAGAAGCTAATTTTTCTTTTATAGCTCCAAAATTTGAAATAGGTTGTTTAAACTGAATCCTATTGTTGGCATAATCAGTAGAAATAGAAATTGTTTTTCTTTGCCCATCAAGGTTTCCTGCGCCAAGTTTAATTCTTCCTACGTTAAGAGCATTCATTGCAATTTTAAATCCACCATTTCTTTCTCCAAGTAAATTTTCAACAGGAACTACAGTATCAGTGAAAAATACCTGACGAGTAGAAGATGAGTGTATACCAAGCTTTTTTTCTTCTTCTCCTAATTTAATTCCATTATTACTATCATTTGGTACTATAAAGGCAGTTATATTTTTATCATTTTGAATTCTTGCAAATACTATGAATATATCAGCAAAACCTGCATTTGAAATCCACATTTTTTGCCCAGTTATTTTATAATGTGAACCGTCATCACTCAGGACAGCTTTAGTTTTTCCTGAATTTGCATCAGAACCTGCAGTTGGCTCTGTTAAACAATATGAACCAAACCACTCACCTGAAGCTAACTTTGGTAGATATTCATTTTTTTGTTCTTCATTTCCAAATAAATATATTGGTAATATAGCTATCCCAGTATGAGCTCCATATGCTGTTGCTACTGATCCTGAACTTCCAGACACGTAATCAACCGCAAGCATTGTTGAAGTAAAATCCATTCCCATTCCTCCATATTTTTCTTCTAGTGATACACCGAGTAGACCAAGATCACCCATTTTTTTCATTGCCTGAACAGTCAAATCATAATTCTTTTCTTCATATTTCATTTTATCTGGCCATATTTCTCTCTCCATAAAATCAATTATAGTTTCCTTCATCATTAATTGTTCTTCTGAAAAGTCTTCTGGAGTGAATATTTCGTCTGAAAGCGATTCTTTTAATAGAAACTCACCTCCATTAAGTTTAGTTTTGTTTTTAGTAGGCATAATATTTAATTAGAATTTAAATTTCGTTTTTTTAACAATTAGTCATTACATTTTATATAAATATTTACAATAGTCAAATAAGATTTAATTATATAATATATTGATTTACAATATTTTGCAATACAAATTTAATTATTTCTAATCAAAAAAATAATTTTAATTATTATTTTTATTAGTAAGCCAATTATAGCTATTATTAAAAACTTTGATCCAGGGTGAATATTTATCATTACGACCTTCAGGATAGTGAGCCCAGTTGTGGGGGTGGAGTGATCTTTCAATGTGAGGCATCATAACAAGATGTCTTCCGTCATCTGATACTAACATTGCGGTATTAAATTTTGACCCATTGGGGTTTGCAGGATAGGAATCATATGAATATTTAGCTCCTATGGAGTACTTATCTTCTGAATATGGTAAATCAAACTTCCCTTCTCCATGTGCAGACCAGACTCCTAATCTTGATCCCTCAAGACCATTTAACATTATTGAAGGAGACGGAATTATATCTACAGTTGAAAAAACACATTCAAATTTATTAGAATCATTATGTTTCATCTTTGGTTTATTTGAATGATCAGCATTAATTAAACCAAGCTCTATAAATAATTGACAACCATTACAGACTCCCAATGAAATTGTGTCCTCTCTTTCAAAGAAAGATGTAATTGCATTTTTTGCTTTAGGATTATGAATAAATGATCCTGCCCATCCTTTTGCTGAACCAAGGACATCTGAATTAGAAAATCCACCAACTGCAACAAGGAGTTGAATATCTTTAAGATCCTCTCTCCCAGATATAATATCTGTCATATGAATATCTTTAACATTGAATCCAGCTAGAGACATCATATAAGCCATCTCTCTTTCAGAATTACTTCCTTTTTCTCTAATTACTGCTGCATTAATCTCATTTTTTTTAAAATTAGAATTATTGTTACCAGTAAAATTTTTAGGGAATATAAAATTAAGCGGTTGATTCTTATAATTATCAAATCTCTGTATGGCCTTATTATTTTTTGTCTGAATCTTATCAAAATCTTTAGAGGTGTTAAACCAAATATCTCTGTATTTATTAATATTGAAAGAAAAATTATTTTCAAAATTTTTAATATTTAACAAACCATCGTTATTCAAGTTTCCAATCTTGAAACAGTCAACATCAATTTTAGAAAAATAATTATTTAAGTTTGATTCAGATTGGATAATAAGTCCAGCGTTTTCAGAGAAAAATAATTTAACAGTGTCACTACATCCAATTTCAGTTAGATCAATGTCCATTCCGATTTTATTGGAAGAAAAGCATAATTCAAGTAAAGTTGTGATCATCCCTCCAGATGATATGTCATGACCAGACTTTATTTTATTGACTCTTATTAAATCCTGAACTAAATTAAATGCATCTTTAAATTTTTTTGAATCATTTATTGATGGGGCATTAGTTCCAATTTTACTTTGTGTTTGCGCAAAAGATGATCCTCCAAGTTTTAATTCATCAAAAGACATATTTATATAATAGATACTATCAATATTTTTATTCAGAACAGGTTTAACAATTTTTCTTACATCTTTACAATGACCTGAGGCAGATATTATAACAGTACCTGGAGATTTAACTT
>TARA_B100001057_G_scaffold424263_1_pt1 | contig 11267 bp, 12 predicted proteins | sample TARA_B100001057 | Tara Oceans TARA_B100001057 (sample SAMEA2621839) | marine metagenome | biome: marine biome (ENVO:00000447); feature: surface water layer (ENVO:00002042); material: "saline water (ENVO:00002010), including plankton (ENVO:xxxxxxxx)" | depth 5 m | reverse complement strand
ATAAGGATTAACAAATGGCAAATAGATTTCCACTAATATTAGACACATCAGACAGTAACAAAATAAAAGAATTACCCAGTGGTGATAATTTAGACCTCACCGGTAGTGGCATAATTGATGTTGTGAGTATAACAAGCACTGGAAGTATTACTACAAAAGATGTAAAAATATCTGGTTATACTACAAGTGAACGAAATGCTTTATCACCAGTTCGAGGGCAATTTATATACAACACTAGTATTGACCAATTTCAAGGATACTCAGGTAGTGATTGGAGATCTCTACAAGGAATAGATTTTGCAGATTTAAGTGTAATTAATGGTACACCAAGTGGGGCAGGCTCATTAAGTTATAATAATAATACAGGAGTATTTGTTTTTACTCCTAGCGATGCAACAGCTCAATCTTTAAGTTTGGTCGGTACAAATCTAACAATTAGTGGCGGAAACACAATTAGTATCGCAAGTCTACAAGGTGTGAACACATTTGTAGGGTTGAATGATACTCCGGCTAATTTTGCAAGCACAGCTAATTATTTTGTTAAAGTAAATACAGCCGAAACTGCACTAGAGTTTGTACAAGATCCAGGATACATAACTAGTGTTGCTTTTTCAGATATAACAAGTAGACCTTCAACCTTAGCTGGATATAATATTACAGATGCACAAGCTCAACTAGTGAGTGGATCAAATATAAAATCTATTAACAGCACAAGTCTTTTAGATGCTGGCAATATATCTTTACAAGAAACTCTTGTAAGCGGAACTAATATTAAAACTATCAACGGTAATAGCCTATTAGGTAGCGGTGATATTAATATCGCAGGTGGTGGTGGCGGTTCAAGTGCGCCTATGAATTTTGCAGTAGGTGCAGACGATAGTACTATGCGCCAAATCAATACTGGCGAAAGTATTAAATTTATTGGCGGCACTGGTATTGATACAACAAGTGATACAGAAGGTAATATTACAATCACTGCAACAGGTTCTGCAAACACCGGTGACGTTACATTTTCAGGTACAACAATAGATTCTAGTGATAGTAGCGGAATAACTTTTACTCCTACAGTGACAACCAATAGTGATTTAATTGTTGAAAATAACATAAGATGTAGTAATGTAGTATTTGCAAATAGTTTCCAGTCAACAGGCACAGGTGTGCCAGCTTTTACAAGTAACAGCAGTATTACTTTGAGTGCAGTTGATAGAATAAATGTAACACGTGGTCCTATAAAACAAGCAAGTTTTACAACTGTAGGTAGAGATGCACTTTCATCTATAAACGGTGATATAATTTATAACACAACGACTAATGCATTCCAAGGCCGTGCAAATGGTTCATGGGTCAACTTATCGGGTAGTGCAGGTATAGCTAATGTAGTAGAAGATACAACTCCTCAACTAGGCGGCGATTTAGATGTAAATGGTAAAACAGTTAAATATCAATTTAACATAACTAATGACAACACTGATCATTATGTGTTTACTGATCCGGGTAGTATTTGGTTCCCTTCATCAGAAAATGATCCAACTTTGTATCTGCGAAGAGGTGAACAGTATTTGTTCAACAACACATCAGGCGGACATCCTTTTAGAATACAATCCACAACTGGTACAAGTGGAACACCATACAGCACTGGTGTAACAAACAATGGAGGCACAGGGCAAGTAATTTTTAAAGTGCCTATGAGTGCTCCTGCAACACTTTACTATCAATGCACATCTCACACAAATATGAACGGTACGATTAATATTGTATAGGAGTTACTATGAGTGAAAAAGAGTACATCGTCACACTAAACAAAGGTGTAGACTACGCACAATTTAATCAAGACATGATTGCATCTACAGGTGCAGGTGATATTCCAAATAGAACTGTGGATGTTGCAAATGCAAGACCAGGATCGCAACGCAACACACATTATGCACTTACAGATGCAGAAGCACTTGAACTTAAAAATGACAGCAGAGTGTTAGATGTTGCTATACCTCCAGATCAAGATGACAGTTTAGAAATAGGAACTACAGCAAGAGAAAGCGTTACTTTTTACAAAGGTACATCAGATAGTGGACAATACTATGACTGGGGTAAACATAGACACAATATCACAGAAGAAACACAAGCATGGTATCCTAGTCTGGTAGGATCTTATGATTATATCTTAGACGGTACAGGTGTTGATGTAGTGATTCAGGACAGTGGACTACAAATAGACCATCCTGAATTTAATGATGCAAATGGAGTAAGCAGAGTAGTTGAATTAGATTGGTATGCTGCCAGTGGTCTTGCAGGCTCACAAAGTGTAAATCATTATAGAGATTATGACGGACACGGTACACATGTTGGAGGTACAGCAGTAGGTTTAACTTTTGGTTGGGGCAGAAATGCCGCTGTATACGCTGTCAAAGTAAATGGATTAGAAGGAACAGGCGACAGTTCAACTGGCATAAGTATTTCTAATGTATTTGATGTTATAAAATTATGGCACCGTAAAAAACCTGTTGATCCTATGACTGGTGTTAAAAGACCAACAATCGTTAACGCAAGTTGGGGTTATAGCACAGCCGCAAGCAGTCTTAACAGCGTAACCTACAGAGGGTTTACTTACAATTCTGGTAATGATGGTAGTTTTAGTTCAACACCTAACACACATATGAGAGACACCTACGGAATATATCCATACTCGACACTTTCTGGATATAGAGCACCTGTACGTATTGCTAGTGTAGACACGGATGTAGAAGAATTAATCGACGAAGGTGTACATATCTGCATAGCTGCAGGTAACAATAGTTTTAAAGTTGATGTGTCTGGAGGCGATGACTACAATAATGCGTTTAATAGAGGTGCAGGAAACGTATACTATCATAGAGGAAGCTCTCCATATAGTACAGAAGCATTTATGGTAGGCAGTTTACTAAGTGAAAATGCAACAGGTGATAGAAAAGTAGGTTTTAGTACTACAGGTCCGGGTGTAGATATATATGCCGCTGGAGATGAAATAACAAGTTGCACTAGCACCAATAATAAGTTTTCAGATGCAGCCTATTGGGGGAATGGTAGTTTTAGGCAATGTAACATCAATGGTACTAGTATGGCTTCACCGCAAGTTTGTGGAGTAGGTTCTTTATACTTACAAGCAAATCCTCAAGCAACACCTGCTGAACTTAGAAATATGATACACAATGATTCATCTCTTAGTATGAAAGCGGGCACACTTACTGGTTATGGAAGCACAGATAATGCAATGGGAGGACCAAAAAGAGTCCTTGTGCAAAGATATGCAAACAATGTTCCTTATGTGAATAACTTATCTGGTAAATACAATATAAGGAGTTAGTAATGGCTATACAAACAATAAATATCGGAAATATTGCCAATGACGGAACCGGTGATGATATACGTCTAGCCTTTGGAAAGGTAAATGATAATTTTGAATTACTTGATCTTAGAAACCCTGGATCGCTTACAGCAAGCAATGTTGGTGCAGTAGGCGAAGGTATATTTGCTCAAAAAGAAAATACAGATCTACAATTTAAAAAATTGGTAGGCGGCACAGGTACTACACTGACATCTACTAATAACACAATTACTATAGATGGTAGTGCAATTAGTCAACTTACAATTGGCACAGACAACGGAAGTATCATTGTTACAACAAGTACCACACTAAGTTTCAATGGTGGCAACGGCATAGCTTCTAGACAGAACGGTAATCAGGTTATTATGGATATCGAAGCAGGTGCGTTATCATTTGATACAAATCCTACTTTAGGTGGAAACCTAGATGGTAACGGAAACAATGTTGTAGGTGTAGATCAGCTTACAGCAAATAATATAAATGCATTGATATATGATACTGATATTAGACCAATTAATTCTTTTCTTACAGGATTTGATTTCAAAGGTATTGCGGCACAAGTAAACAATATGGTTGACTTTATACTTGCCACTACAGACGTAGACCATGGCACTATAGCAAGTCCGGCGAGCTTCACTAGTGACTTTGGCACAATCTAAGGGCGGAGAATGGCAGATTACTGGACTAGAAAATCAGGAGATACACTAGCAGTACTCCAAGAAAGAGTGACTACAACACTTCCTTTACCTCTACAAGAAGAACAAGCGACTATTGCAGTAATAGGTGGCAAATTGCCAGGTGGTTTAAGATTAGACGGAAGTAGTTTAGTAGGAACTCCTTTTGAAGTTGCAAGAGATACTACAAGTCAATTTGTATTAAGAGCCACTTACAACAACACTATAAGCGACCGAACTTACAAAATTGTTGTACAAGGTGCAGATGAGCCTAATTGGCAGACAGCTGAAGATTTATTGCCTGTCGGTAAAGGAGATGCATTCTTTGTGTTAGATAACCAACTTGTAGACTTTCAGTTACAAGCAATTGATAATGACTTGGCAGCAGGACAACAACTAGAATATTTTATTGGAAGCGGTGACGGTGTGTTGCCTCCAGGATTAACTTTAAGTAAGACAGGTAAAATTACTGGAATAGTTGATCCAATACTTGCACTTACTCAAGAAACAGGCAACGGCGGATTTGATACACATGGGTATGGAGATGCAGCTTTTGACTTTGCTGTTAAAAGTGACAACGGATATGAAAGTTTTTTCTATGATAGTGTAACATATGATACAAGTACACCAACTCGGTCTCCAAAAAAATTAAACAGATATTACGAATTTACTGTTAGTGTTTCAGATGGAGATGTAGTTGCTCGGAGAACTTTTAGAATCTTTGTAGTTGGTGACGACTTTTTACGTGCAGACAACACTGTGATGCTAGTAGGTACAGGAACGTTTACAGCAGATAACACATTTATTAGAACACCAATTTGGCTTACTCCTGGAAACCTAGGATACAAAAGAGCAAACAACTATATTACTTTATTTTTAGATGTAATTGACAGTAACCTTATAACAGGAGTTTTAAGTTATCAATTATTAAGCACTAATGATGACGGAAGTCCAAGTGTACTTCCAGAAGGTTTAACACTGGACAGTTCCAACGGTGAAATTGCAGGTAGGGTAGGATATCAGCCATCAGTAACAAAAATTTTTAAATTTACAATTAGAGCTAAAAGATCAATTGGTACAGAAATAAATGCAACATTTAAAGATAAAACTTTTACACTTACATTATTAGGAGATATAGATAGTAATTTATCTTGGGTAACTAATACTGATCTTGGCACAATAAACAGTAATTACATATCTACATTAAATGTAAAAGCAGTTTCGTCAGTGCCTAGTCCAGTTTTATTTTATACACTTGAAAGCGGAAGATTGCCGCCTGGATTGACTTTAAGTCTGTCAGGTGAAATAGTAGGCAAAGTTAACAGTTTTGGAAGTGTTGGCAATGATGGATTAACAGTATTTGACAACAACACATTTACACTTGATGGCAATGTTACTACTGTTGATAGAAAATACAGATTTACAGTAGGAGTTCAAGATCAATTTGCATATTCAAAAATTACAAAAGAATTTGCTGTAGGTATAACAGATCCTGATGACAAGGTATACAGTAATTTATATTTCAAGCCTTTTCTTTCAAGAGAATATCAAACTGTATTTGATACATTTATAGGTGATCCTAGTATATTTTTACCAGATGCTATATATAGACCCGATGATAAATTTTTTGGTTTGCAGGGAGAAATGAAAATGCTAATGTATGCAGGCTTAGAAACAAAGTCTGCACCTCAGTATGTTTCTGCTATTGCAAAAAATCATACACGGAAAAATTTACTTTTTGGTGAAGTTAAAACTGCTTTAGCAAAAACTCCTGGAACTAATGATATAGTATACGAAGTTGTTTATGTAGAAATAGTAGATCCGCAAGACAAAAAAGGTATGGCCAAAAAAATAAAAATCAGAAATAGCAAACTAGATATTAACCAAGGACAAACAGAAGCTAATTACGAATTTTATGATTATGGTGTTGTAGGAGGTATTGCTTCAAATGCTAGATTAAGTGGTGCTGAATTTATACCTCTTGGTACTAGTCTAGAAGTAGTAACACGCACAGGAACATTTTTAGTATCAAAAGGAATAGGTTTAACAGTGGTTGCTAGAAGCGGAGAAATATCAGTAGCAGTAGCAAGCGGAACACCTCCACCTGACAGATTCCGTCCTAACAATGCAAATACTATAAAAGCTGATACAAATGCTTTATCTGTAGATGGTGGCAACGATAACGTAAGATACATAAGTAATATAAGTAATATGCGAGATAATTTAAAACAGGTAGGTGTAACTGAAAATGCATTTTTACCTCTTTGGATGAGAACTGCACAAGCTGGAAGTGTTGCACCTCCAGGATTTACACCTGCAATTCCGTTGTGTTTTTGCAGACCAGGTAGGTCAAAGGACATTTTGTTGAGAATACAAAATGCTAATTTTAAATTTAACCAATTCAACTTTGACGTTGACAGATATATAATTGATAGCACTACAGGAAGTAGCAATGAAAGTTATATACCGTTCCAAAACTATAAGTTTAACGTATAGGGCTGATAAATACATTAGGAGATAACAAATGGCCAGTAATATTAACTCAGATGCAATTGATGCTCTATATCCTGTAGCCGGACAAGATAATGATTCGCAGGGCTTTAGAGATAACTTTAGTACAATAAAAAATAGTTTAGCTACTGCTAAAACTGAAATAACAACCTTACAGACGGATTCTGCAAAATTAAATTCAGACAACGACTTTAACGGTAATAACATACAAGAAGCAAATTTAATAAGCACAACAGAGCAAACATATGCAACAGGTGAATTAACTTCCAGTGTAAATATAAGTTTTGATAATGGCCATTATCAAATTGTTACAATTGGCGGCGATATAACATTAACACTTACTGATTGGCCAGCATCGGGTAAATTGGGTAAATTAAGATTAGAACTTAAATCAGATGGTACTGGCAGAGTGCTTACACTTAATGTTGGCAGTGGCGGAAGTCTAAAGTTAGATAGAGGATTTTTGCTTAGTGATAGTACCACACAAGGTGCAATGACCAATCCATTTAATTTAGGTGCTCAAGAAACTTACATTGTAGACTTTTGGACACACAATGGTGGATTGACTGTGTACGCTAAACTTGCAGGTGAATTTATCTAATGTTTAATCCTTTGGCGACAGATTTTTATGATTTGACCGATAAGTTGCTAGAGGAAAAACATGCAGAATTAAGTCGTAAGTATTGGATGACTCAAAATCCACAAGTACAAATGCAGATGGCCACTATTATAGAACAAATGCGTGAGGAACTTAGAACACGCCATGCCCGTGCAAAAGTTCAACAAAACCAAGATCAAGGCAAAAAAGGACTTGACAATCTCATTAACATCAGTTAATATAGAGATATGCTAATGAAAACAGATGAATTAGGAATACCTCGATTCAGTAATCGTGATCTGATTGATATGATCTATAGTGGTCATATCGACAAATGTCATGTGGTATTGTGCGACCAGTCGGATGATGTAGATAGGTTTAACACAGCAATGAGCGATCAAGGTCTTGCTAAATTGCAAAAATATATTCCATTAGATGTAGATGAAAAAACTTTTGACGGAGTTTGCCAATCAGAATGGTTTATGCCAGACTCTTACAAAGAAATAAATTTGTATGAATATGTTCTTGGCAAGATTAAAACTCCAGCTGAAGATAGCACAATGACCCGAGTGTGGGAAGAACTAGATGCATTTAAAGAACGTGATATGCATAACTTGTTAAAATATATGATCTACTTAGTAGACTTCATGCGAGAACACAATATTGTATGGGGTGTAGGCAGAGGATCAAGTGTTGCAAGTTATGTTCTTTATTTGATCGGAGTGCATCGAATAGATTCAATCCAGTATGGCCTGGATTGGAGAGAGTTCCTTAGATAAGTAATGAATAAAGGAGATAGATTATGGCTATGAAACAACCAGGTCGTAAGCAGTACAGAACAATGCAAGGAAAAGCTATTGATATGGATATGCTTAGACAAAAAAATGAACTAACTCCGGCTGTAGGCAATGCAAGAGTAAATGCACGTGGAGACGAATTAGGCCCAGGCGGACAAATTATTAAAAAACGTGAAGATGTTCTTAAACAGTATTATGAAGAGAATCCAGCAATGCCTGACGAAATAACTGTAAAAAAGCCAATTGCACAAGAAGAAGAAGACTTAGGCGAATGGATCGAAGACGAAGAAGGAAACTTTGTAAAAAGAGGTGAAGATGATTAAAGGAAAACTTACTCCTATCAAAAGCAATGTTATTGTTGAAGAAATGAACTTTGGCGAAATGAAAACTAAAGCAGGACTTATCATTATGTCCGATGACGGTAAAGATAGAGGTATCAAACCGCGTTGGGGACGAGTGTATGCAAAAGGTCCTAAAAACATAGATGATTATGATGTTGGTGATTACGTGCTTGTAGAACACGGACGATGGACACGTGGTGTTGAAGTTGAAGATTATGACGGCAATAAAAAGACACTACGCATGGTAGAAGTTGAAAGTATACTTCTTTGGAATAATGAATTGCCAGAAGATATAAACTTTGGTATTGAAACAGATCTAAGTCAACCAACACACACAGCAAAGGACTTTGCCTAATGAGCAAGCAAGTAGATTTAAATGCATATAATGATTTTGTAAAAAAAGTAACTAGCGGAGAATCTTTATCTTCTATGCAGATGTATAATCGTATGATCGATATAGAAACTATTGAAAGTAAAACAAAAGTAAATGCGGCGTCTTTATTGACAGGTGCTGTAGGATTATCTAGCGAAGGAGGAGAATTTGCAGAGATTGTTAAAAAGTGTATCTTCCAAGGTAAACCGATGGACGATGAAACTATATTTCATTGTAAACGAGAACTTGGTGATATTATGTGGTATTGGATTACTAGTTGCCGTAGCCTTGGTTTGGACCCTAACGAAGTAATCGCAGAAAATGTTGAAAAATTAAAGAGCCGTTACCCTGACGGTGAATTCGATGTTTACTATTCGGAAAATAGAAAAGAAGGAGACTTATAATATGAAAGAAAGAATATATGCAAGTGATAACTCTACAGTTGAGTTTGATCAAGGTTTAAGACAACTTATGCTTACAATGTATAATCATACTGCTAGTGGATTAGCAGTAAGTGGTGCAGTTGCATGGCTTACTTATAGTAGTGGACTACTTTATGCAATGGGCAGTTTACTTTACGTAGCAATGTTTGCACCGTTGGGTATGATTTTTTGGTACAGTTTTGCAGGACAAAATTGGAGCCTTCAGAAACTTGGTGTGTTTTACTATGCATTTGTAACACTAATGGGACTAAGTTTAAGCACCATTTTTGCAGTATATACTGCAATGAGTATTACACAGGTATTTTTTATTACTAGTGCAACATTTGCAGGTGCTAGTTTGTATGGATATACAACCAACAGAGATTTGACTTCTTTAGGAAGTTTTTTGTTTATTGGATTGATAGGTATTATTATTGCAAGTATTGTAAACATCTTTATGGCAAGTACTGCTCTAATGTTTGCTATTAGTATTATCGGTGTTTTGATCTTTACAGGTTTGACAGCATACGATACACAAACTGCAAAAAGTATATTCTTGCAAACTAGAGATGAAAGATATGGTATCAAGTTTGCAATTAGTTTATATTTGAATTTCATTAATCTATTTCAAATGCTATTAATGTTACTTGGCAACAGAGAATAAGAGGTAAAATTGGATTACGATAGTCGCAAAATCCTCACGGATGTAGATGGGGTCCTATTAGATTGGGAAGGTGCCTTTGATGATTGGATGGAAAAAGAAGGATATTCAGTTAATGATAAAGGTCATTACAAGCAAGCCACAAGATATGGAATAGAACAAGAACTAGCAGATAAACTGGTAAAAACATTTAACGAATGTGCTTGGATTGTTGCTTTACGTCCTCTCAGAGATGCAGTTGATGTTGTACAAGAAATGTTGGCTGAAAATTATCACTTTGAATGTATCACAAGCCTAAGCACAGATCATTGGGCTGGTGAATTGCGTAGACATAATTTGGAAAGACATTTCGGAAGAAGTGCAATGCGAAGAATACGTTGTATAGGCACGGGTGATGATAAAGACGATATTTTAGCAGAATATGAAAAGAGCTTTTGGTGGGTAGAAGACAAACCTGATAATGCTCTTGCTGGTCTAGAGGCCGGACATAAATGTATTTTAATAGATCATCCTTACAATAGATGGTTCAATCATACAGAAGTCAAAAGAGCAATGAACTGGAAAGAAGTTTTTGAAATAATAAAAGCTGAATAAACTGGTTGACTTTCACAACATTTTCACATATAATAAAAACATTACAAGGAGTGATGTATGAAAGATTTATGGGTAGAAAAGTATCGGCCAAAAACAGTAGATGGCTATGTATTTCGTGATGAAGCACAACGTTCGCAAGTAAAAACATGGATAAAAGACAAAACAATACCACATCTATTATTTTCTGGAAATGCTGGCATTGGAAAGACGACATTGGCAAAATTATTGTTCAACGAATTAGAAGTGAACGATTTAGACGTATTAGAAATAAATGCAAGCCGAACAAATAGTGTAGATGATGTTAGGGATAAAATTGTAAACTTTGTACAAATGATTCCATTTGGGGATTTTAAAGTTGTACTATTAGACGAGGCTGATTATCTATCTCCAAATGCACAGGCGGCACTACGTGGTGTAATGGAAGAGTATCATACTACTGCACGTTTTATTCTTACTTGTAATTACCCAAACAGAATTATTCCTGCACTACATTCAAGATGCCAAGGATTTCATATAGCAAAGATAGATCAAACAGAATTTACTGCTCGTGTTGCAGAGATACTAATTACTGAAGGTGTCACTCCTAATTTAGATATTTTAGACACATATGTAAAAGCTACATATCCAGATTTACGTAAGTGTATCAATATGGTACAAATGAATTGTCAAGATGGCAGTTTGCTTGCTCCACACGAAGGAGATACAGGAGAAAGCGACTGGAAGCTAAATATGGTTGAACTATTTAAAGAAGGCAAAATTCAACAGGCACGTAAACTATTATGTGGTGCAGTACGTCCAGAAGAAATGGAAGAAATATATCGCTGGCTGTATGATAATATAGAATTGTTTGGCGACGACGAAAAACAAGACCAAGCAGTATTGATAATTAAACAAGGATTAGTAGATCATACTTTAGTTGTGGATCCAGAAATTAA
>TARA_B100001057_G_scaffold464292_2_pt1 | contig 11268 bp, 5 predicted proteins | sample TARA_B100001057 | Tara Oceans TARA_B100001057 (sample SAMEA2621839) | marine metagenome | biome: marine biome (ENVO:00000447); feature: surface water layer (ENVO:00002042); material: "saline water (ENVO:00002010), including plankton (ENVO:xxxxxxxx)" | depth 5 m | reverse complement strand
TGGGTTATGGATGTTGCATCCGATGATGCTCATAAAGGAAGTACTGATGGTGACCAACCTGACTTGTATTCTTTAGAGCTTTACAATTGGCAAACTGCTAATGGATATTTCTTAGCTCGCTGGGGTGTTCTATTCGCAGGTGTGAATCGTGCTAATTCAGTTATTAACTTAATTGCAAGTAGTGAAGACCCATCAGCTTATACAGTACAGAATGCACAAGCTAGATTTTTGAGAGCTCATTACAATTTTGAGTTGATAAAGCACTACACAAATGTTCCTGACATTACTCCAGAATTAGCTGCTGCATTAGAATACAGTGTTCCTAATAGTGGTGAAACACTTTTGACATATGACAAAATTGCTGCAGATTTTACTTATGCTATGCAAAATCTACCTGCATCTAGAGGAGCAGGATATGACGGCATGGGAAGACCAGTATCATCAACTGCTCAAGCATTTTTAGGAAAAGTGCACCTTTATAAGGGAGAATGGGCACAAGCTTCAACAAATTTAGAGGCTGTAATAAGTTCTGGTCAATATGCTCTTCACCCTCAATTAGTTTCAAATTTTAGATCTGAGACTGAAAATGGTTCAGAAGCAGTTTTTGCAATTCAGTACTCTGCTGACGATGGACAGGTGAGACAAGGTAATGCCACAGGAGCTTTAAATTACCCTGCAGCATTCGGATGGTGTTGTGGTTTTTATCAACCAACTCAAGACTTAGTTGATGCATATCAAACACAAGGCGGATTACCTATGTTAGATACTTTTCAGGCAAGCTCAGCTATGGATCACGATTATGGAATTAATAGTGACGAAGCCTTTACACTTCCCACTGCAACTGTAGATCCTCGTTTAGACTACACTGTAGGAAGAAGAGGTGTCGACTACAACGGATATGGTATTCATGAAGGAAAAGGATGGATCCGTGCAAACTTCTCTGACATTTCAGGTCCTTACTTACCTAAAAAGAACATTTTCCAAGCTGACGATGCTAATAATTTCGCACAGGGTGGATGGGGTCAAAATCTATCAGGTATCAACTACCACATCATGCGTTATGCAGATGTACTTTTAATGGCTGCAGAGGCTGCTGTTGAGTCTGGAAACCTTGAAAGAGGAAGAGCTTTAGTTAATCAAGTAAGACAAAGAGCCAAAGATATGGCTCCAGTTGCTGGTACTAACCCTGATATTGATACCTACAATGCTCCTTGGACAGATCAAGCTACTGCAAGAAAAGCTGTTAGATTCGAAAGAAGATTAGAATTAGCAATGGAAGGTCATCGTTACTTTGATCTTGTAAGGTGGGGTAACATGCCTGCTCATATGGCTGCATATATCGCTAATGAGTCTGCAACTATAACAACCTTTGCTAAAGGTCAAGTTTTTGAAGCTAAGCACACTTACTTTCCAATCCCACTTCAGGCGATTGACCAAAGTAATGGTACTTTAACCCAAAATCCTGGTCACTAAATTTTAATTTAGTCTACATTATAAAAAGCCCCTTTAATAGGGGTTTTTTAATTTTATTTATTAATTAAACTTTTTTTTATATGATTAACATAAATATTAGAGTAATTCTTTTTTCTATTCTTCTTATTTCTTGTGGAAAAAAAAATGAAATGGTATTAGTCTCTGAAAAACATTCAAACATTTTATTTAACAATGAAGTGATTGAATCTGATAGTCTAAATATTTTAAATTACGAATATATATACAATGGAGGTGGGGTAGCGATTGCTGATTTCAATAGAGATGGAAAAGAAGATATTTATTTTACAGGAAACGTAGTAGATAATAAACTTTATTTAAATGAAGGGAATTTTGTTTTTAAAGATGTTTCTTCAGTTTCTCAAACAGAGTGTAAAGGACTCTGGAGTATGGGAGTTTCAGTTGTTGATATAAATAATGATAATTGGCCTGACATGTATATATCAGTTTCAGGAAAAGGTGACGCAAAAAGTAGAAAAAATGTTCTTCTAATAAATAAGGGGGTTAACAAGGATAGTATTCCTGTATTTGTAAATATGGCTAAGGAATATGGTTTAGATCATGACGGGTATACTATAAACAGCTATTTTTTTGATTACGATCAAGATGGTGATAATGATGTTTATATAATAAACAACTTCTTTACTAACAGAGGAGATATTTTAAGTAAAAGAAATACCTCTTCTAATTTAATTAAGGACAATATAAATTTTCTATTTGAAAATATTGATGGCAAATCATTTAAAAATATTACACTATCATCAGGGGTTTTAAACGATGGATATTCATTATCTGCTAATATTTTTGATATCAATGACGACGGATGGCTGGATATTTTTGTTTCAAACGATTTTGCGACAAGTAGCTCTGCATATATTAATCAAAAAGATGGAACTTTTAAAGAAGATATAGTTTCATATTTCAAACACCAGAGTTTTAGTTCAATGGGTGTAGATGTTGCAGATTTTGATAATAATGGGTCTGACGATCTCATAACATTAGATATGCTTCCAAGGACATTGAGTAGAACAAAAAAAATGTTTTCCAGGAGTAATTTTCTTTTTTATGATCTTTTAGATCTTTACAAAGAAAAACCACAATATATGAGAAATTGCCTTTATGTAAATGATTCTAATGACTACAATGAGATAAGTCAATTAAGTAATGTACATAATACTGATTGGAGTTGGTCTCCAATATTCGCTGATTTTAACAATGACGGAAAAAAAGATCTTCATATAACAAATGGTTTTCCTAGAGATTTAACAGATCTTGATTTTATTAATTACAGAGATAGTTATGAAAGTATTCTAGCAACTACAAAGGATTTTTTGGATCTAATACCCCGAGTAAAAATTTCAAATGTGATGTTTTTAAATTCTGGGAATTATGAATTTTTTGATATTACCAAATCATGGAATATGGAAGTACCCTCTTATTCTTATGGACAAGCTACTGGGGATTTAGACAATGATGGCGATCTAGATATTGTTATTAATAATTTGAACGATAATGCTTACTTGTATAGAAATGATATTAGTTCTAAACCATCTTATTTAAAGATAAAACTAGTTGGTAAAAAAAATAATATTCAATCACTTCACAGCAAAGTAACTATTTATTACAATGACTCTTTAGAACAAAAAGGGACCATGAATCCCCATAGAGGGTATTTATCAAGTCTTAGTCCAAAACTTCATTTTGGATTTAATAATACACAAATGATCGATTCTCTGATTATAAATTGGGACTCAAATGAGTATTCAATCTTAAAAGATTTAGAAATAAATAAAGAAATTACAGTTAACTATGAAGATGAAAGGAAATATTTAACATCTTCTGCAACCAAAGTTTCAAAACCTTTATTAGAGTTAGTAAATGACACAACCTTACAATTTTATCATAAAGAAAATAAGAGTTATGATTTTTTTGATTATGAACTTCAACAACGAGTTTATACCAATGAGGGCCCCTCAAGTGTTGTAGGTGATATTAATGGTGATTCTTATGATGATATTATAATTGGTGGTGCAATGGGCCAAAGAGGTAAAATATTTTTCCAAAATGAAAATGGATTTATACCCAAAGAGCTATGGGTTGATAACCTTGATAAAGAACTAACTGCATTAAGTTTATTTGATTTTGATAATGATAATGATTTAGATTTATATCTAGGATACGGTCATAATGGATCTAAAGACTCAATCTCGTTAATTGATGTTATAGCAATTAATGATGGCGATGGAAACTTTATGAAATATGAACAAATCCCTGATTTATTCGAGGTAACTTCAAAAGTAGTTCCATTTGATTATGATAAAGATGATGATATCGATTTATTAATAACATCAAGAGTTAAACCAAATAGTTATCCGAATTCACCTAGATCATTTTTGTTAGAAAACAAAAATGGGAAATTTGAGGATATTTCAGATTCCTATCTACCTAATAATGGATATTTAGGAATGATAACAGATGCGGAAATAATTGATATAAATAATGATGGAAAAACAGATATAATATTAAGTGGAGAATGGATGGGTATTAAAATCCTTGTCTCTCAAAATAACAACAAATTTATATTTGGTGAATCGCATTTCCCAAAAAATAATAATGGGTTTTGGAATAGTCTTGAAACAAATGATTTAGATGGTGATGGGGATCTAGATTTGATAGCTGGAAACTTTGGTAAAAATACTCCATATAATATTTCAAAAGAAAAGCCTTTATTGATGAAATATGCTGATTATAATGGAAATGGAAGGCCAGAGCCTCTGGTATTCCACTATTGTGAGGGAAATTATTATCCAATTCACTTAAGAAATAATTTTTTAAATCAAATTCAAAAAAAGAAAAGTGATTTTATTAATTATGAGTCATATTCAAAAGCACCAATGAGTGTAATTTTAAATAAAGACGAACAAAAACAATCCAAAACACTTGAAGTTCACAATTACAATACAACTATTTATGAAAATAATAACGGAAAATTTGAAGAGCATGTGCTTCCAATTGAGGTACAGTTTTCGCCTGTTTTTGATACAAAAGTAGTAGATATAAATAATGATGGGATTAAAGAAATATTTTTTGTAGGAAATGATAATGCATATGAAGTTTTCACTGGACCAAGAAACTCTTTCCAAGGAGCTGTGGTAAGTTTTAGTGACAATTTTAATCTAAAAACAATACCAAAAAATTTAAGTGGTTTTAATATTCCATTTTTTGGACGCTCAATTGAAGTAATCAAAATAAATAATCGTGACGCGTTGTTAGTGACCCAAAATAACAATAAGTCACTATTATTTACAAATACGAATCAATGAAAGATATGTCTTTTGAATGCCTCTATGGCTTGATATTCGGCAAGCCCTAATTTATTAAACTTCCTAGCAGTTTTTTGATTTCTTTCTTCAGCCCTAAGCCAGAATTCTCTGTTATCTTCTCCTTGAAACATAACTTTATCTTTTTGTGATTGATGAAAGAGTATTGCATTTCGTTTTTGTAAAACTTGACTTGGACTAAGAGGAACTGCCATTTCAATATCCTCAATATTCCATTCTAACCAAGCACCCCGGTATAGCCACAACCAACAATCTTTCATGTATGATTCATTTTTTATTTTTTTTAATGAATCGAAAATAATATCTAGACATATTCTATGAGTACCGTGGGGATCGGCTAGATCTCCAGCCGCAAAGATTTGGTGTGGTTTAATTTTTTTAATCAGTTCGATTGTCTTATTAATATCAACTTGATTAGGTTCGTTTTTGGCAATTTTTCCAGTTTCATAGAAAGGTAGATTCATAAAATGAAGATTTTTTATTGGTAAATTTAAAAATCTAGCGGCCCCTATACACTCACTTCTTCTAATGGCAGCTTTAATTTTCAAACTTGTTTCTTTTAGCTTATTATCATTGGGGTCTGTATTTATGAAATCTGAGTTTATTATTAATTTTTCATCTTTTTTAACACTACTCATGAAGCTTTCTGAAACCTCTATAAACTTTTGAACTTCATCGTCGCTGACAGCTATATTTCCGGATGTTTGATATGCTACGTGAACCTCATGACCTTGTTCTATCAATCTGGCAAAAGTTCCTCCCATGGAAATTACGTCGTCATCTGGGTGTGGACTAAAAATTAAAACTCTTTTTTTTGATGGCTCAGCTCTTTCTGGTCTTTTAGATTCATCAGAATTAGGTTTTCCACCTGGCCATCCCGTAATTGTATGTTGCAACTGGTTGAACATCCAGATATTAAGATCATATGCCGATCCTTTAAACTCTGCAAGAAGCCCTGATAAACCATATTCATTATAATCTCGAGTAGTTAATTTTAGTATGGGCTTTGAAACTTTTCCACTTAACCATGATATTGCTTTCTTTTTAAGCGTATTATTCCACTTACAACTCCCAACAAGCCATGGTGTTTTATTCAATGCAAGTTCGCCACTAGCTTCACTATCAATTATGAAAGTACAATTTTTATGATTTTGTAGAAAAGTAGCTGGGTAATTGCTTTCAATTTCTTGCTCTACTGCCTGTTGAATTACCTTTGCTTTTTTATGCCCCCAAGCAAGTAAGACTATTCTTTTTGCTTTCATAATTGTACTAATTCCCATTGTGATGGCTTTATATGGCACTGAGTTTAAGCCATTGAAATCTCCTGCTGCATCTTCTCTTGTTATAGGGTCCAAACTAATTAATCTTGTAGCAGAATTTTCGTGTGATCCTGGTTCATTAAATCCAATATGGGCTGTTCTACCTATTCCAAGTAATTGGAGGTCAATTCCTCCATATGAATCTATTTTTTTTTCATATTCTGAACAATATTTTTCAACGCTATTTTCTAAAATTTCTCCATTAGGTATAAAAATATTCTTTTTGTTTATATCAATGTGATTAAATAAATGTTGATTCATGAATGAATGGTAGCTTTGAATATCATTATTCTTAATTCCATAATATTCATCAAGATTAAAAGTTATGACGTTTTTGAAACTAAGACCTTCATTTACATGCATGTTAACCAATTCCTTATAAACCCCAATCGGAGAAGTACCAGTGGCCAATCCAAGAACAGGTTTATTAATTTTTTTTATCAATTCAGCAATTTCAGTTGCAACTGCTCTTGATCCAGCCTCTGCAGATTCAAATACTTTTGTGTCAATTTTCTCGAAACGTGATTTTTCTGTTCTTCCAGGAACCTGGAAAGTTGTGTTGGGATTCATAAATCTTAATGATTTAAATCAAAAATAATAAAAATAGATAATACAATATAAATATGTATTTATTAAAGGTATTTCTTAGCTAGAGTTATTAACTTTGCAAAACTTTAATTAAATGTTTTAAAATTGTTTCAAATAAAAAAAAAATTGATTGACAAAGCTGTAAAATTAAGACCAATAGTCTTGTTTATTACTTTATCCCTAAGCGCTCTATCTTGTTCAAATGATGATACTTACATAAATAAATTAGAAGACCCTGAGCTTTTTCATCATGCAATGCAAAATTTAACAGATGTTATCGTTTATGATATTTTTTCTCCCCCTGTTGCCTCAAGGATATATGTTTATCCATCTATAGCTGCATATGAAACTATAAGTTTTTTTAATCCTTTGAAATATAAATCTCTAGGCGGACAATTAAAAGGCTTAAAAAAATTAGTGTTTGAAAAGAATGAAAATATTAATCCAAATTTAGCTGCTTTATATGCATTTAATGAAGTTGGGAAAAAGTTTATTTTTTCTAAAGCAAAATTGGAAATATCTAATAAAAACTTTCAAATAAAAATAAAAGATTTTAATATCCCACACAGAGTTTTAAAAGCATCAGAGAAATTTGGAAAATATGTTGCAGCTCATATTTTAGAATGGGCAAATAATGATAATTACAATTTGACCAGAACCTACCCAAAATACTCAATTATTGAAGCTGACAATTATTGGAAACCAACACCCCCTGACTATATGGATGGTATAGAACCTCATTGGGGAAAAATACGAACTATGGTAATCGATTCCGCTAATATGTTTCCTTCTAAATCACCACTAAAGTTCGATTTAAAGAAAGGAAGTCCTTTCCAGCAGCAACTCCAACAAGTATATGAAATAGGTGATAATTTGACTGAAGACCAGTTAAATAAAGCCAGTTTTTGGGATTGTAATCCCTATGTTACTCATCACACTGGCCATGCAATGTTTGCCACAAAAAAAATAACTCCTGGTGGACATTGGATTGGAATTACTGCTATAGCATCAAAAAAAAATAGAAGTAATTTTTCAGATACTATCAATGCATATACCATGGTTTCAATTGCACTTTTCGATTCATTTATAGCATGTTGGGATGATAAATGGAAAACATTAGTAGTTCGCCCAGAAACTCTGATTAATAAATATTATGATGACAAGTGGGTTCCTGTTCTTCAAACACCACCATTTCCAGAATATACAAGTGGGCACTCAGTAATATCAAGGGCAGCAGCTGTTACTTTAACTGATTTGTATGGTGATAATTTTAGTTTTGTAGACTCAACCGAATTAAAGTATGGATTGCCAGAGAGAAAATACGAATCATTTATTCATGCTTCGGAGGAAGCCGCGATATCTAGACTATATGGAGGGATACATTATATGATGGCAATTGAGCAAGGTGTTATCCAAGGTAATAAGGTTGGTTCCCATATTATAAAAAATATAGAAACCAAATTAAATTAGAATTTATATCTAGTTTTTTTAATTAGATAGATTTAACTTGTATGTAATTTGTTAAAATCTTAGTCTATGAATAAAAAGGATGAAAAAGCATCACTTGTTTATCATGCAAAACCTAAGCCTGGAAAAATAGCAATTATTCCAACAAAGCCTTACAATTCCCAAAGAGATCTAGCTCTTGCATATTCTCCTGGTGTTGCAGTTCCTTGTAAAGAAATCCATGAACAATCAGATAAGGTTTATAGGTATACAAATAAAGGAAATTTAGTTGCTGTTATTTCAAATGGAACCGCAGTTTTGGGATTAGGTGATATCGGTCCAAATGCCTCAAAACCTGTTATGGAGGGTAAAGGTTTGTTATTCAAGATATTTGCAGACATAGATGTATTTGATATTGAAATAAATGAGAAAGATCCTGATGCATTTGTGGCAGCGGTAAAAGCAATTTCTCCAACTTTTGGCGGTATTAATTTAGAGGATATAAAAGCCCCAGAGGCCTTTGAGATTGAAAGACGTCTTAAAGAAGAATTAGATATTCCAGTAATGCACGACGATCAGCATGGAACCGCAATTATTTCATGTGCTGCACTAATTAATGCACTGGAATTAGCAAATAAAAAAATTGATGAGGTAAGAATTGTGATTTCAGGTGCAGGTGCTGCTGCAATCTCATGTACAAGATTATATCAAGCTTTTGGTGCCAAAAGAAAAAATATAATAATGACTGATAGTAAGGGCGTCATAAGAAATAACAGGGAAGGCTTAAGTAAAGAAAAAGCTGAATTTTCAACTCATTTAAAAATACAAACACTTGAAGATGCATTATTTGGTGCAGATGTTTTTATTGGTTTGTCGAAGGCAGATATTGTTAATGTCAAAATGCTAAAGTCTATGTCGAAAAACCCTATAGTATTTGCAATGGCTAATCCTGATCCAGAAATCAAGTATCAAACAGCATGCTCTGCCAGAAAAGATATAATTATGGCCACTGGAAGATCTGATAATCCCAATCAAGTAAACAATGTGTTAGGATTTCCTTTTATTTTTAGGGGTGCATTGGATGTTCGTGCATCTAAAATAAATGAGGAAATGAAAATGGCTGCAGTAAGAGCTCTTGCAGATTTAGCTAAACAACCTGTCCCTGAGCAGGTAAATATTGCCTATGACGAAATGAGACTTTCTTTTGGTAGAGAATATATTATTCCAAAGCCTTTTGATCCCAGATTAATTATCGAAATACCCCCTGCTGTTGCTAAGGCAGCTATGGATTCTGGTGTAGCTAAAGAACCAATAAAGGATTGGTTAAAATATAAGGAAATATTAGCATTGAGACTTGATAATGATAAAAAATTGGTTAGGCTTCTTCACAGTAGAGCAAAAAGAAAGTCCAAAAGGTTAATATTTGCTGAAGCAGATCAACTGGATGTGTTAAAGGCTGCCCAGATAGTTTATGATGAGGGAATTGCAATTCCTGTTCTGCTTGGTAATGAGGAAATAATTAAAAGTTTGATGATTACTATAGAATTTGATGCCACCCTGGATATTATTGATCCAAAATCTAGTGAACAAAAGCAGCTTAGAGTCAAGTATGCTGAGATTTTCTGGGAAAATAGAAAAAGGAACGGAATAACCTTTGATGATTCTAAGAGACTTTTAAGGGAAAGAAATTATTTCGGTGCAATGATGGTAAAGAATGGTGATGCAGATGCAATGTTATCTGGTTATTCAAGAAACTACCCCGCAGTTATAAAGCCAATACTTGAATCAATAGGGCCAGCTAGAGGTGTAAGTCGTGTTGCTGCAACAAACCTTATGCTTACAAAAAGAGGCCCCATCTTTTTATCAGACACTTCATTGAACATAAATCCAAATGCAAAAGAGTTAGCTAAAATAGCTCAAATGACATCTCAAACTGTAAAAATGTTTGGTATTCAACCTGTTTTAGCAATGTTATCATTCTCTAATTATGGTTCATCTGAGTTTTCAGAGGCAACAAAAATTTCTGATGCAGTCAAAATTCTGCACAGATATTATCCTGATATAAGTGTTGATGGTCCTGTTCAATCAGATTTCGCATTAAATAAAGAAATGTTAAAAAGTAAATTTCCATTTTCACAGCTTACAAACAAAAATGTGAATACTTTAATATTTCCTAATCTTGACTCCGCCAATATAACATATAAGCTAATGAAAGAATTAAATGGAAATTTATCAATTGGTCCTATATTGATGGGTTTAAATGCACCTGTTCACATACTTCAATTGGGAGCATCAGTTCAAGAAATAGTTAATATGGCTGCTGTTGCAGTAGTTGATTCTCAGCAAAAAAGAAAATAACATGATAACTCAATTAAAAGGAAAATTATTAGAAAAATACCCCACCCATTTAGTGATAGACTGTCAAGGTGTAGGCTATGAGGTTAATATTTCTTTACACACTTTTGGTCAAATTAAACAACAAGAATCAATCAAAATTTATACTCACTTACAAATAAGAGAGGATGCCCACATACTATATGGCTTTGTAACAGAAATTGAAAGAGCTTTTTTTAGGTTAATGATTAGCGTATCTGGAATAGGATCAAGTACTGCAAGAGTAATGTTATCCTCATTGACTCCCGAGGATATTCAAAAAGCAATTTTAAGTGATGATGTTGTGAAAATAAAAAGTGTCAAAGGAATTGGATTAAAAACAGCTCAAAGAGTAATTATTGAGCTCAAGGATAAAGTAAAAAATCTTTACGGAATCGATGAAATTTACCAAAAATCAAACAATACAAATAAAGAAGAAACGTTATCAGCTTTGGAGGTTCTCGGTTATAACCGACGAAACTCTGAAAAAGTAGTTGATAACCTGATTCAAAGTGATCCTGAAAGGTCCGTTGAGACTCTGATAAAGCTGGCTTTGAATAAACTTTAAAATAAGTTTGATTAAAAGTAATTTGTTTACTTCAAAAATACAATTCTTCCTGATACTGTTTTTGTCTCTTGGAAACATTTTGCTTGCTCAAAAAGATTCGATAAACAATAATGATGATGAAAAAATTATTATTTCATTTCCT